>Ga0335073_10003897_pt1 | contig 20814 bp, 18 predicted proteins | sample Lox_Sample_22_FD_207093 | JGI IMG/M metagenome (GOLD analysis project Ga0335073, IMG submission 207093) | Soil microbial communities from Loxahatchee National Wildlife Refuge, Florida, United States - Lox_Sample_2.2 | ecosystem: Environmental > Terrestrial > Soil > Wetlands | place: USA...
GGCCGTGGCCGCGACGACTTCGCGCACCGTAGGGAGCTTGTCGCCCACGTCGAGCACGCCCATCCGGAGTGCCTGGCGGACCTGCTGGACGATCTGCAGGTACGGGGGCACGACCGAGCGGCTGTCGAGCCGGAAACTGATCACACCAGTCCCTATCTCAAAGTACTAAGGCCCTAAGACTTTAAGTACAGTGTGAGACTGCTGTCAACCGGAATCCCGGCTCAGCGATCTTGCTCGAACCGGGCAGCGACCTCACGGTAGCGGGAGACGGGAATCAGGTGGATGCCATCGAAGGCACCTGACTCGCGAATGCTCATCGCGAGTTCCGAAGCTGCCTCGACACCCGCGAGGCGGTCGCGTCGTACCCGGTCCACCAGGCTGGCCGGGATGTCTATGTCCGGGATAGCAGCCGAGAGCCGCTGAGCGTGCGCTTCACTGGCGAGAACCATGACGCCCGCGAAGACCGGTACGTCGACCGGGTTCGCGTCGCGCCAGCGCAGCAGGGCCTCGAGCGAAAACGACACCTGGACGAAGACGAAGTCCGCCTCTCGCTTCCAGTGGGGCAAGGCGCGCAGTGCGGTCGCCGCACCCACTCGGAAGCGGCGGATTTCCCGGAACGCCGGGTCGGCAGGCAGCGAGCGGACTTCATCGATCATGGCCCGGACTGTCAGCTCCCCGGTTCGCCCGCCTGAGCTGGGCTTGTCGCCGTAGACGAAGAGGAACTGGTCGACTCCGTAGGCGGCAGCGGTGAGCATGTCCCGGCGGAAGCCCAGAAGATTCCTGTCACGGGCGTTCAGGCACGCGATGCTGCGGCCGCCCATCGCCGCGACTTCATGAGCCACCGCGACGCTTGATACCGTCGCCCGGCCGAGGTGATTGTCCGGGACGAGGAACGCATCAGCGACCTTGCTCAGCGTCCCGATCTGATGCCTGACATGCATCAGGTCCGGTCGGGCCGGCGGCTCGATCTCGCAGACAACCTGAAAGCTGGTCCCGCTCACACGGCCACCCTAGACCAGCATTAACTGCCGTCGTGACGGCCGCGGCGAAGGCCTCCCGACCCGGCTCGGTACCAGGCAAATCGAGGCGGCAAACGCGCCGGGCGGCCCGTAGACCGAGGCCAGCTGATCGAGGTGCTCACCGGCTGCCAATGTCGTAACCGGCGATGACAGGCCGGTCCAGCGCTAGCTCACCGATCAGGCCGGCGAGGCTACGGGCCTGCGCTGCCGCGGTGTACAGACTCGCCGGATCAGCCTGATGCTTGTCCGATTCCTGCCGTCTGGTTGCGGCCGGCGTTCGCCGTCGTCACCTCGTAATTGACTCCGCTGATACCACATGCTTATCATAGTGATATCAGTTTTAAGCCGGGAGGCAGTGATGTCGAGCGCACCCCCGATAGGCATGGAAACGGGCACTGGCACCAGCGCGGCCGGCCCCAGCCGCGCAGCAGCAGCGGGTACAAAGCCAGCAGTCGAGATCGCGCATCTACGCAAGACTTACGGCACCCTGACCGCGGTCGACGACGTGTCGTTCTCCGTCGCCGAGGGCGAGATCTTCGGCATCCTCGGGCCGAACGGGGCGGGGAAGACCACCACGGTCGAGTGCGCTATCGGACTGCGTTCACCGGACGCGGGATCGATCAGCCTCATGGGCCTTGATCCGACGACACAGCGCGAGGAAGTGCACGAGATCGTCGGCGTGCAACTGCAGTCCGGAGCGCTCCCGGACAAGCTGAAGGTCCGGGAGATCCTGGACATGTACCAGTCCTTCTACCGGGCGCCAGCCGACGTCGCGGAACTGACAAGCGTGCTCGGCCTGACCGGCAAGCTCGGTGACTACTACAAGGCGCTATCCGGTGGCCAGCGGCAGCGGCTGTCTGTCGCACTCGCGCTTATCGGCAACCCCAAGATCGCCGTTCTCGACGAGATGACGACCGGGCTCGACCCGCAGGCCAGGCGCGACACCTGGGAACTCATCAAGGGCATCCGTGACCGCGGGGTCACGGTCGTGATCGTCACGCATTTCATGGAAGAGGCCGAGCGCCTCTGCGACCGGGTCGCGCTGATCGACTCTGGCCGCCTGGTGGCGCTGGACACTCCGGCACGTCTCGCCGCCCAGGCTAGAGGCGGGAAGCAGGTGCGCTTCAGGGCCTCCGACCACTTCGGCGACTGGCTGCTGACCGACCTGCCCGAGGTTGCGGCGGTTCGCCACGACGGCCAGCACGTCGTGGTCGACGGGTCGGGCGACCTGGTCAATGCCGTCATCCTCAAGCTCGCCGCGGCCGGGATCACCGCGCACGACGTCGAGCTTGGCTCGCAGAACCTCGAGGACGCCTTCGTGAAGCTCACCGGAAGGCACTCAGACACCCAAGGAGCAGTGTCATGAGCACGCTGTCGCTCGCGCTGCCGCGGCTGGCTGCCTCCCGTCGCGCCGCATTCGCCAAGATCGTTCACAACGAGGCCAGGCTCGCGTGGCGTCGCCCGGTCGGGCTGATAGCAGGCGCCGGGATACCGGTGTTGCTCGTGGTCATCTTCGGCAACGTAAGCGGGTTCCAGCAGCCGATGCCCGGTATTGGCGGGTTCACGATCTTCGATGCGTACGTACCCATCCTGGCCGTCTTCGCCCTGGCGATGATCGCCCTGCTAGCCCTTCCGGTCCCGCTCGCCTCCTACCGCGAACTCGGTGTCCTTCGCCGCCTGTCGACCACGCCGGTACCCCGGACGTGGCTGCTGGCCGCCCAGGGCGTGGTGCAGCTTGGCGTCGCGCTGATCGCCCTGGTGGTCATATTCGGCATCAGCATCGTGGCGTTCGGTGCCCGCGCTCCGGTGAGTCCCGCCGGACTCTTGCTGTCGATCGGACTGTCCGCTGTCGGGCTCTTCCCGATCGGGCTGATGGTTGCGGCGGTGGCGAGGACCGCCAATGCGGCGAGCATCATCGGCAGGCTGGCCTTCTTCCCGCTCATCTTCTTCGCCGGGCTGTGGCTGCCGCAGGACCTGATGCCGGTATTGCTGCGCGACATCAGCTACTACACGCCACTCGGCGCAGCGGTCCGGGCGATTCAGTCCTCGATGCTGACCGGGTTCCCGCCGGCCGCGCCGCTCCTCGTGCTGGCAGGCTACGCGGTCGCGGCCGGGTTCCTTGCCCGGCGGTTCTTCCGGTGGGAGTAGCTCGCTGAGCACAGGCGGTGACTGGCCGGGGCGGCGTAACCGGGGCGCGCCGGCCCGGCCTTTGCCATCGCTGTCACCCAACGGCTCGCCTCTCCGATAAGGAGGGTCCCCGGGGCTCTGGGGAGGATTCCCCTTTTCTGGGGAGACGGATGCCGGCGACTATTCGCTCAGCGGCAACAGCGCCGCTGCGATTAAGGCGAGGTTGATGACGATGAGACTGAGGGCGAAAATCGGCGGGCGCCGCGTTGCAGGGGCCGCGGCGACCGTAGCGATGGCGGTCTCGGCCGGACTGGCTGTTCCTGCCATGGCAGCTTCCGCGGCGCCGTCTGGCCGCATCCTGAGCGCGGGCCAGACCGGAACGCGAGCCGAGGTGCCGTGGAGCAAGATAGGACCGGGCTGGGCGCTGGCGATGTACTCGGCGAGCCAGGGCGGGGAGGACGTCACACCCAAGGCCGGACCCTCGACGCTCTACCTGGTTGATCCGCAGGGCGGCAGATACAAGCTGATCACCTGGTCCGCCCGCAGCGCGCAGGCGCGGGCGCCGTGGAACCTCGTTGACTGGTCTGGCGACACTCGCCGGGCCTTGTTCAGTTCGGGCTACGCCGGCGCTACTCGCGAGCACCTTCATCAACTGCAGCTGAGGACAGGTCACGTTAGTAGCTTCACGCTGCCGAAGGATGTCATCGCGATCGGTTACACCAGGCCCGACGGGCTGAACATCCTGGCCGAGAAGGGCACAGCGGAGAGCCCTACGAGCAAGCTCACGCTGCAGCGGTACAGCCTGACGGGCAAGCTGCAAAAGAGCCTCGCCACGATCACTGACCTCGGCCAGGTCGCTTACGAGTCGGGCGGCGCTGCCATCGCCGCCGGAGCGCTGCGTGGCCTAGAGCTGATCAGCAATGCCGGCGGAGTTATCAGGCGCCTGCCGGTCCCTGGCGTAACGGAAGGCTGCAGCCCCGTCCGATGGTGGACTACGGCCACCATCCTGGCGAGCTGCTCGGTGACCAATGAGGCCGGACCGCGGCTGTGGCTGGTCCCGGCTGGCGGCGCGACGCCGACAGCGCTGACCCCAGTCCGCAAGGGCGGTTTCGATCTCGGCGATTTCAACGCCTGGCAACTGTCGAGCGGGCTGTACCTGGACGGCTACGGGGCGTGCGGCACCCTGGTGATCGGGCGCCAGCCGCGTCACGGCAAGGAGCAGATGGTGACGGTACCCGGCGCGGCGAGCTCCCTGATCGTCAACGCCACGCGGTCAACGCTGCTGGTCAAGCGCATCAACGCGTGCTCTCCAGGGGTTTCGCTGGTGTGGTTCAACCCCGCAAGCCGGGCGCTGACGGTTGCGATTCCGGACGGTCACAACCAGTTCGGCGTTACCGGAGTCGTGCCCTACTTCATCGCTGGCAAGTTCTGAGCAGACGCCGCCGCCTCAGTCGGACCGCTCCCGCCAAGGGCGCGTGAATACTGCAGGCGATGGTGTTAAGAAAGCATCAAGATCATCGGCATTGCCTCCATCCGGCAGTGAACTGGGATGGATGGACGAGATCGAAGATCCGGGTGCCGCGGATGCAGACCTGCCCGCCGGGCCGGGGTACGCCGACTGGGTGAATGCCGGCCTGGATGCCCCAGACTGGCCGGGCCCGGCCAGCAAGCGCCAGCGGCGCCGGCGAGGACTTGCCGCGCCGCTAGCGCTGCCGGCCGGGTTCGGCGCGCTCCTGGTGGTGGGCGCCATAGCGGCGGCCAGCCGCAGCGCGCTGTCGCCAGGCTGGGTGCTCCTGCTGGTCGCGATTATCGTGGCCGCGGGCTCGATGGTGGCCGAGCCGGCCGTCGCACCGGTCCTGGGCCTTATCGGCTGGCTGACGGTGGCCGGATTCTCCCGGCCACCGTATGCCCAGGTCCAGCTCGGCGCGCCAGGCACGGCGCGTGCCGCGCTGGTCATCGCGGTGTGCACTGCGGGAGGGGTCGGCGTCGGTGTCCTAGTGCGGCATCTCGCGTCATCGTTCACACTGTGGATTGTGGATGTTTCGGCGAGCCAGCCCGCGGGCGATCCGCAGGCCAGCGACAAGCCCGCGAGCCGGGAGGCGGCGCCGCGACAGCGCCGGATGGCTGACCTTTCCGGTGGTATCGGCGTGCGCCGCGTGCTCGCGGGCGTGCTGCTCGCCGCCGCCGGCCTGCCGCTTCTGACGCTGGCTCTGTCTGCCCATGGCCTGCGCCTGGATCTCGGCGACGACCTGCTTGTCTACCTGGTGGCTGTCGTGGCGGTGGCCGTGGTGGGCGGCTTCTGGCCCGCCGTGCTGGCCGCGGTGATGGCCAGCTTGCTGGTGAACTGGTACTTCACGCCGCCGGTGCACACGCTGACAATTGCCGACGGCAAGAGCTTGCTGGCATTGCTCCTGTTCGTCACCGTTGCCGTGACGGTGAGCAGCGTCGTTCACCTTGCGGCATTGCGCGCCAGGCAGGCGGCGCGCAGCACCGAGGAAGCGGCAGACCTGCTGGCCCTGGCGCAGACGGTGCTGGGAGGCGACGACACGCCGGCCGCGGTGCTTGGCTACCTCACCGCAAGCCGGGGCGGACGTGCCGAACTGCGCGAGCGCACCGGCGAGCAGTGGGTGCGCACTGCCGCCAGTGGCGCAGCCGGTCCCGGTGATCCCGCGGAGCAGGCGGCGCCTCGCGAGGACCTGGTGCTGGAGGTCTCCGGCCAGCACCGGCCGTTGTCTCCGCGACTGCTCGATGGCGTCGCCGCCCAGGTAGCTGCCGCGCTGGACCGCGACCGGCTGCGGACCCAGGCCGCCCAGGCGGAGGCACTGGCTGAAGGCAACCGGATGCGGACGGCGTTGCTCGCCGCCGTCAGCCATGACCTGCGGACGCCACTTGCCTCGATCAAGGCCAGCGTCAGCACGCTGCGGCAGACAGACGTGGAGTGGACCGAGGCAGATGAGACTGCTTTGCTGGCCACCATCGAGAAGTCCGCGGACAGGCTTGACGCGCTCATCGGGAACCTGCTGGATATGAGCCGGCTGACCACCGGTTCGCTGCAGCCGTTCCTGCGCCCGACGGCCATAGACGAGGTCGCGCCCGTGGCCTTGCGCGGCCTGGACGGCGGCAGCGACATGCAGATGGCCGTGCCTGACGGGCTGCCGCTCGTGCTCACCGATCCCGGATTGCTGGAGCGGGTACTGGCTAACCTGTTCGCGAACGCGCTGGCCTACTCGCCCGCCGACCGGCCTCCTGAGCTGCGGGCCAGCCAGCTCGACGGCAGTGTCCTGCTGGAGATCATCGATCATGGCCGGGGCGTGCCGGACGAGGCGAAGGAGCGAATGTTCGAGCCGTTCCAGCGGCTCGATGCCCGTGGCGCAGATCCGTCCGGCGGAACGGGTGTCGGACTTGGCCTCGCTGTGGTCAAAGGTTTCCTGGACACCATGGGCTGCAGCGTGCGTGCTGCCGACACGCCAGGGGGCGGGCTCACCATGCGAGTCCTCCTGCCGTCCGCATCGGCGGCGGCCAGTTCGGCCAGCCTGACAGCGAGCCCATGACCCGTGTCCTGGTGATCGACGACGAGATCCCGATCCTTCGCGCACTGAAGATCAACCTGACTGCGCGCAAGTATGAGGTGAGTACCGCGGCCGACGGTGCGTCCGGCCTGGCCGCGATGGCCCGCGAGCGGCCCGACGTGCTGATCCTCGACCTCGGGCTGCCGGACATGGACGGCACTGAGGTCATCAAAGGAGTGCGCGGCTGGAGCTCCACGCCGATCATCGTCTTGTCGGCCTGGGGTCAGGAGAGCCAGAAGGTCGCCGCGCTGGATGCTGGCGCCGACGACTACGTCACCAAACCGTTCGGCATGGATGAACTCCTGGCCCGGCTGCGCGCCGCGGTCCGCCGGGCCGCCCCCGCGCCGGACGAGCCGGTCGTCACCACTGCCGAGTTCACCGTGGACCTGGCCGCTAAGCGGGTTACCCGGGCGGGCTCTGATGTCCGGTTGACCCCGACCGAGTGGCAACTGCTTGAGGTCCTGGCGCGCAATGCAGACCGCCTGGTCACCCAGCGCCAGCTGCTACAGGAGGTCTGGGGCCCCGGCTACCAGAACGAGGCCCACTACCTGCGGGTATACATGGCGGGCCTGCGACGGAAGCTGGAGCCCGACCCGTCGGCGCCGCGGTACCTGCTCACCGAGCCCGGCATGGGATACCGGTTCCGGCCCTGATCGCTAATGCCGGGGAGCGGCCCTGTCGCCGGCCGGATGCAGGTTGTAGGCAGGGTTGAAGATCGTGCGCTGGCCCCGGTGGCTGGTCAGCCGGCCATGAACGACTATCCGCCGGCCCGGCTCGATGCCGGGAATCTCCCGCCGGCCGAGCCACACCAGGGTGACCCGTCCGGTGCCATCCCACAGCTCGGCTTCCATGGTCAGGGTGCCGCCACGCGGCCTGGTAGTGACGGCCCGGAGAGTACCCGCCAGCTCCACCCGTTCCCGCTGCTCACAGTCGGCGATCGCCATCGGCTTGCGGCCGCCGGGTCCGGTAAGCGCGCTTACTTCCTCCCGTACCTCGGCGGCGTACTGGCTTTCCCGGTCCGCAAGCAGCCTGCCGCTCATGAGCGGGTCTGCAGCCTTCGCGGCGCGCGTCGCCGACTGGAGCTGGTAAGGCACGCTTGCCACGATGACGCCGCGTTCGAGCAGCAGCCGGGACTTGAGCCGGAGCGCGCTCTGGTTGTGAAGTGCCTGCTCCCACCAGTGCCCGAGCACGTACTCGGGTACGTACACGGTGACGATGTCGCGCGGGCTCTCCCGGCGCAGCCGCCGGACATACTCGATGACGGGCCGCGTGATCTCCCGGTACGGCGACGAGACGACGGTCAGCGGCAGCGGCATGGATCGCCGGTCCCACTCCTGCTGCAACCTGGCGGTTTCCGCGGCATCGACATCCACGGTTAGCGCCTCGAGCCTGGCGGGCCGGGCCGCGCGCGCATAGGCGAGCGCCCTGAGCGTGGGCCGGTGCAGCTTGGAGACCAGCACGATCGCGATGTTGCTGGACGGGAGGGTGAGCGCGGCTTCCTCGTCGGGCGTCAGCTCAAGCGCGACGCTCTGATAATGCTGCCGGATGCCGCGCATGGTGAGCCAGAGCACGACCATGGCTGCCACTGCGATCCACGCGCCGTCGAGGAACTTGCTGATCACCACGATCACCAGGACTGCTCCGGTCACGCAGGCGCCGAGCGTGTTGACCGCCCGCGACCTGATCATGCGGAGCCGGGCAGCGGCTGCAGTGGTGCCGCGGAGCAGGCGGTTCCAGTGCCTGATCATCCCGGTCTGGCTGCAGGTGAACGAGACGAAGACGCCGACGATGTAGAGCTGAATCAGCCGGGTGGGCGACGCATTGAACGCGACGATCAGCACGATCGCGAACCCGGAGAGCAGCAGGATGCCGTTGCTGAAGGCGAGGCGGTCGCCCCGGGTGTGCAGCTGCCGCGGCAGGTACCCGTCCCTGGCGAGGATCGAGGCGAGCACCGGGAAGCCGTTGAACGCGGTGTTGGCGGCCAGCACCAGGATCAGCGCCGTGAACAGCTGAAGCAGGTAGAACAGCGGTGAGGAGTAACCGAACACCGCACGTCCGACCTGGGCGATCACGGTCGGCTGCACGTAGCCCTTGGGCGCGCCCACCAGCGAGCCGGCGTGCACATGGCTGATCAGCGCAAGCGCCGTGACGCCGCCGAACATCGTGACCGCGATCGCGCCGAGCAAGGCCAGCGTGGTGGCCGCGTTCTTGCTCTTGGGCGGCTTGAAGGCGGGCACGCCGTTACTGATCGCTTCTACGCCCGTCAGCGCGGTGCATCCGGAGGAGAACGCGCGCAGGACCAGGAACATAAGCCCGAGGCCGGCGAACGTGCCCGTCGACCTGATCGCGTATCCGGCCGTCTCGGCATGCAGGTGCTGGCCGGTCGCCAGCCGGACTCCGCCCCAGATGATCATCAGCATGACGATGCCGATGAAGCAGTAGGTCGGGATCGCGAAGCCAGTGCCGGATTCCCGCACCCCGCGCAGGTTCAGGATCGCAATGCCGGCTACCGTCAGCGCCGCGATGAGGGTGACATGTGAGTTCAGCGCAGGAAAGGCTGAGGCCAGGTTGGCCACGCCGGATGACACTGACACCGCGACCGTGAGGACGTAGTCGACCATGAGCGCGCTGGCGACGGTCATGCCTACCCGGGCGCTGAAGTTTGTAGTGGTGACCTCGTAGTCGCCCCCGCCGGACGGATACGCGTGCACGTTCTGCCGGTAGGACGCGACAACTACGAGCATGAGCAGGCCGACCGCTAGCGCGACCCACGGTGTGTAAGCGATGTAGGCGAGCCCGCCGGCCGCGAGAACGAGCAGGATCTCCTGGGTCGCGTAGGCCACTGAGGAAAGCGCGTCACTGGCGAAGACTGGCAGCGCGATCTTTTTCGGCAGCAGCGTATGGCCGAGCCGTTCGCTCTGCATGGGCCTGCCGACAAGCAGTCGCTTTACAGACTGGAAACCCATGGCCACGAGCGCATGCTAGGCCTGCACGGGTGGGCTCGGCTATCCCTTACCGCAACGGGTCGTGCGCGGATTCCCGTCGGCGGCGCTACTCGCAGGCGCGCCCGGTCAGCGCAGCCGCGCGGCCATCGTCCTGGTGACCTGGTCGAGAAGCTCGCTGAGCTCGTCGGTAGTGACTTCCGCGGCGCTGGTGATGGCGTTGAACTCCGCCAGCCGCTCGCGCTGCTGCCAGCGCATCTGGGCGGGAGAATTGTCGTGTATCCCGGCCAGGTGCCGGTACAGCGGCGGGCGAGCCTGCACTGACCAGTAGCCGAGTGTGTATCGGGCCACTGTCGCATCAGCGTCCGGATGGTCGAGCGGGTCAGCGATCGCCAGGATCAGGAAGCCGCCGTCCCGCTCCGCGCTGACCTGGCAGCCGCTGACCGGATCCGCCATGACGGCGCCGGCCGGAATTCGCTTCACGGCAGTCCACAGTCTCCCGACCAGGACGTCTTGCCGGTGCCGCTCGCGGCCACGGCGGATATCCGCCGCCAGTGACATAGACCCGGCTACCGGGACCAGAGCCGTGGCGATGAGGAGGGCACAGGCAACTTCAGCTGCAAGGCCGGCTCCGGTCGTGCCGGCCGAGTCGGCGCACGTCCTCGTTTCCCGCGGGTTGGTGGTCCCGGTCACTAGGTTCCCTGCCTCGCTTGGTCGCGATGAGCGTCCGGTCGGCTGGCTTTCTTGGGTTGTGAGGTTGGCCGCAACCCCGGCGACACCGGCGCGGTCGCTCGGGGCGAACCTGTCTCTAGTGTGCACTCAGGCGGGCCGGCAGTGAAGGACTGTGCTCTGCTGGGTACTAGTGATCCTGGCAGTGTGACAGGAGGACCGGACGCTTGCGCTGGAGGAGCCAATGACTGACCCGAGAAGGCCGGGCCGCGTCCCCGCGAGCGCGACCCCGGAAGGCGACGCGGTTGTCTTGGGGGACGGGCCGGTCCGGGTGGATGCTTTCATCGACTTCCTGTGCCCGTTCTGCCGCCGCTTCGAGCTGTCGGCGGGACCGGTGCTCGCCAGCCTCGTCGCGGACGGGCAGGCGAGCGTGGCCTACCATCCGATGAACTTCCTGGACGAGGCCTCGTCCACCAACTACTCGACCCGGGCGGCAGCCGCGTCAGGCTGCGCAGCTGATCAGGGCAAGTTCCTGGACTATGCGAACGCGCTGTTCGATAACCAGCCGCCCGAGGGCGGGCCTGGCCTGAGCGACGAACAACTCGCCGGCCTTGGCGATTCTGTCGGACTTGACGGCGGGCCGTTCGCCGGCTGCATGTCGGACGGGCGCTACCTGGACTGGCCGGCCTTCGTCACCGCGCGCGCCATCGCGGCAGGCGTCGAGGCCACGCCGACGGTACTGGTCGCTGGCTCGCAAGTGCAGGCGGAACCGCAAGCGATCGCTGCTGCGGTCGCCCGGCGGGCGAGGCACGCTGACTAGCCCGGAGTCCGGCGCCGGGGGCGGGGGAGTGGCCGGCCAGCCTGCCTGGCTGGAGCCCGAGCTTGCCACGCTTACGAGTGACAGGTTCAGCGATCCGGCCTGGTTCTATGAGCGCAAATTCGACGGGGAGCGCTGCCTGGCGTACCGGTCGGGCGATCAGCTCCGGCTGATGACCCGCAACCAGAAGCAGGTCAACGGCACTTACCCGGAACTCGCCGCGGCGCTTGCGGCGCAGGATTGCGCGGACTTCATCGTCGACGGCGAGGTGGTCGCCTTTTCCGGCAGCAGCACCAGCTTCAGCAAGCTGCAGCAGCGGCTCGGAGTCCGCAATCCGGGCACGGAGCTTCGCGCCGCCGTGCCGGTGTACTTCTACCTGTTCGACGTGTTGTGGGCGAACGGCGAGGACGTCCGCGAACTGCCGCTGCGCGAGCGCAAGCAGCTACTGCGCCGGCTGCTGAACTTCTCCGGTCCCATCAGGTACGCCGCGCACCGCACGCAGAACGGGGAGGCGTATTACGCTCACGCCTGCGCCAGCGGCTGGGAAGGACTGGTCGTCAAGCGCGCGGACGCACCGTATCGTGCTGGCCGGTCAAGGGACTGGCTGAAATTCAAGTGCCAGGCCGGTCAGGAATTCGTCATCGGCGGCTATACCGATCCCAAGGGGACGCGCGCCGGATTCGGCGCCTTGCTGCTGGGCTACTACGACCCGGACGGCCGGCTGGCTTACGCCGGCAAGGTCGGCACAGGGTTTGACGACGCCACCCTGAGTAGCCTTGCGGAGACGCTGACGGGCTTGCAGCAGCCGCGGCCGCCGTTCGACCGCGGCGCCCTGCCGCGCACCGGAGTGCACTGGGTCGAGCCCGCGCTCGTCGGCCAGGTGGCCTTCAGCGAGTGGACCACTGCCGGCCAGTTGCGGCATCCGCGCTTCGAGGGACTGCGCAGGGACAAGGATCCGCGCAGCGTGACGCGGGAGAAAGGCTGATCGGGGTCCGGGCTCAGCCGGTGCTAGGCCACTCGCGGATCGCGCGGTTGTCACCAGGGTCGCTGACCGGAGCGGCGCTTTCCTCGCCGACGATCAAGTGGCTGTGGCTCAGCGCCGAGACCCCTGCCAGGAGGAGAGCGAGCGCCAGGGCTTCGAGCGCCAGGTCCTCTGTCGCCGTCTGGAAGTGCTCGCCGAACAAGAAGATGCCGAGCAGGCTCGCGGCCAGCGGGTCGAGGATCGTGAAGCCCGGCTGAGATGCGGCAAGCGGCCCGGCCGCCAGGGCGTGCGAGGCCAGCAGCAAGCTCGCGGCGCCGGCCCCGATCAGGACGTATACCGACCAGTTCGAGAAGATCCCGGCGAGCCCGCCACCGAGGTGGTAGCTGAACTCCTTGATCACGGCCGCGACGAAGCCCCAGGAGATGCCGGTGAGGGCGCCGAGTATGGCAGCGCGCCCTGAACTCGATCTCGGCACCCGGCGGCGCAACCCGAATGCCAGCGCGAGCCCGGTGAGCACGACGCCAAACGTCAGCAAGCCGGCCAGCAGCCACAGCGATGTCGGCGCATGCTGCCGGCCGCCACTCGGGTCCGCCGCGAACAAGAACAGGCCGAGTCCGGACGACAGGGCGGCGGCGGCCAGCCAGTCACGTGGCCGGACGGTCCGGGAGCCGAGAACGGCCATGTACCCGAATACGAACAGAAGCTCGAGCGCGAGGATCGGCTGGACCAGCGCGAGCGCGCCGTAATGCAGCGCGGCGACCTGGAAGATGAAGCCGAGGATCATGCTCGCAATGCCCAGCAGCCAGACCGGACGACGGGCAAGCCGGAAGATCAGCCATACGTCAAGCCCGGATGGCTGGGTGTCCCTGGCACCGAGGCGCTGGCACACCGACGACGTGGCGGTGAAAACGCTTGCCAGCAGCGCGAGCGGAATAGCTCTTTCCATGTCCTCCTGCCGCCGTTCCGTCACCCTGGCGCGGTTTACGCACCGGGGCCGTGCGCCCCTTGGCTCCAGCTAACCGGCGCGGTCCGGTCCGCCGCATCCGGAACTACCCTGGTCCTGTACCTGGATTGCTCTGCTTGCCCTCAGCTATAACCCTGACGTTAACGTTAGATTCCCGATCCGCCCAGCTATTTGCATCCGCGCGAACTCGTCGTGGCAGTGGCCCTGACGGAGCGGATCGCAGCGACAGACAACATGACGATGCCAGCATTATCCGTCGTGAGCGGGCCAGTTACAGCGGCGGGACCGCTGTTCACTCTGCGCGAACGCGACAACTGGCAGGTTTCGTCTACTCACCCCTTGCGGGGTGCTCGTGGATCTTGCCCGGTTCGTTACCGCTATCTCTCAGAAACTTCGCTAGCCTAAAAGTTCATGACGCCTAGGGCGGCCGGCTTGGCCGCGGCAACCATTGTCATGGTCTGCGCGGCGGCAGGCTGCTCGAGTATCAATCCGGGCTCCCAGCCGCCTGCAGCGCCGCCGGCGTCACGCTCGCCTGAGGTCGGCACGGTGAGCCGCAGCGTGCCCGGATGCACGACGGCGACCCAGACCGGGCCGCAACTGCGGGCGTCAGCCGCCGCGATGACCACTCTGGTCCCGATGCCGCCCGGCGGGGTGTCTCCGGGCCCGTTCGGCGTCGCGGTCACTGCCAACGGGAACTGGGGCTTCGCTAGCTCCCTGCCGATCGCCACCGCTGCGCCGGTGGCCGTTGCGGGGCCTGGCAGCTCCCCGTCGCCGGTTCCGACGCCGACGCCATCCGCTAGCCACGGCGATGACAGCGGCCTCGATGTGTTGCGGCTGGCGCCGGGCCGCGCGCCGGTGCTGGTCCATGCGATCGCGGTGCCAGGACCGACCGCGGGGGACACCCTCAGCCAGAACGGCCGCCTGCTGCTAGTGGCCGGCGGCGCGGGTGCGGTAGTCGTCAGCGTCCCGGCCGCGGAGCGGGGCAGCCGCCATGCGGTGCTCGGCACGCTCGTCGCGCCCGGCGAGCCGATGGCCGATGTCGCCGGCGAGGCCGCGATCACTCCCGACGGCCGGTATGCATTCGTCAGCCTGCAAGGCGCCGGTCGGATCGCCGTGTTCAACCTGGCCAGGGCGATGGCTCACGGATTCAGCGCCGCCGGCGTGTATGTCGGCTCGATTCCCGCGCACGATGCCATCGGCCTTGCGGTCTCGCCGGACGGCCGCTGGCTGTACGCCACCACGCTAAAGAGCGGCGTTTCCTATCCGGTTCCGGCCGGCCAGCTCTCAGTCATCAGCATCGCCAGGGCAGAGTCGGATCCGCCGAAGTCAGTCCTGGCCCGGGTTCCGGCTGGCTGCACCCCGGTCCGGGTGATCACATCTGCGGACGGGAGCGTCGTCTGGGTGGCGGCCACCGAAAGCAACGCCCTGCTGGCATTCTCGGCAAGCCGGCTGACGACAGACCCGGCGCACGCCCTGCTGGCCGCCGTGCGCGTGGGCAACGCGCCGATCGGGGCAGCCCTGGCCCGTGAAGGAACCCTGGTCCTGGTGGCCGACTCGGACCGGTTCACGGCCGGCTTCCCGCCCGGCAACATCGCCGTCGTGAACGTGGCTGACGCGCTGGCAGGCCGGCCAGCGCTGGTCGGCTACATCCCGGCCGGCCGGTTCCCGCGTAGCGTCGCCGCGTCCGGCAACGGCGCCCTGGTGCTAGTGGCGAATTTCGCCTCAGGCCAGGTTGAGGCCGTCAATCCCGCTGTGCTGCCGTGACGGTGTCGCCCGCCGAAGGCGGCATCGCGGACTGCTTCGTCTGCCGCAAGCACCGCGACCGGGGACCGCTGATGCCCGGCGGACCGGTCGGTGAGGATGACCTCGTTCTGGTTACCCACATCGTCACCCCGCAGGCGCTCGGCCGCGCGGGCACGACTGCCTATCTCGGGCACCTGTTCGTTGAGCCGAGGCGCCACGTGCCAGGCCTCGCTGACCTGACCGACGCCGAGGCTCGCGCCGTGGGCTGGTGGTCCATGCGCGCCAGCAAGGCTCTGCGTGAGGTGGCCGGCGCGGAGCACGTATACGCGGCTGTGATCGGTGACGGAGTACCGCATTTGCACGTTCACCTGAAGCCGCGGTATCCGGGCACCCCGCGCGATTTCTGGTGGGAGCGCCTCGACGAGTGGCCGGAGGCGCGCAGGGGCGGCGCCGAGGAGATCGAACTCCTCGTGCAGGACCTGCGTTCCGGCCTGTCCGGCTAGCTTCACCAGTCCGGCCGCAGCCAGTTACGGCGGGCCTGGCACCAGCGGACTGACATAATCGCCCGGTGGATACGGGCGGGCCGGCCTGGCGGGTAGCGTGCTGACTCGCCGAGGACTGCTGATGCTCACCGCTGCCGGGCTGATCGCATCGGCTAGCGGTTGCGGCAGCGCCGCGTTGCCGCGGGCCGCGGGGTCCCCGGCGTCGAGCCAGTCCCCGGCGTCCCCTCCGGCACCCGCGTCCGCGTCCGCGCGGCGCACGATGCCGGCTCGCGCTCACCGCCCGCCCGGTCATTCCGCGCGGCAGGCAGGCTCGCTCCGGGTGCTGACCGAGCCGGAGGCGGGCATTGGGCCGATCTACCGGCTGATCGCTCACGCGCGCTCTTCTATCGAGCTGAGCATGTACGAGCTGGCTGACCCGGTAGCCGAAGCTGACCTCGCCGCCGCAGCAGCGCGCGGCGTCAGGGTACGCGTGATCCTGGACCAGTACCTGGAGAAGGCCCGCAACGCTGCCGCGTACGCGTACCTGAGTGCCCACGGCGTGCATGTGCGCTGGGGCCCGGCGAGCACGATTTACCACCAGAAGACCCTCACTGCGGACGATGCCACCTCGGTCATCATGACCGGCAACCTCGACGCCGAGGACTATCCGGACACCCGCGACTTCGCCGTGGTCGACACCCGCCGGGCTGACGTCGCCGCCATCGTCGCCACCTTCGACGCGGATTTCAGCGGTCGCGCGATCGACCCGCCGGACGGCACCGACCTGGTCTGGTCACCGACGAACTCGGAAGCGTCAATGCTGTTGGTCATCAACGGCGCAGTGCACACCCTCGCCGTGGAGAACGAGGAGATGAACGACTCCGCAGTGACGGCCGCGCTTGCGGCGGCCGCGAGCCGAGGCGTTCGTGTCACTGTCACCATGACTGCCAGCCCCGACTGGGACGCTGCCTTCACCGAACTCGCCCGCGAAGGCGTGCACATCCGGCTGTACCCTGACGATCCCGCTGACTTGTATATCCACGCCAAGGCGATCGTCGCTGACGCCGGACGGCCCGGCCAGCAGGCCCTGATCGGCTCGCAGAACTTCTCGGTCGCCAGTCTGGACTACAACCGCGAACTGGGCATCAGGACCGGCAGCGCCTCCGTCGTCGCAGCCGTCGCCAGAGTTCTGAGCAGCGACTACGCGAATGCTCAGCGGTACGCTCCGCCGGGTCGCGCTGGATCAGGCTCGGGCTCTGGCGCCTGGTGCACCGCCACCGCCTCGGTCTACGACGCTGCCGATGACGAGAACAACGTCTACGTCCACTCCAACCAGCCCGACTCGACAGCTGTCGCCAGCGCGGACGGTTACTCACACAGCTACCAGACCGACAGTTCCGGGTACGCGCTGATCTACCTGAACGGGCCCCCTCCGGGCGCGAGGATCACGGTGACCGTCGGCGGCGCCACGTGCACGACGAGCGACTGAGACAGCACGCCTACAGCCATAGAGAGGACAGCGATGCACTGGCCTGACGGCTTCATGTGGGGAACGGGCGCGTCCGCCACACAATGTGAAGGCGCAGCGCCGGCGTCGGACTGGTGGGACTGGGAGCGAGCCGGGCGCGCACCCCTGTCAGGCGACGGGAACGGGTTCGCCGCGCGGTACGCCGGCGACTTCAGGCTGCTGGCCAGCCTGGGGCTGCGCCACCACCGGCTGACGATCGACTGGGCGCGAGTAGAACCCGAGCCCGGCCGGCACGACCCCGCGGCTGTGGCGCACTATCGTGACGTGCTCAGCGCGGCGCTCGAAGCCGGCGTCGAGCCGTGGGTTTGCCTCCACCACTTCACGCTGCCGCGGTGGTTCGCCGATGCTGGCGGGTTCCTCGCCGAGCGGAACCGCGAGGAGTTCTGGGCCAGGCATGTCGAGTTCATGGCCGAAACCTTCGGGGATCTTGCCCGCGGCTGGCAGCCGGTGAACGAGACGAACTACTACGCCTACGTTGCCTACCGGGGCGGCGGCTGGCCGCCTGGCCACAACGACGACGCGGAAACCGCGCAGGTCTCCCGAGCGATGCAGCTTGCGACAGCGGAGGCGGCGGCGTTCCTCCGCCAGACGGGAGCGCCGGTGGCGTCGATCTTCGGACTGTCCGGCATCGAGGCGCTCGATGACAGTCCGCGCACTACCCGGCTGGCTGGCCTGCTTGACGATCTGAACTGGCAGGCGGGGCTGGGGCTGTTCCGCGACGGGATACTGCGCGTTCCCGGCCTGGAACCGGTCGAACGGCCGGACCTGGCCGGCTCGTTTGACCTGATCGGGTTTTCGTTCTACTCGACGATCGGTATCAGGCAGGGCCGGATGGTCCCGTACCCCCCGGATGTGCCAGTCTCACCGCTGGGTTACGGAGTCTGGGCCGACGGACTGGGCCGGGTGCTGGACCGGCTGCACGAGATGGTGCCTGGCACGCCGCTGCTCGTGGCTGAGTACGGGATCGGTACCAGTGACGACGGCCAGCGCGCCGCCTATCTCGAGCGTGGCCTGCAGGTGACCGGCGACGCGATCGCGCGCGGCATCGACGTTCGCGGCTTCTTCCACTGGACCGGAGTGGACAACTACGAGTGGCTGCACGGCTTCGACGTTGAGTTCGGGATCGTCGACCGCGACCGCAACGTCCGGGCCAGTGCACGGGTGCTCCAGCGGGAGGCAACCGCGTGACAGAGGTCTGGGGCCTCACGCCGCGGCAGAGCGTAAAGATGGAGTGCGCCCGCCGCGGCACGCCGCAGGTGGTAGCTGGCTGCCTGGCCCTGCTCAGGCACCAGGACGTGGACGATGACTTCATCCTGGCCCTGAGCGGGCCGGCCGGGCACGTGGTGCTCGACGACGGGCCAGCTCAGCGCAACCAGTACTGGCGGCGGGTCTGGGGCGCGAGGGGGCTGCTCTACGCCTGGCCGGATGAGGCGGAGGAGGCCGAGACCGCAGTCACTGACGCACTTGCCGACGAGCACTGGCGGGTGCGCGAGATGGCGGCCAAGGTCGTGGCCAGGCGACGGATAGGCGCAGCGCTCGACTCGGTCGCGGCACTTCGCGACGACCCGGTCCCTCGGGTGCGCGCTGCGGCCGAGCGGGCAACCGTCCTGCTCACCGCGGCGGGTAGCTGATCTGCCCGAATCACCCTTTTTCCGTCGGCCAGCCATCGGCAGGAACAGACGTCTCGCGTCACCTTTCACTGGTTTTGACGGAGCGAAGCATGACAAAATATCCCAGATAGCGGACAAGATCGATGAAAGGTCATCGCACGGCGAGCCGTCTGGGCAGACAAAGTGCGTGAACCGGGCGCGACAAGACGTAGACCGGCGCGACCAAGCCGGTCGGCACAACCGGCAAGTCCGTTTCGGGTTCCTCTGTGGCCGCCGGAGTTGAGCGTTCGCGTTGACGGCGAACTCCTTAGTGGTTATGGTTTTCATTAACACTAAGCGGGTCCCCCGGCCAGGGGCTGCGCTCCGGTGCGCTCAAGTAACCAGCTCACCTCTTAGCCGAAGACCCGCTGGAGACCGCTATGCAAGTCCGTCGTGCCGTGGCTGTGATCGCGCTTACCTCCTCGGCAGGCCTGCTGGCCGCAGCCTGCTCTGATAGTTCTGCGGGGACCCGCCCTGGCGTCGTCGTTGCCGTTGGTGCCGAGAACGAGTACGCGAACGTCATCGCGCAGATCGGCGGGAAGTACGTAACGGTCAGCGCCATCGAGAGCAACCCGAACACCGACCCGCATACCTTCGAAGCCAGCCCGTCGGTCGCCAGAGAAGTGGCCGCCGCCCAGCTGATCGTGCAGAACGGGATCGGCTACGACTCCTACATGAACAAGATCGAGAACAGCTCACCCGACTCGAGCCGGAAGGTCATCGACGTCCAGCAGCTGCTCGGCTTGCCGGACAGCACGCCGAACCCGCATCTGTGGTACTCACCGAAGACCATGCCTGCAGTGGCCAAGGCAGTCGCCGACGACCTGGCAAAGCTCAGCCCGTCGCACGCCGCGTACTTCCACGCCAACGTCGTCAAGTTCGACAAGTCGCTCCAGCCCTGGCTAGCTGCCATAGCCCAGTTCAAGGCGGCCTACGGCAGCACCCCGGTGGCAGTCACCGAGCCGGTCGGCGACTACATGCTGCAAGCGGCCGGCACTGACATCATGACCCCGTTCGGCCTGCAGGCCGACATCATGAACGGCGTCGATCCATCCCCCCAGTACGTGTCCCTGCAGGACAACTTGTTCGCCCAGCACAAGGTAAAGGTCTTCGTGTACAACCAGCAGGTGACCGATACCCTCACCGCATCGTTCCTGGCGGCGGCCCGGCGCTACGGCATCCCGGTGGTCGGTGTGTACGAAACCATGCCGACACCCGGCTACACCTACCAGTCGTGGATGCTCGCCGAAGTGAACGCGCTCCGCAAGGCGGTAGCCAGTAAGGTCTCCACGGAGAAGCTCTGATGGCGGTGACGATGGCGGCTAGCGGTACTGCCCAGCCCGGCGAGATCGGCGGCCAGGTACTGGCGGTCGACGAGGTCAGCGTCCGGCTGGCCGGCCGCCAGGTGCTGGACGACGTCAGCTTCACGATCGGGCCGGGCGAGTTCGTCGGGCTGATCGGCTCGAACGGGGCAGGCAAGACGACCCTGCTGCGCGTGATACTCGGACTCCAGCAGGCCACCCACGGGCGGGTCACCATCGCCGGCCGGGCGAACGGCCGGGGGCTTGTCGGCTACGTTCCGCAGAAAATCCAGCTCGATCCCGACATGCCGGTGCGCGCCAGGGACCTGATCGGTCTCGGCCTGGACGGGCACCGGCTCGGCATCCCGTTCCCGTCCCGGCAGCGCCGCCTGCGGGTTGACGAGATGCTCGAGGCAGTCGATGCGACCAGATTCGCCGGCCAGCGTGTTGGCAATCTGTCCGGCGGCGAGCAGCAGCGAGTCATGATCGCCCATGCGCTCATCAGCCAGCCGCGGCTCCTGCTGCTGGACGAGCCGCTGGCCAACCTGGACATCCGCAGCGCGCAGGAGATCATCTCGCTGCTCGCTGATATCACCAGACGGCAGCAAGTCTCGGTGCTCATCTCGGCGCACGAGATGAACCCGCTGCTGCCGGTGATGGACCGGGTCGTGTACCTCGCCGGGGGCCGGGCTGCCAGTGGCACAACCGACGAGGTCATCCGCGAGGACGTGCTGAGCGTGTTGTACGGCCACCACGTCGACGTGCTGAACGTGCACGGGCGGCTGCTCGTGATCGCCCATGCCGGCGACGGGTTCGAGATCCTGGCCGGGGACGAAACGGCGGCCGCTCCCGGTCATCCGGATCACGCCCCGGCTGAGGCACAACAATGAACACGCGACGGAAACGGCAGTGAGCTCGGTACTCCGCGTCCTGTTCGCGCCCGGTTTCTTCGCCAGCTCACCCGTGCACGTGGCGCTCGCGGTCGGCGGCATCGCGGCGCTGGTGTCGGGCGTCGTCGGCAC
>Ga0335073_10003898_pt1 | contig 20806 bp, 17 predicted proteins | sample Lox_Sample_22_FD_207093 | JGI IMG/M metagenome (GOLD analysis project Ga0335073, IMG submission 207093) | Soil microbial communities from Loxahatchee National Wildlife Refuge, Florida, United States - Lox_Sample_2.2 | ecosystem: Environmental > Terrestrial > Soil > Wetlands | place: USA...
AGCTATGTTGGCGCAGGTTCCGTGGTTATTTCCGCGCTGATCAAAGTTGCCGATGCCGATGCTGCTGACCAGAAAATTTCCCAAGCTTTGATTGGGTATGCGAAAGCCGCTCAGTTCGCGGAAAAAATGAAAAACCCCGCGCTGCAGAGCCTTGCCCTCGCGCATGCCGCCGATGCTCAAGAGCGCGCTGGCCGTCTTGGCGACGCCGCTCAATCTTTTCAGGCAGCGCTGATTATCGATGAAACGCAGGGCGAAACTCACGATGCGGCCACCGATTGGTTCAACTACGGCCAATTCTTGCACCGTCACAATCAACCGGAGCGGCTGGTTTTCGCGTGCTTTGACCGCGCGCAGGATCTGATGAGTACCAATCCCGGCGACGCATTAAACGCCATGGCCGCGGCCGTCACTGCGAGCCAGGCTCGTCTCGGTCCTGCTGCCCGTTCACTTCCATCCCAACTGTCTAAACTGCTCTCAGAAGCGCTTTCCCTACAACCCTCCGCGTTCTCTCCACAATAGGTTCTGCATCTATTTCAGTGTGCAGCATCGGCTCTTGGTTTCTGTTCGCTGTCGACCGTTCGTATGCCCTGCAAACCAAATTGCCCCCACGCCAAATTCCCACTAGAATGTGTGCGTAATCTTCTTTCCTCTGCTCTCGCTCCCTCTTGGAGGTACGGAAGGCCCATGGCGCTGATGCGCTCGATGTTGCTTGCTGCCTCGCAAAACGCCTGGTTGCGCGAGCACGCCGTCAATTTCCCCTTCGTGCGACGCAGTGTTTCCCGGTTCATGCCGGGAGAAACTTTGGACGCCGCCATTGCAGCTGCGCAATCGCTGCTTCAGAAGAATATCGGCTCGATCTTCACGCACCTCGGTGAAAACGTTACCGATGGCGCCGAAGCCCGCAACGTTTCCGACCATTATCTGGAAGTTCTCGATTGCATCCACCAAGTCAACCTATCCACCGAAGTTTCCGTCAAGCTGACCCAGCTTGGACTGGACCTTTCTCCCGATGTTTGCTTCGAAAATCTCGAACGTATCATTCAGCGTGAGCATTCCAACAGGACCGTTTGGGTGGATATGGAAGCCAGCAACTATGTCGATGCCACCCTGGACATCTACAAGCGTGCGATCCGCGGCTATCCCAATACCGGGATTTGCCTTCAGGCTTATCTCTACCGCACCAAAAAAGATTTGGCGGAACTGCTGCCCTTGCGGCCCTCCATACGTCTGGTGAAGGGCGCGTACAAAGAGCCCGCCGAGATCGCGTTCCCCAGAAAATCAGACGTGGATGCAAATTATTTCGCTCTCGCTCAGGAGATGCTGCGGGCCCGGTCTGCGGGAACTTGCGCACGCGGAGCTTTCGGCACCCATGACATCCAGCTTATTCGCCGTTTAACCGATTACGTCGCGGAGCAGGGAATCAGCAAAGCCGATTTTGAAGTCGAGATGCTCTATGGCATTCAACGCGTCGAGCAAGAACGCCTGGCGAAATCCGGCTATCGTTCCGTCGTCCTCGTCGCGTATGGAACCTACTGGTATCCCTGGTTTGTTCGTCGCCTTGCGGAGCGCCCTGCCAACGTATGGTTTTTGCTCCGCAATGTTTTCGCCTCATAGCCTATGTTTCCGATTCTTCAACTCGCTAGGAAGGGGAACGTCCTATTCGACGACTTTGTACCCCACAAAGTAAAAGTCGTCATTCCGAACGGAGTCCGCGAAGTGAGGAATCTGTCTTCGCACAGCAATTTCGTCTCAACGGAGGCACGAAATGCGTAAATGGAGTGCACTACTCGTCGTCGTGGCGGCCACGCTTCTCCTTGCGGCTGGTGTTCCGGAACCGCAATGGAGGCAACTGTTCGACGGCAAGGATCTGAATGGTTGGAAGCATGTTGGCCCCGGCAACATGACCGTTGAGAACGGCCTGATTCAGACCCACGGTGGTATGGGCCTTCTCTACTGGACAAAAGAAAAATTCGGGAACTGCCGCATCAAGGTCGTCTACAAAATGCGCGATTTTAACGACAACTCCGGGGTGTTCATCCGCATTCCTGTCGAGCCGCGAGAAGAATGGATGCCCGTGCACTACGGCTACGAAGTGCAGATCGACAATCATCCGGAAACCTCGGGTGAAGACGAATACCATGTCACGGGAACGCTTTATTCTTTGACCAAGCCGCTCTCGAAACCCGGCAAGCCTGGCCCGGAGTGGAATACCATGCTTATCACTCTCGACGGACCGCACACCATCGTCGAAGTCAACGGCGAAAAAATCACCGATTACACCGAAGGCCAGCCCGTCCCCGATCGCAAGTTCGACTTCGAACCGCAGCGAGGCACTCGTCCTAACGAAGGTTACATCGGCCTCCAGAATCACAGTGACAATGACATCGTTTTCTTTAAAGAAGTGGCCGTTCAACCCCTGCACTAATGCTTGACCAGATTCGATCTCTTACGGAGAACATCATGAGCAAAAATCAAATCTCGCGTCGTTCCTTTCTACAAACCAGCGCCGTCACCACCGGAGCCATGTTTGCTGGAAAGCGCATGATCCTTGAGCCGGAAAGCATTCCTTCCAAACTGGAAATGGCCGCTGCCAGTGATCGTGTTCGTTTTGGCATCATTGGGGTGGGCATGCAGGGCAACGGCTTGCTTTCCACGGCCGTCGGTCTTCCCGGGACCGAGTGCATCGCGGCTGCCGATCTTTACGATGGCCGCCACACGCTTGCCAAGGAAATCGCGGGTTCGAAGATCACCACCACGCGCCACTACAAGGAACTTCTTGACAACAAGGAAATCGATTGCATTATCGCCGCCGTTCCCGATCACTGGCACATGCAGGTGTTCATTGACACGCTCAATGCCGGAAAAGATATCTACCTCGAAAAGCCGATGTCTCACGCGGCTGCCGAAGGTGTGGAGATGGTGGCGGTGGCGCAAAAGACCGGTCGCATCGTTCAGATTGGCTCTCAGCGTGTGAGTTCCGTCATCTGCAAAAAAGCCAAAGAAATGCTGGCGCAGGGTGCCATCGGCGACGTGAACCTGATCGAGGGCTCGCTTGGCCGTAACGATCCTACCGGAGCTTGGGAATATCCCATCCCGCCCGATCTTTCGACCACCACCCTCGATTGGGAAACGTGGCAAGGTACCGTGCCCAAGCGCGATTTCGACGGTAAATACTTCGCGCGCTGGCGCTGCTGGAAGGAATATGGCACTGGTGTTGCCGGCGATCTTCTTGTCCACCTCGTCAGTGGCATGAACTTTATGATGGGTTGGAACGAACCGCCCGCTCGCGCCATGTCCTTTGGCGGCATTCTCCGCTGGCCCGATGGGCGCAACATGCCCGATGTTCAGACCACCATCTACGAATACGGCAAAATTCCCGTTTACCTCCGACTCAATTTAGGTTGCGAGACTCCGGAGACGTATCGCTTTCAAGGCTCGAAGGGCATTCTCGAAGCCACCGAATTTGGTATCGCTCTTTACCCGCAATCCGGCGTCGACACTGCTCCCAGCTATTACGCTACGAGCTTCCCGCACGCCATGCGCGAAGCCTACGAAAAAGAGTGGCACGAAAAGCACGATCCGCCCGTCGGCAAGGAACCGCTCTCGGAAAGTTACACCTATAAGGGTGACGATTGGGATGATCAGCGTCCGCACATGTGGGCCTATCTCGAAGCCGTCCGCAGCCGCAAGCAACTGACCGAAAACGCCGTGTTTGGTCATAACGCCGCGCTGGCTTGCCACATGGCCAACGAATCTTACTTTCGCAAGGCCGCGGTCTACTGGGACGCCACCGCCAGTCAAATCAAGAACATCTAACTGCTTTCCGCGCAAAACAAAAAGGGGGCTGCTTCTCAGCCCCCTTTAATAATTACTTCGTTCAGATCGGTGATCGGGTATCGGGAAACGGATTCCTCACTCCGTTCGGAATGACAGAATGAGATCGACGATTACTGGTTACTTTTAATAGCTATTGCGCCCGAGCAAACTCCACGTAGTCTCGTCCCTTATACAAACGGTATTGCCCAGCTTGCCCCGCTACAATCTGCAGCGGCACCGGCCTTTTCATCTCCGTATCTTTCATCGACGTTGCCGTAAGCAAATCATTCGCCGCCACATCCATTACTAAGAACCGGTTGCCTTCGACAAATCCAAACCCATACTGCCCCGGCTTCAGCGTCTGCCCCCCGATGGTCAACGCCACTTCGGTGATCAGAAATCCCTGGTACTTCTCTTTCAACCCACTGGAATAACCCGAGGCGTCCACCAGAGCCGTCAAGACCATAAATCCGTCGGCGTACCGCACTCCCGCGCTATTTCGTGCCTGCACGGTTGCGGATTGCCCGCGAAAAAATACTTTGTCGGGAAACAGCTTGTCACCCACCTCTGCTGCCTTCAGCACACCTTCTTTTGCAGGCGGCATCGTTTGTTTCTCCTGCCCCGAAGCAACGTTTACCAAGACGAGCAACAATGCAGACAACAACCAAGCTGCAGAACAGTTTCTCATCGCATTTTCTCCTGATCCCTGGCTTGCGGAGCGACCCCACATTTTACTCCACGGCGCCGGTCCAGCAAGCACACTTGAGAGGAGGCAAATGGGTGGTCGGGATGATCCCAGGTTCTCACGCGAGCCTATATTGCTTTAGACATTGCGGAGGACGCTGAAGGAAAGGTGGGTTACGGATGACTGTGGCCTGATAACTGTCCACTGCAGTTTCTCTGGTCGGGACGGCGAGATTTGAACTCGCGACCTCACGCACCCCAAGCGTGCGCGCTACCAGGCTGCGCTACGTCCCGACCGCTACTCAACTACCGTATCACTTGCGTTCCAACAGCGTCAAGAAACTGCGCAATCCATCGCGCAGATCCAGCAGCATTTTCCGGTTTAATTGCGAAGTTCCGCATTCGCCGCCCGTTCCAACACCACCCTCTGCGCTTTCTCCGCCGCTCCCGGCTTCTTTCAAATGTCGACGGGCGCCAGCAATCGTGAATCCTTCGTCGTACAACAAGCGCTTGATCTTCAGCACCAAATCCACGTCTTCTTGCCGGTAAAGCCGGTGTCCGTTGGCGCCCTTCACCGGCTCCAGCATTGGAAATTCCGTCTCCCAATAGCGCAGCACAAACGGCTTCAGTGCCGTCAATCGGCTCACCTCTCCAATCCGGTAGTATTTCGTTTCGTCGGTGACCGGTGTGGCTGTGCTGCTCATTTCTTTTTCTCGCGGAGCTTCTTCCGGCAGGGATTCCTCCATCGTAGGCCAAAAACACGGCAAGTCAACCTACGTTGTTCTGGGTAAACCTAGAAACGGTCAATCCGAGCGGAGTCTTCGGAGCGAGGCATGATGTTTCACTCCTCCGACGCTTTGCTTTCCCGGTCTCCTCGCTTCTTCAACCTCTGAATGAATCGTACGGGCGTGCCCATGAACGGCCACTTCGCTCTCAACTGATTTTCAAGGAAGCGCTCAAAGCTGAAGTGCAGCGGCTTCTTTTGATTTGTAAACAACAAAAACACCGGTGGCGCCACCTTGGCCTGGGTAATGTAGTAAATCCGCACCGGCCGCGCCTTTGGATTGGTCGCTCGGCCCAAGTCCACTTCTTGTTTCAGCCAGCGGTTCAACTCCGGCGTCGCGATCTTCCTCGCTCGTTCGGCGGCGACCTGATCGATCAGCGGATACAATTTCGGCGCCCGTTCCCCGGTCTTGGCGGACAGAAAGACCACTGGCGCGTAACTCAAAAATTTAAACTTTTCCTTCACCATCGCTTCGTATTCGAACAGCAATTTCCCTTTATCAATCGCCCGTGCTGTTGTAACCGTGCTTCCGTCCCCTCGCTTCGTCTTTCCCTTAGCGCTTTTGGCGGACTCCTCCGCCGCTCGTTGCGCCGCTTCCACTGCCAAATCCCATTTGTTCACAACAATAATTACGGAGCGCCCCGACTGCTCGGCATAACTCGCAATCGTCGCATCACCCTGGGTCACGCCCTGCTCTCCATCAATCACCAGGAGTGCCACGTCCGCGCGCTCCAGCCCGCGCTTAGCCATCACCACACTCAACTTCTCCGCGACTAGCCGTGTCTTGCCCTTCCTACGGATCCCCGCGGTGTCCACAAACCGGTAAGTCTTCCCATCCCGTGCGACGTCCGTGTCGACGCTGTCCATGGTGGTGCCCGGTATGGGTGACACGATCGACCGTTCTTCGCCCGCCATGCGGTTCAGCAAGGTCGATTTCCCCACATTGGGCCGCCCGATAATCGCGATCTCCACCACCTTTGGGACTTCTTCCGCCCGCTCCTCCACACTTTGTCCTTGGATCTTTTCCAGCGCGGCGTCTAGCAAATCGTCCACGCCTGTCCCATGCTCTGCTGCAATCGGAAACACCGGCACACCCAAAGCGTGAAACGGTCCGGCATTCACTTCCTGGAGCGTCGAATCCACTTTGTTCACCGCCACCACAAAAGGCCGCCCGGTGGTTCGCAGCAATCTTGCCAACTCCGCATCCAGCGGGGTCAAACCGGCCGTGCTGTCTACCACCAGCACCAGCAGCGCTGCCTTTTCGATCGCGACACGTGCCTGCCGCAAAATTTCCGTCGGAATTAGCGCCTTGTCGTCGGGGATGATCCCGCCGGTGTCTACAATTTCCAGCGCGCGTCCGCGCCACTCGGAGCGCCCGTAAATCCGGTCGCGCGTAATGCCCGGCTCGTCCGTCACAATGGCCCGCCGCGTTCCGGTCAAGCGGTTAAACAGCGTCGATTTGCCTACGTTGGGGCGCCCCACAATCACCAATGATGGAAGCCTATTTGCCATTCTTTCCTTCAGCGGGAGTGTCCTTGAAGTGGTTGTTCTCAGCCGCTTCCCGCGCCACTTGTTCAATCTTCCAATCTACCCCATCCACCTACAACTGGCGAGCAACTTCGCCCCGGCTTCCTCCATTTTCCCTATAGAAACATTTCATGGCGGAACCACTTGCTTCTCTTCTGCTTCCCCAGTATCTTGCTTTTCAATTTCCGCGGTGCCCCTGGATGCTTTTCGGGGAAAGCATCTTTCCATCTCGGGGCTTCGAGATGCAATTTGTGTAGTACTTAAGGAGAGTGAGATGAACAGGTCTATTCGCTTCCTGGGCCTTGTCGTATTTTTGTGTGCAGCCTTATTTCTTCTGTTCGGCCCAGTGCTCCATGCTCAGACCTTCCGTGGCACGATTCTCGGCACGGTCACTGACTCCTCCGGCGGCGCTATGGCGGGCGCCACAGTCACTATCAAGAATCTCGACACCGGCCTGATTCGTACGGTCACAACCTCTGAGGACGGGAGCTACGCGGCTCCGGAACTGCCCATCGGGAATTATAGCGTGACCGTCGAAAAGTCGGGGTTTAAGGAAGGCATTGTCACGGGGGTTCGGGTCGAAGTCTCCACGGAGCGGCGCGCTGACTTCACCCTCCAGCCCGGCGAGCTAGCGCAAAAAGTCGAAGTGACCGGAGAAGCGTTGCCTCAGGTTGAATCCACCTCCGACACCCTCGGCGGCATCGTTGAGTCCAAGGTGGTCACCTCTCTTCCCGTCAACGGTCGTGACTACCAGAAACTCATCTTCCTGGTCCCCGGAGTTACCGGTTCGCCCGATCAGATCACCGATTCCCCAGGCTCGTTCGGCATCTTCTCGGTGAACGGTGCTCGCGGCCGCGCCAACAATTTCCTGCTTGATGGCACCGACATGAACGATGGCTATCGCAACGACCCGGCGATCAACGAAGCCGGTACCTACGGCACCCCTGCCACGATCCTTCCGGTCGAGGCCATCGCGGAGCTTCGTGTAGCTTCCAACTTTGAAGCTGAATACGGCCGCAGCGCCGGCGGTGTCGTTAACGTGGTCACCAAATCGGGAACGAATCAGTTCCATGGTTCGGCTTTCGAATATTTCCGCAACACAGTTTTGAACGCCCGCAACTACTTCAATCCGGCGGAAAATGAACCAGGCGGTCAGCCCCAGGAGCCTTTCCACGACAATCAGTTTGGCGGCTCTCTCGGCGGTCCCATCATCAAAGACCGCGACTTCTTCTTCGTGGACTACGAAGGCGTTCGCGAGACCGGCGGGCTCAACTACTTCGCGCTCGTGCCTTCTCAGCAGGAAATGGCGATTGCTACGCAGCAGGTTCTGTATTCCGGATACAGCGGTGTGAACCCGGTTGTCGCCAATCTTCTGGCCATGCATCCTTGGCCGACGCCTAGTATCACGACTACCCCTTTCTCTGACGTAAATAACTCTTTCGTTGCCACTCCTTTTTTGAATAACATCAACAACGGCATCATCAAAATCGACCACAATTTCAATCAGAACAATCTACTGGCTGGCCGCTATTACATTGGCGACAGCGAGCAAAGCTTCCCCCTCGGCCTCGTAGGCGGCAGCCTTTTGCCCGGTTATAACGTCACCACTCCCACTCGGGTCCAGATGATTGCTCTCTCGTACGTCTCCGTCATCAACCCGAACATGGTTAACGAAGCTCGCCTTGGCTGGAATCGTTTTGCGGAGGGATTTTTTCCCGAGGATCGCAGTTTTAATCCTGCGTCGATTGGCCTCGATACAGGTGTCGACTCCTACAATTACGGCCTTCCTCGCATGAACGTTGGCAGCTACGCCCAAATCGGGGCCAACTACACCGTTCCGCGCCAGCGCGTGGACACCAACTGGCACTTCATCGATGGTATTTCGTGGAAAGCCGGCAAACACGACATCAAGTTCGGCTACGAATTCCGCCGCACTTCCATTTCACAAATCCTGAATATCGATTTCCGCGGGAAGCTTTCTTTTAGCGGCACACCCTTCGCCGGTCCCTGCGCCGACGTCTCTGCCACGGGCGGCGATGGCAATCAGTGTCAGGCCCTCGCTTCTTTCCTTGCCGGCACTCCCAGTGGCGGCAGCATCGCCTCCGGCAACACCAATCGCAACACCTTCCAGAATTCCGACGCCGCCTATTTCCAGGATAGCTACCGAGTTACCCACACCTTCACGCTGAACCTCGGCCTTCGCTACGATTACTACGGCATCTTCCAGGACAAGCAGGAGAACCTCACAAATATTCTGCTCAACCAGGCCACTCAGTTGGCCACTCCCACGGTGATCGGCGCCGGCCGTCTGTATCAGCCGGACTATCGCAACTGGGCTCCTCGCGTCAGCGTCGCTTGGGACGTCTTCGGTAAACAAAAAACCGTTGTTCGTGCCGGCTATGGCGTGTTCTTCGATGCTTTCTCGCAAGACGCTTTCATCGGTCAGGTTCCGTATAACAGCGTATTCGATCCCGGCGCCGCCTATTCTGGTTTCGGACCCAATCCCATTTACTTTGCGGGTACCAGCGGGTTTGCATTTGCTCCCGGCGTTCCGGTCTACGGCAGTGCTGCGCCGATGTCGGACGGTTTCGCCGTCAATCCTAATCTTCGTACTCCGTATATGCAGAATTTTAATTTAAACATTCAGGAGCAGGTTGCGCGGAAAATGGTTTTCCAAGTTGGCTACGTGGGTTCCAACGGTCACAAACTACTGCAAACCGTCGACGCCAACCAGCCCACCCAGGCCATGATTACCGCCGCGGATTTGGGCTGTGATTGCATCAACAACGGCAGTCCTAATTACGTTCCTCGTTTCTATACCAGCACGGATCCGAATTACAGTTTCTTTTACCTCAACTATCTCGAAAACTCCGCCAATTCCAACTACAACTCGCTCCAGACCAGCTTCAATATCAACGATTGGCACGGTCTCACTACCACGGTCAATTACACTTGGTCTCATTCCATCGACGACGCCAGCGACGCTTGGGAGTATGTCCCCAACGCTTCAACTCCCAACGAGACTTATGCCACCAATCCCAATCGCGGCAATTCCAACTTCGACGTCCGGAATCGCTTCACCTGGAACTTCATCTACCAGATTCCCGATTCCCAGGATTCGCCTCTCAAAGTTCTTCGCAACGGTTGGGGTGTCAACGGTATCGTCACCGTCCAGTCCGGCCAGCCGTTCCAGTTCAACTACAACTTTGAGGACGACTACGACGGCAGCGGCAGCTACTACGGAGTTCCCGACATCGTCGGGCCCGTCCATTACAATCAAAGCAATCCGAATCAGTTCATCAATCTGGACGCCTTCGCTGTTCCGTGCACCCCATTGCCCAGCGGCTTCGATGGCACTGCTTCTTCCTGCACGCCGGGTACTCGCCACTACGGCAATCTCGGTCGCAACTCGCTCATCGGTCCTCATTTCCGCCAGTTCGACTTTTCTGTCTTCAAAGACACCCATCTGACCGAGCACGTGAATATGCAGTTGCGTTTCGAAGCCTACAACCTGTTTAACCATCCGAACTTTGCCAACCCCTATCTGCCGTACTTTATTGCTGACCCGTCCATCAACGGCGCGACCTCGGCTGGCCGATATCAGGGGTATTATCCACTGACGGCGACCGGAGACGTCGGCATCGGTTATCCGTTCCTGGGCAGCGGCGGCCCGCGAAGCATGCAGCTCGCCGCTAAATTGACGTTCTAGCAATACGCAGCAATATCCGCCTGGGTGCCTCACGTGCCGCTTTTGCGCGTGAGGTCCCATGGGATTTGCGTGTTCTGGGTTATGTTTTTTGTAACTTGCAGAAAACAAACTCGATAATTGAGACGCTTGGCTAACATACGCGAGCGCATGCAGCTCGAACGCATCCCTGCTGCTCCAAGAATTCGCCCTTCCAAATTGCAACTTGTGATAAACGTGATAGTTTCGTTCCCCCTTCTGCGTACTAAGTTATGGAACCGCTGACACCAGGCCATTTACGCGTGCCGGGAAAAACGGAGCCTACGGATTTAATCGCTCAAGCTCGGGCTGGGGATACCCAAGCTTGGGGCGATCTCTACCGGGAATTTGCGCCGGCGATCTTTCGCTTTTGCCGCCGCGCTCTTCCCAGTAAGGAAGATGCTGAAGATGCCACGATGGAGATTTTCATGAAGTTGCGCGATAAACTCAGCCAATACGACACCTCGCGCTCCTTCACCGCTTGGCTCTACAAGGTCGCCGCGAACCACTGTTGGGATGTCCTCCGCCGACGCAAGGCCCGGCATGAGAAAGATATGGAAGATGTAGACGAGCTTCCTCTGGAAGCTCCCGAACCCAATCAACTGGAGCGGCTCATCGAGGAACGCACCAGCGAGGAAGTGCGCAAGGCGCTCGACAAACTCGGGGCTCGGGCCCGCATGGCTCTGGTCATGCGCTACTACTCGGATATGAGCTACGACGAAATTGCTGATGCCTTGGGCGTTCGCAGGCCCTTTGTAGGCGTGGTCCTGCTGCGCGCAAGGCACGAGCTGCGGCAAGCGTTGGGTGAGAACAGCCCGCTTGCAGTCGGAGGCGCCCGGTGAACGATACTGCCAACCAGAACAATCATCCTGACGAAATTACTCTGCTTCTGTACGTGGAGCGCCAACTCGACCGAGACAGGGCACAGGAAGTCTCTCGTCACACCCAGACGTGTGAGCGGTGCCTCATTCTCCTCCGTGCACTCGATCGCGAGTCGCGCCTCCTGACCCGCTCCATGCTGGAAGAAGATGAACCTCTTCCCGGCCGCCTCGCGGAATTCCAAGCCAAGGTCAAGCGCTCCATGCAGTGGATCTGGGGCGTAGTCTTTGCTGCGGCTTTGCTTGGTGTTTATCTGCTTTACGCCGGTTACATCGAGCCGTGGCAGCGGCAGTTTGAGCAGGCCGGGTTTGACGGTACCAATCTTCTGAGTCTCTTCTTTTTCCAAAGCGCGTTCTGGAAAGGATGGCAATCCATGTTTACGCTCGTCGAAGTCGTCGCCATGGCTTCTTTCGCTGGCTTTGGACTCTTTCTGGTTCGCAAGTACTTGAAGCGCGGCAGCGCGCTGGCCGTGGTCTTCGCGACCATGGGCCTGCTTATGGCTACCGCGAATCCCGCCGCTGCCTCAGAGTTCCGCAAGGGCGAGTCCGTGCAAATCCACAAGGACGAAATGATCAACAGCGACCTCTTTGCCATGGGCGATCAAATCAAGATGAATGGTACGGTCGATGGCGACTTCTTCGGTTTTGGACAGAATGTGGAAGTTTCCGGTCACGTGACCGGCGACGTCATCTGCTTCTGTCGCGCCTTGCGCGTGGATGGCCAAGTGGACGGCAACGTTCGCGATTTCTCGAACAATGTCACCATCCTCGGCAGCGTTGGTCGCAACGTGACTTCCTTTGCCGACTTGTCTACGGTCGAATCCGCGGGAAAGATTGGCCATTCGCTGATGACCTTCAGCAATAACCTTATCCTGGATGGCTCGGTGGGGCGCGATTTTCTAGGCTTTTTTAGCAACGCAACGATTGATGGCTCCATCGGCGGCGAATTCCGCGGCAAAGGTCGCACCCTCAGCATTGGCAGCAACGCGTCCATTGGGGGCAAAGCCACATTTGAAGGCGACAAGCCCGCCGAGGTGTCCTCCTCCGCCAAACTGGCTTCGCCTTTACAGTACACCAAGACGCAACACCGTTCGCAGTTACAGCGCGGTCCCGGTTACTACATTTGGCGCATTATATGGGCCGGCGCCTGGATTCTTCTTGGCCTCGTTCTGATTGGGCTTATGCCCCGGTTTGCCGTTGAAACCGTGGAAGCCGCCGAACGCTATGGCGCCGCTCTCGGACTGGGCATTCTTGTCTTCTTCGGTGTCGGAATCGCAGCCATCATCGCTTGTATTACGATCGTGGGCTTGCTTCTGGGCATCTCGACTTTCTTTCTCTGGATCGTCTCCTTGTTTGCTTCCTACGTCGTTGCCGGCGCGGTCGTCGGCCGCTGGATTCTTGGCAAGGCCGAGGAGCACTGGCCACTAGTCGGTCGTATGGTCCTGGGCGTGTTTATCGTTGTCATTTGCACCGGCCTGCCGTACATCGGTGGATGGATTTGTTTTGGCGTGTGGATTTGGGGCATGGGTGCCATCGCCATCGCGGTTTACCGGCGCGTCCAGCCCATCATCGCTCCCAACATCCCCTCCATGCCCGGCGGTCCGGTCGGCACTCCGCTGCCGCCAACTACCACGGTCAGCCCGGCTTAGTTTGTAGCGGCGGGTTTATCGCCATTCCTGCGTGAATGCGAAAGAAAACGGGCCCCGAAGTTTCCGGGGCCCGTTGCCTCTGCGGAGGCGGGAATAAACTCAAAAACGGATCATTGTTGGCGGGCTTTATCTGCGTAGAACCAGTTTGCCGCTCCGGTACTCAGATTCAGATAGAGCGCACTCATGGATACCGTTCCTGTCAAATTGCCAATGCTGCTCTCTCCTTCGACCAAAGTAGCATTCGGATACGCTTGAACCACGGGAGCGGTCCCGAAGGTGGTACCCAGGTATGAAGGCAATCCAGAAATCGTGAACGATGTGCTGGTGGTCGTGTTAATCGTTCCGGTCAGCCGCGAAAACCGCAGCGTCAGTACATTGGCTGTGGCACTGATGATGCTGTTCGAGGTGGCCGCGCCGCTGACTCTCGCGCGTACCATTTGTCCGGCCAATAGGTCATTGACGGTTGCGAACCCGGTTACGTTGATTCCCGCTGGCACGCCCGCTTGACCATACAGGTAAGCTGGATCCACGGCAAACGTTCCGGTCGGGTTCAGCGTCAAGCACACTCCGCTTCCGAAACCAGCGCTAGCCAGAGGTGATCCCGAGGTGAATATCTCACTGTCGCTCAGGATCATTGCGAATCCACCGGTGCAGCTGCTCGGATAGATGATCCCTTCCACCTCGTCGGAGGGTGTGGTGGAAATGTCGATGATGTCCAGCGATGTCGCTGTGGGCACTCCCGCGGTGGTCAGCACGCCCTGCACACTGACGATGGAACCTGCCTGGATACAACTGAGTCCGGTGGTCGCATTGGTGCACTGGCTGAGCGGATCGAACACCTGAGTCGACGAGGTAATCGCCTCGGTCATGGTCCCGCGTAATGACGATTCGACGGTGATACTGCTCGACGAAATGGCGGTGACCTCTCCCGTGAAATCATCCAGATTCGAAAATGCCCCGCTGGCCAGTCCGGCTGGCACGGTGCTGGTCGCCGTCATGACTCCCGACTGGGTCACGTCAATCGCCAGCGCTCCGCTGCTGGTCACCACTGCATTGTTGTAATTGAAATCCAGGCCGAGCCACTGATTCGCGTTGGCTGTCAGCGTCAACGCCGAAGGAAACGTGTAGGTAATGGTGGCTGCCGATCCGGTCATGCTGCACACCATGCCGGTGGTGCAGGAGCTTCCCAGACTGTTTCCGGTATTGTTGAAAAAGACCCCCGACGGCGCCGCCACCGTCACACTCACAGCGGTGTAGGTTCCCGCAGCGACCGTCACGTTATTGGCGATCAGATTCGTATCCGTTTGCAGCCGCGTCAACTCGAAATCGCTGGATGGATTCGACGAAAACACGGACACCGCGCTTCCACTCGACGGCGTGAGGGTAATGCCGATGATTGGCAATGAAAAACTGACCACGTTGGCATTCGTAGGTGGCGTATCCGAGATGGTCAAGCTCAGCGACGCGTTGCCTCCACCCGGGGTACAGTTCGTGCATGGTGTTTTCAAACCGCTGCAGGAACTCACCGCAAAAATGGCCGCAATGGCCACAAACAAAAGGCTCTTTTTCGATTTCATTAAGTACCCCAGAACACAGGATTAAACAGACCGGGCCGCACCGACCGAATAGCTGTAAATCCCCCCAGAAATACTCTAGCGCTGCGGGGCTGCACGCAAGGCACGGACAAGCCCTGCGGTGCCCAACTGTTAACCGTGCGCCCGGTCAGGCCCCAGCGCTTGCTGGCGAAGCAAACGCCTTCAGCGGTTGTGTTATCGTTAAATCTCTGAGCAACTTGGCGATTAGGTAGGCTTTCTGGCGAAACGCAATTCCAAATCCGCATCTCCGAAGGTAGCCAAGGAACCCCCGCAAAGTGCGCCCGAGCGCGTCTATGTCCCTTTGGACGACGACCGCCACTTGTCTCCCCCGTCCCGCCAACCCAAAGCCGCTTCTCGTCCTTACCCGCAGGACAACCTGTCACATTCTGACGAATGGCCGGAGCGGCCCCACAACAAGCCCACCATGCAGGCCATCTTTGGTCCTGGCGGTTTTCTGGACAAATGCATGATTGGTGGCTACGAGCATCGGCCCGCGCAGTTGCAAATGGCGGAAGCGGTTGACGATGCTTTCGAGAATCACTATCACGCGATACTCGAAGCGGGCACCGGCACCGGCAAAACCCTCGCGTATCTCCTGCCCGCCATCGTGAGCGGGCGCCGCGTCGTTGTTTCAACCGCTACTAAGTCGTTGCAAGAGCAGCTCTACGAAAAGGATGTTCCTTTTCTTCAGAAACATTTCGCGCCGGAGTGGAAAGTAGCGGTCATGAAAGGCCGCTCCAATTTTCTCTGCCTTTCCAAGATGCACGCCCTCGCTGACCAACCGATGCTGAAAGGCCTGGAGGAAGTCGATGCCTTCCGCCAGATTCGCGATTGGGCCCAACTCACGGAGACGGGCGACCGAGCTGAACTCACCTTTCTTCCTGACGACTCGGAACTCTGGTCCCGCATTGACGCTCGCCGCGACACGTGCACGGGCAAAAAATGTGCGCAGTTCGAGCAGTGTTTCCTCACGCGCATGCAAACCCGGGCCAAGGAAGCGGATCTCATCATCGTCAATCATCATCTCTTCTTTGCGGATCTAGCCCTCAAGCACGACGATTTCGGCAGCATTCTTCCGGACTATTCGGCGGTGGTCTTTGACGAAGCCCACGAAATGGAAGATGTGGCCAGCGATTACTTCGGCCAGCAGATCTCCAACTTTCGCTTCGAGGAACTGGCTCGCGATGCCGACCAGATGATGCGCCTGACCCACCAGGGCACGCCCAGCCTGCTCCGTCGCACGCAGCGCATCCGCGAAAAGAGCCGGGCGTTCTTCGATTCGTTTCCACCCAAAGAAGGTCGCTTTCCTTTTGCTCGTCACGAACGCGAAGCTTTCCTGGAGCAGAACCGTGAAGCCTACGACGTTCTGTTGAATGCTCTCAAGGGACTCGAGACCGAGTTTGCGGCCATCACCAACAAGCCGGAAGAACTTCTTCGCATTGCGCGCCGCAGCTTCGAACTTCGCCAGGAGTTCGCATTCCTTTTCGAGTCCAACGAAAAGAATTACGTCTACTGGTTCGAGCGTCGGAACAAGGGCGTCTTCCTCGCCGCCACTCCCATCGACGTCAGCGAGATTCTGCGCGAGCGTCTTTTTGAACCTTTCGACACCGTGATCCTTACTTCCGCCACGCTGGCCGTCGCCGGCCGTTTCGAGTTTATCCGACAGCGTATGGGCCTTGACCACGCCAAGGAGTCGCAGCTCCCACCCGAGTTCGATTACGAACACCAGGCACTACTCTACCTTCCGGAGCGCATGCCCGACGTTCGCGACGCCGGGTTCGCAGCGAAAGCTGTCGACGAAATTGTTTCGTTGCTCGAACTAAGCCAGGGGCGAGCGTTCTGCCTGTTCACCAGCTACGCCCAGATGAACGACCTGTTCGACCGCGTGCAAAAGCGTGTCGATTTTCCGCTGCTTTTGCAAGGCACCGCGCCCCGTATGGCTTTACTCGAACGTTTCAAAACCACCGCAAACTCGGTCCTTTTCGCCACCTCGAGCTTCTGGCAAGGTGTCGACGTGCCCGGCGAACAGCTTTCCTGCGTCATCGTTGACCGCCTGCCCTTCGCCGTTCCCTCCGATCCGGTTGTGGCCGCGCGCGTCCGCGCTCTCCAGGAGGAAGGTCGCAACCCTTTCTCCGAATTTCAGGTTCCCGAGGCAGTGCTTGCCCTCAAACAGGGCTTCGGCCGGCTGATCCGCACCAAAACCGACCGTGGCGTGCTCGCTCTCCTCGATACAAGAATCTCTCGTATGCCGTATGGTAAAATTTTTCTTGAGTCCTTGCCGCGCTATCGCAGGACGCACGACTTGGGGGAAGTCGGGCGTTTCTTGAGCGCCAGCAGGCCTACCTGAAGCCCCCCTTGGAAAGAAGAGGATCGGTCGCCGTTTATGTTTCAAGTGAGTGTGGAAGAGACGTTTTCGTCGGGGCACGCCCTACGCGGATATAAGGGTAAGTGCGAGAATCCCCATGGACACAACTATCGTGTGCAGGTCACCCTGGAAGGGCCCCAACTGGACAATATCGGCCTGCTCGTCGACTTTACGCACTTGAAGGAAATCATGCGCGCTATCATCAAGCGCCTCGACCACCAGTTCATTAACGATTTAGAACCTTTTACCACCATCAATCCCTCTGCGGAAAATATGGCGAAATACTTCTACGAGGAGATCAGCGGCAACTTGAAAGGTTTGCCTCCGGGCGCCCGCGTGAGTAATGTCGTTGTCTGGGAGACGGATACGGCCATGGCCAAGTACCGTCCCGGAAATTGATCCAAGGAGGCGGCGCACATGAATCGTTCTATCCTTATCATCATGATTCCCGCACTGCTCGTCGCCGCCGGTTACGTGATCGTTTTGCGCATGATGGGCTTCCCTCCAGGTTACCCACGCCTGGTCATTGCCATGGTTCTGTTTTTCGGTGCGATCTATTGGCTATCCAAACGATCGGGAAAGAAGGCAAACACCAGCGGGCAATAGCCAGAGCGATGTTGCCGTAGGGCCCAATGTACGTCACTGAAATTTTCAAATCCATTCAAGGTGAAGGAACCCGTGCCGGCCTTCCCTGCATCTTCGTCCGCCTTACCGGTTGCAATCTGCGCTGCACCTGGTGCGACACCGCGTACGCTTTTCACGGCGGCCAAAAAATGACCATCGAAGATGTCTTGGAGCGCGTCGAAGCGCTCAATCGCCGCCCGGACGGTGCACCCAGCGGTGTTCCGCTTGTCGAACTCACTGGCGGGGAACCCCTGCTGCAAAAAGAGATTTGCCCGCTCGCCGAACATTTGTTGGCTGCTGGCTTTACCGTGATGGTCGAAACCAGCGGCGAGCGCTTTATCGGTGCCTTGCCTGAAGATGTCATCCGTATCGTTGACGTAAAATGTCCCGATTCCGGCGAGCCTGATACCTTCGACCTGCGCAATGTCGATGAATTGAACAAAAAAGATGAAGTGAAGTTCGTTATCTCCACCCGCCGTGATTACGAATTCGCCCGCGAGTTTACCCGGCTGCATCATTTGGAAGAGCGCGTCCACGCGGTATTGTTCTCGCCGGTGCACGAAGATCCGAAAGGTAATTGGAAGGGTCTTGAACCTCGCGAACTGGTGGAATGGCTGCTCGAAGATGGCTTGGGCGCTCGCCTGGGTTTGCAGTTGCACAAGATCGTGTGGGACCCGGCGATGCGCGGCGTATGAGCCGGCAACAGGACATGGAATGGCATTATGAGCGATAACACCAAAGCGGTTGCGCTCTTGAGCGGGGGTATGGACTCGTGTGTGTGCGCTGCTATAGCCCATGAACGCCACGGCACCTCGAATTTGGCCTTGTTGCATGCCTCCTACGGGCAGCGAACCGAAACGCGGGAAAGGCAAGCCTTCGACGCCATTGCGGACTACTACCACCTCGACCAGCGCCTCATCGTGAAACTAGACCATTTCCGCGCCATCGGTGGCTCCGCTCTCACGGATGACAATATCAACGTGCCTGAGAATGAACTGAACGCAACTACTCCACACGAAAGCACGATCCCCGTGACGTACGTTCCTTTTCGAAATGCTCATTTCTTGAGCGTGGGCGTCAGTTGGGCGGAGGCTATTGGAGCCCGTGCCATTTACATCGGGGCGGTTGCCGAAGATAGTTCCGGCTACCCCGATTGCCGCCCCGAGTATTACCGTGTCTTCCAGGAATTGATTCGCGTTGGCACGAAGCCAGAGACCGATATCGCCATGGTCACCCCGGTCATTGGCCTGAAAAAAAGCCAGATTATTCGGCGAGGTCTGGAATTAGGCGCGCCTTTGCATTTGACCTGGTCCTGCTATCAGGGAGAAGACCTTGCTTGTGGCAAGTGCGACAGTTGCTTGCTCCGGTTACGTGCCTTCGCGGAAGCCGGGATTCCCGACCCCATCCCCTACCGGGAGCAGGCCGCGGCCCGAGCCTGACCGCGTGATGGGAATCCTTGGATTCTGTCGCAGATAAGCGATAATGGGGGAAACCGGCCAGAGAACCTTGGCCGGCGCTCCTCGTGAACAAAGGAGAACGGAGCATGTCGAACTTTTTGAAAGCGTACGCGCTCGCCGCATTATTGATTTTTGGTTTGGCCGCGGCTGTCGCGCCCCAGGCGGCCGCGCAACAAGATGGAAAGATAGCGGGGACCATCATCGATTTTGATGGCAAGCCATGGCCGGATCTGCCAGTCAGCCTAAAAAGCGATCAGGGGGCTACCCAAGAGGTCAAGACCGACGCCGAGGGTAAGTTTCAATTCAACAATCTTCGCACCGGAAAATACACGGTTAGCGTTCATCCACCTCAGGTTAAGGATCCTTTCACCACAGTCACCGAAGTACATGGCGGCGCAGAGACCCCGCCGGTAAATTGGAATTTCAAGGAAATTCTCGAAAAACAGAATCCCGAAGCGGCTGCCCAGATGAAGAAGCAAGCCGAGGAAAAATCAAAAGTAAGCCAAATGAAGGTGCACTTCGATCAGGGCAACGCACTTCTCGATCAGGAAAAGGCCGCCAAGGCCGAATTAGCCAAGGCGACCCCTGATCAACGCGATGCTGATAAAGCCAAATTGAACGATTTGGCTACGCAAGCGGCGAATGAATTCGATGCGGCTCGTAAGGCGGCTCCCGAGAAGGATCCTAACATTGGGCTCTTCTGGGGCGACATGGGCCAGGCTTACGATCTCGCCGGACGCAACGACGAAGCCATCAACGCCTACCAACAGGCGATCGCCGCCAAGCCGGACAACGCCGGTTATTACAACAATCTGGGCAATGTGCTCGCACGCGCCGGCAAAATCGACGACGCCAAGGCCGCTTATACCAAGAGCGCAGAACTCGATCCCCCCAATGCCGCAATGGCTTGGCGTAACTTCGGCATCAGTTTGTATCAAGCGGGCCGCATGACGGAAGCTATCGAACCCCTCCAGAAGGCCACGCAGATCGACCCCAAAAACGCGCAGGGCTGGTATTTGCTTGGCACGTGCATGGTTGCGGACCCCAGCATCTACAAGCAGGTCGGCGACAAGATTGAAGTCACTCCCAAGCCCGGCACTGCCGAAGCTTTCCAGAAGGCCATCGCACTGGATCCCAACGGCCCCATCGGAACGCAAGCCAAGCAAGGCCTGGAACAGTTGAACCAACTCACCGGTGGAATCGACACTAAGATAGGTAAGAAAAAGAAGTCCTAATCATCAATCCAATTCACGCATTTTAAAATCGGCTCTGCGTTTGCGGAGCCGATTTGCTTTTTCCCTGTGGTGTGAAGAGCGGGCACATACGGTTTAGCGGTGCGACAGTGTCCCGTTGATTTTGGTTCGTTCGAGCGCCCAGGAAAAGACCAGCATCGACGTCGGCAGCAGCACAACCGCGAAAAGCAACAAGATCAGCAGCGGTTGTGCGATGGCTCGGAGACTTGCTCCCTCCAGCAGGGCCGCACGCATCGCATCCAGCGCGTAGCTCACCGGATTCAGGTGCGCCACAATCTGCAACCATCGCGGCAATACGCTGATGGGAAAAAGCATCCCGCCGACGATGCTCGAAACGCCGAGAAACAGCCACTTCGCGGGATTGCCGCGCTTAAACAGCAACAGATATGCCGACGAGAAAACCCCCAGCCCGGCAAACGACAACACCGTCGCCACCAATACCGCGAGGGC
>Ga0335073_10003899_pt1 | contig 20805 bp, 21 predicted proteins | sample Lox_Sample_22_FD_207093 | JGI IMG/M metagenome (GOLD analysis project Ga0335073, IMG submission 207093) | Soil microbial communities from Loxahatchee National Wildlife Refuge, Florida, United States - Lox_Sample_2.2 | ecosystem: Environmental > Terrestrial > Soil > Wetlands | place: USA...
CCACCTGCCGGACGATTCTCGGTGGCGCGATCGGCGCCGGCGTGGTCGTCGCGGCGGCCGCCGCCGCGGCGCTGACCCACGCCGGCCCTCACCCGCTGCCGTCACCCGCTCTGGTCGTGGTCGTGCCGGCGGCGAGCGTTGCGATCCTCCTGAGTATCAAGGCGCGGCTCGAGCACGAGCGCGACGCGCTCCGCTCCTCGGCGTTCAGCGATCCACTGACGGGCGTCGCCAACCGGCGCTCGCTGCTCGAGCGGATCGACTACGAGATTGCGCGCCACGTCCGCAGCCGGCGCAGCTTCATATTGCTGATGCTCGACCTCGACGGCTTCAAGCTGCTCAACGACCGCTTCGGTCATCCCGCCGGCGACGATCTGCTGTGCGACGTGGCCGCGGCCCTGTCTCGCGTGATCCGCGACCAGGACACGCTGGCACGCGTCGGCGGCGACGAGTTCTGCGTACTGGCGCCCGAGACCGACGGCGCCGGCGCCGAGCGCCTCACTGCCCGCGTCGAGACGGCGGTGGCGCGCGTCGTCGCCGGGATGGACGCGCTGGGCGCCAGTGTCGGGGCCGCGGTGTTCCCGGACGACGGCAAGACCGCGCCGGCGCTGCTGGAGGCCGCCGATCAGCGGCTGCTCGGGGTCAAGCGCCACACCGGTTCCGCGCGTCGCCGAGCCCACGCGGCTTGAGGGCTCAGGAGAGGCGGCTGGGTGCCTCTCAGGCGGCCCCCGTGTCGTTGAGGGACGGCCTGAGAGGCACCAGCCGCCTCAAAGTACGTGCGTCGGCGTGATCGTCTTGTCGAACGTCGGGTTGCCGGTGGCGCCCACCTTGTAGAGGCCGATCGCCTTCAACGTGGTGTCGCCGACCTTGTTGAAGCTGTAGGTGCCGAGCACCGAGTGGCGGCTGGTGGTGGCGAACAGCTCGCTCAGAACGGCCGACTTGCTGTCGCCGTTGGCGCCGAGCAGGGCGATCGTGGTCAGCCCGAGCCTCATCGCCTCGTAGCCGAGGATCGCGTACGGGCCTGGGTTCGAACCCGGGAACTTGGCCTGGTAGGCGGCGCGGAACGCCTTGCCGCCGGGATAGGCGGTGAGGCTTTGGGTCACCTGTGTGCACTGGATCAGCGGGGCGACCGCGGTGGGCACCCCGCCGTCCTTGGCGTTCGTCCAGGCGCTCGTGCACATGCCCGCCGGGCCGAAGAACTTGGCGGTGGGCAGCTCGGCGTGGACCTCCTTGGTGAGCTCGACGAGCCCCTTCGACGCGACACCGGCAATCAGCACGCAGTCGGCTCGGAGCCCTCTGAGGGACAGCGCGTAGGTGCGGAAGCTGCTCGCGGTGGGATCGATCCCGGTGTCGTTGACGACGTCGATGCCGTAGTAGCCCTTCTGGAGATCGATCAGCTTGGCCAGTCCCGTGCCGTAGGCCTCCTGGTCGCTCGCGACCGCGACCCTCGTACACCCTGCCTCGTGCATCGCGAGGAGATCGCCGGCGGCCTGAACCGCGTCAGTCGGGACGATCCGCAGGTAGGTGCGGGTGCCGGTCGGCCAGTAGTTCGCGGGCGCATTCGCGGTTAGGCCGACGTAGGTGTTGGTGGGGCTGACCTGCGGGATTCCGGCCTCGTTCAGGATCGGCATCGAGACCTCGCTGGCATCGTCGTCGAACTCCCCGATGTAGTAGACGGCGCGCGGGTCGGCCGCCGCCTTGCGGGCGTTCATGGCGGTTTGGTTCGCGTCCCAGCCGGCCGATCCCGAGTCGTCAAGCGCGGTGTACTCGACGTTGAATGGGCCCGCCTTGCCGCCCGACTGCGCCAGGGCGACCTTGATTCCGTTGACGATCTCGGTCGTCTCGGCCGCAGCGGGCCCCTGCATCGGGAGGCTCGAGTAAATGTCGATTGTCTTGCCCGCGGGGCCCGTCGCGTCCGCGCCGGCGGTGCTTGAACTGTTGCCACCGCCGCCGCAGGCGCCAAGCGCCACCGCGGAGAGAAGCGCAAGGCACCCGGCAACTGCCCTGCTCAGAGCGAGCCTCATTCAACTTCCTCGGTATCGGTTCCGGGCGCCCCGTGGGGCCCGGGTGTCGGTTCCGGGCATCCTTGGAGCCCGGCTGTGGGTCCCCGGCGTCTGTGGGCCCGGTGGGCCCGAATGTAGTCGCGGCTCCGGGACCCGCCAAGCGATCGTTGTCCGGCCTAACGCAACGCCAACGGGGTGCGCCGGACCTCCGCGCACGATCGCGACCGCCCCAGCGCGCACGATCGCGACCGGTCCGGTGCGCACAGTCGCGCTCAGTTGTGCCGGGACCGGCGCGGCACCGGCCCCTCGATCTTCCAGCGCGACCCCGGACGGGCCGGCAGCAGCAGGACGATCGCCAGGCCCAGCGCCGAGAGCAAGAGCCCGAACGTCAGTCCAACGCGCTCCCCGTAGCCCTTGCGGTCCGCCAGCCACGAGGCGGCCGCCGCGGAGAGCAGCCAGATGAACAGCAGATACAGCGCCTTGGCACCGATGACGGCGAGGAGGAACATCACATCCCCAGATACGCGCGCTGGACCTCGGGATCGTCCCGGAGGTGGACGGATTCGTTGGTCAGCACGACGCGACCGGTCTCGAGCACGTAGCCGCGCTTGGACACCTCGAGCGCGTAGTTGGCGTTCTGCTCGACCAGCAGGATCGCCACGCCCGAGCGGTTGATCTGCACGATCGTCTCGTAGATCCGCTCGACCAGGTTGGGCGCGATCCCCATCGACGGCTCGTCGAGCATCAGCAACCGCGGACGCGCCATCAGCGCGCGCCCGATCGCGAGCATCTGCTGCTCGCCTCCGGACATCGTTCCTGCCTTCTGGTTCTCGCGCTCCTTTAGCCGCGGGAACAGCGTGAAGATCCTGTCCAGGTCCTCGGCCAGGTCGTCGCGACCGCGGTGGTAGGCCCCGAGATCGAGGTTCTCGCGCACGGTCATGCGCGGAAAGCAGTGCCGCCCTTCGGGGGCGAGCGCGATGCCGCGGGTCACCACCTCGTGAGCGGGGACGCGGGTGATGTCCTGGCCCTCAAACGTGATCTTCCCGGCGCTGGCGGGCGTGAGCCCGGAGATCGACCGGAGGGTCGTCGACTTCCCTGCGCCGTTGGCGCCGATCAGCGTGACCACCTCCTTCGGCTCGACCGTGAGCGACACGCCCTTCAGCGCCTCGATCGCCCCGTACCGGGCGCGGATATCGGTTACCTCGAGGAGCGCCATCAGGTCTGCTTGCCGAGATACGCCTCGATCACGGCCGGGTCGGCACGGACTTCGGCGGGCGGTCCCTCGGCGATCTTGTTGCCGTGGTCGAGCACGGTTACCCGCTCGGAAACACCCATCACGACCTTCATGTCGTGCTCGATCAACAGGATCGTCAGGTTGAGCTCCTCCCGCATCCGGCGCATGAACTGGGCAAGCGCGTCCGACTCGTAGGGGTTCATCCCGGCCGTCGGCTCGTCGAGCAACAGCAGCGAGGGGTCCGAGGCCAGCGCTCGAGCGATCTCGACCCGGCGCTGATCGCCATACGGCAACTGCGCGGCCAGGCGATCGAAGCTGTCCTCGCGCAGTCCGACGAATTTCAGTAGATCGCGCGCCCGGTCCTGAACTTCGCTCTCCTCGCGGCGTACCCACGGTGGCCGGAAGATCGCCCCGAAAACGCCGGTCCGCATCCGGGTATGGCGGCCCACGATCACATTCTCGAGCGCGGTCATCGCGCCGAACAAGCGGATGTTCTGAAACGTCCGGGCGACGCCGAGCTTGGTGATGAGGTCCGGGCGCTTGCGCGTGATGTCGCGCTCGTCGAACACGATCCGCCCCGACGTGGGCTTGTAGAGGCCGGTCAGCATGTTGAACAGCGTGGTCTTGCCGGCGCCGTTCGGGCCGATCAGCGACACGATCTTCCCCTTGGGAATGTCGAGCGAGACGTCGTTGACGGCGATCAGGCCGCCGAACGCCTTGACGACGTGGTCGACCTCCATCGCGGCGGCCACGGGCGGAGAGTCGGCGACAGCGCTCATTCCGACTCCGCCAGGCCCAGCGTCGAGATCGCGGTCGGCTCGACGAGCTCGCTGTCGGTGGCCGCGACCCGCCCGGTCAGCTCGAGCCGCCGTCGCCGCTCCGGGATCAGGCCCTGCGGCCGCAGGATCATCATGATCACGAGCAGGAAGCCGTAGATCCCGAACTCGATCTCGGTCAACTGGAAGTTGAGCCCGACCTTGGACGGCAGCGAGTTCAACACGTCGGGGATCAGGTAGTAGTTGATGTACCCCAGCAGCAGGCCGCCCGCGACCGCGCCCCAGATCGACCCGAGCCCGCCGATGATCACCATCCCGAGGATGAAGATCGAGAAGCCGAACTGGAACTGGCTGGCGTTGACCACGGTGAAGTAGGTCCCGAAGAAGGCGCCGGCCATGCCGCCGAAGGCGGCGCCGATCGAGTAGGCCATCAGCTTGGTGCGGACGAGCGGGATGCCCATCGAGACCGCGGCGACCTCGTCCTCGCGCAGCGCCACCCACGCCCGCCCGAGCCGCGAGTCACGCAGCCGCAGGTTGACGAACAGCACCACGAGCAGGACTCCGAAGATCAGCCAGTACCACGGCCTTAGGTTGAGCTCGTTGAACAAGCCGAGTCCGGGGAAGTACGGCGAGTCGACGCCGCTGATCCCGAGGTTTCCCGCGGTCAGGGTCTGGCCGCCACCCAGGTGAATGCTCGTGCCGTTGACCGCCAGCGTCGCGATGATCTCGCCGAACGCGAGCGTCACGATCGCGATGTAGTCGCCGCGCAGGCGCAGCGTCGGCAGGCCGATCAGCGCTCCCGCCAGCGCGCAGATCAACGCCGCCACGATCAGGATCAGGATGAAGTTCAGGTGGATGCCGGGAAGCGTGCTGGCGACCGGGGAGACCAGCACGTGCAGGTGCGCCTTGAAGAAGAAGCCCGAGCCGAACCAGCCGAGGGTGTAGGCGCCGAGGGCGTAGAACGCGACGTACCCGAGGTCGAGCAGCCCCGCGAACCCGACGACGATGTTCAGGCCGAGCGACATCACGGCGTAGGCGACGGCGATGATCGTCGCGTTCAGGAACCCGCTGTCCGCCGAGAACAGGAACGGCAGGACGATCCCGATGACGATCAGGGTCCCGGCCAGCGCGCGGCTCCACCAGGGCGGCAGTACGCGCTCCACGCTCTGTCGCCATTCGTGCATCTGGGCGCGGAACTCAGACCAGTCGGATGGCCCGGGCTCGCCCTCGCTGACCGTCACCGAGCGGGTCGAAGGCTCGTTGTTCTCGTCGAGCTCGCTCATCCAGCCTCCCGCGTCTCCTCTCCCAGCAACCCGCGCGGGCGCAGGACCATGATCATGATCAGGTAGCCGAACACCACCGCCTCGGTCCACTGTGGCCCCATACGGGAGTCTGCGAGCGCCTGGATCACGCCGATGATCAGGCCGCCGAGGACGGCGCCGCGGACGTTTCCGATGCCGCCCATCACGGCCGCGGTGAAGGCAAACAGCCCGGCCTTGAAGCCCTGGAAATACCAGATGTTCGTCTCGAACAACGCGTACACCAGGCCCGCGGCGCCGGCCAGGGCACCGCCGAGCAGGAACGTCAGCGAGATCGTCTGGTTGACGTTGATGCCCATCAACCGCGCCGCTTCCGGATCCTGCGCGGTGGCTCGCATCGCCCGGCCCATGCGGGTCGCGTTGATGAACCGCCCGAGCACCAGCACGAGCGGGATCATCACGCCTAGCGCCAGGATGTAGCCGCGGACGATCGGCACTCCGAAGATGTGGAAGACCGTCTTGCCCTGGTTGATCAGATCGGGGACGCTCTGCGGCGAGCCGCCGCGCCACAGGAGGCCGACGTTCTGCAGGATGAATGAGAACCCGACGGCCGTGATCAGGGGTGCCAGCTTTGGCGCGTTGCGCAGCGGGCGGTAGGCCACGCGCTCGATCAGCGTGTTGAGCACGCCGCAAACGATCATCGTGATCACCAGGGTCGCCAGCAGCCCGAGCACGATCCCCGCGGTGCCGGCGGTGGTCAGCCCGAACACCGTGTACAGGCCGACGGCGGTGAAGGAGCCGATCATGAAGACGTCGCCGTGGGCGAAGTTGATCAGCTCGATGATCCCGTAGACGAGCGTGTAGCCGATCGCGATCAGCGCCCAGATCGCGCCGTTCGACAGCCCGGTCGCGAAGTTGAACCCGAGCTGGGTGAGGTCGTGGTGGACCACGGGATGCCCGGCCACGAACCCGGCCTGGTAGCCGTGCACGAGGTCGCGGATGCCGTAATAGACGGGCAGCGCGGCCAGCGCGACGATCAGCCCCCAGCGGCCGATGTACCTACGCGCCGCCGCCAGCGGCCGCATCGCGACCGCAGGTGGCGTTGGGGAGAGCGATCCAGCTTCCACGATTTCGCGAGGAGTATCGAGGATTTGGGGGGGAGCGCGTCGGCGCTCCCCCCGTCACCCTCAGCTACATCGTGCGCGTCAGTGGACCGTCTTGGTCGGCGTCAGCGTCTCGAAGAACACCGGGTCCCCGGTGGATCCGACCTTGTAGACGCCGTACGACTTGAGGGTCGTGTCGCCGTTCTTGTCGAACCCGTAGGTGCCCAGCACCGAGTTGCGGGCCTTGATCGCGAACAGCGCGGCCAGCACATCGGCCTTGTTGTCGCCGTTGGCCCCGAGGCCCGAGATCGTGTCGAGCCCGAGCTTCATCGCCTCATACCCGTAGATCGCGTATGGATCAGGCGGGGTAGGCCCGTACTTGGCCTTGTAGGCGGCCAGGAAGTCCTTTCCGCCCGGATAGGCCGACAGGTCCTGGGTCGCGACCGTGCACTCGATCAGCGGGTCGATGCTCGCCGGCACGCCACCCATCTTCGGGTTGGTCCACGTGCTGGTGCACATGCCGTCCGGCCCGAAGATCTTCGCCTTCGGCAGCGCCGCATTGACGTCCTTGGTGATCTGGACGCCGCCGTTGGACACGATCCCGGCGAACAGGAAGCAGTCGGCTCCCTGGTCCTTGATCGTGGCCGCGTACGAACGGAAGTTCGGCGCGGTCGGATCGATGCCGGTGTTGCTGACGATGGTGGCACCATAGAAGCCCTTTTCGAGCTCCAGGAGAGTCGCCAGGCCTTGGCCGTAGGCCTCCTTGTCGTTGGCTACGGCGATCTTCGTGCAGCCGGCCTGCTTCATCGCCATCAGGTCCGCTGCCGCCTGGATCGAGTCGATCGGCACGATCCGGAGGTACGTGCGCTTCCCGCTCGGGTAGTACTTCTGCGGCTCTCCCGGCGCGCTGCCGGGGAGATTGGTGGTCAGGCCGACGTACGTGTTGGCCGGGCTCACCTGCGGCACGCCCGCCGAGTTCAGGATCGGGATCGAGACCTCGCTGCAGCCCGAGTTGAACTCACCGATGTAGTAGACGGCCTTCGAGTCAGACGCGGCCTTGCGGGCATCCGCGGCGCACTGGCTCGGATCCCACTTGCCGGCAGCCGCCGTCGAGTCGTCTAGCGACGAGTAATTGACCGTGAACTGCCCGGCCTTCCCCCCGGCCTGCGAGAGCGCGAGCTTGATGCCGTTGACCAACGGGTCGGTCTGCGCCGTCGAAGCTCCCTGCAGTGGCAGGCTCGAGTAGATGTCGATTGTCTTGCCGCTGCTGCTCGAGGAGCTTCCGCCACTGGACGCGGCCCCCGCGCTGCTACTGCTCGTGGATTTGCTACTGCTGCCGCATGCGGCAATGGCGAGCACGGCGCCGGTGACCAGCAGCCCCGTCAGCGCCTTGCTGAGAACGAACCTCATACAACCTCCTGTGCTGTCGTCCCGGGCGTTCCACGTCCCGGTGACGGCGCAGCGTAATCCTGTGCTCGGACGACTGCCAAGCGCTTGCCCCTGATCCTTAACGGAACACCAACCCGGGTGTCCAAGCTCGTTCAGGCGTCGATGGTCTCCCAAAACGTCAATCGGCCGTTGACGATGTTCCACACGCCGTAGCGCCGCAGGGTGGTGTCGCCGTCGCGGTCGATGCCGTACGTGCCGAGCACGCTGTGGCGATCGTGGGTGGCGAAGATCGCCGCCCGGACCGCGGACCGGATCGCCGGCCGCGTTCCGTGGTCGGTGGCACGATCGATCGCGCTCAGCAGCAGGCTCATGGCCTCGTACCCGTAGATCGAAGCGGGTTCAGGATCGCCGTAACGGCGCTCGTAGGCGACGTTGAATGCCCGAGCCGAGGGCGGATAGTCGCTCGACCCGAGCGTCGGCGATGTGAGCACGACGCGAGGGTCGACCGACAGCGGGATGCCGCCCGCGGCGGGGTCGCAGAACGTGCTCTCGGCCAGGTCGGCGGTGCCGAAGAGCTTGACGTCCGGCATCGCCGCCGCGATCTGCGTGGTGAGCAGCACGGCGCCCGACTCCGTGTCCGCGGCGATCAGCACGCAATCGGGCCCGACCTTGGCCAGCGCCGCGGCGAGCGAGGTGTAGCTGGTGGCATCGCGGACGAAGGTCGCGACGCCGGCGAGCGGCAGGTGCGCGGCCTGCGCGGCCACCTCGAAGCTGCGCGCGGCGTCCGCGCCGTCGACCTCGCCGTCGTTGAGCACGAACGTCGACTTACAGCCCATGCTTTGCTGCACGCGAACCTGGGCGATCGCCTGGATCCGGTCGTTGGGCACTACGCGAGCAAACGTCCGGATGCCGGTCGGGTAGTACTTCTGGGGCTCGCCGGGCTGCGCACCGAGCGCGGCCGAGGTCAGCCCGACGGCGGCGCTCGTCGGGCTCACCTGCGGGATCCCCGCACGGTTCAGCGGGGGGATCGAGATCGCGCTGGCGCCCGAGTCGACCTCGCCGACGTAGCCGATCGTGGTCGGATCGAGCACGGCAAGCCGCGCGTTGATCGTGGTCTGCCCTGGATCCCACCCACCCCGCGCGGCGGTGGCATCGTCGAGCGCCTTGAACGCGATGCGGTACTCGCCGATCCGGGCGCCGATCTGGTCGAGAGCCAGGCGCGCGCCGGAGACGACCGCCTCACCGGTGACGTCGGAGCGGCCGAGCAGCGGAGCGCTGACGTAGATCGTGAGCGTCTTGCCGCGGATCCGGCTGGCCGCAAGCGTGTGGCCCGAACTCGAGCCGCACCCGGCCACGACGAGCGCTGCCAGGAGCGCCCCGGCGAGCACCGCCGCCACGGCGACCGTCCGCCCCAACGCGCCCGTCGACGCCGTCGCGAGCCTCACCCCTGTACGGCGGTTACCGGCACAAGCTGATCGCTCTTCACCCGGGTGATCACGAACGGCGCGACGCTCGTGTCTCCGTTTGAGTTGATCGAGTAGGTGCCGAGCACCGATTGACGGTTCTTGATCGCGAAGAAGTCGTGCACGACGGTCGTCCGGTTCCCGGCCGAGGTGCCGGCCTGCTTGAGCACGGACAGGACCGCCGACATAGCCTCGTAGCCGAAGATCGCCTGCGGCGTCGGCGCGCGGCCGTACGTCCCGCTGAACTCAGACACGAACGCGCGTCCCTTCGGCGTGAGATCCGACGCGGTGAACCCTGGGATCGAGATGTACAGGTTCTGCACCGACGAGTTCAGCGCTGCGGTGAATGCCGGCGCGTCCAACGCCGACGGCCCGAACAGCTTTGCCGACGGATTCGAGCCGGCGACATCGTTGAAGAAGTGGGCGGCAGCGGCCGGGGAAGCGGAGCCGTAGAACGCGCCGTCGGCGGCGCTGGGGCTGGACACACTGGTGATTCCGGCGCCGCCGGCGTCCTGCTTGACCGCGTAGGCGACCGCCGCTCCGTAGTCGCTGCCGTCGGAGGTGACGTACAGCTTCGTGACCCCCAGCGAGTGCATCTCCTGAACCTGTGCCTGGGCCTCCTTGCCGCTGTTCGGCACGACCCGCGCGAACGTCCGCCCGTAGGTGCTGAGCGACTCGTAGTACTGGTCGGGCGCGTTCGCGACGGCGGGCGTGGTCTGGGTCAGCTCGAGCGCCGTGTCGGTCGGCGTGACCTGGAGGATGTCAAGCGCGTTGGTGATGCCGAGCGAGTCGGCGGAGGAGCCCGGAACGATCTCGCCCAAGTACGCGACCGCGCTCTTGTCCTGGATCACCGTGCGTGCCTGGTCGGAGAGCGTGGCACCGCGCACCGTCGCCAGCCGGATCGTGAAGCCGCCGACCCGGTGTGCCCCCTGCGCGAACGCAAGCCGCTCGGCCTCGAGCACATCCTGGGCGACCTGCGGCTGATCGGTCGCCGCCGCGCTCAGGTAGATCGTGAGGTGGTTGCCCGTGACCGTCACGCTCGAGTTCGCCGACCCCGACGACGTGCATCCCGCGACGCCCGCGGCGACCACTGCCCACGCGCACGCCGCCCGGCCACATGCGAGCACCCGGCTCCGCATACCGGGACTTGCTAATCCCGCCGGCCGGGCAGGAACGGCAACAGTTGTCGGACGCCGAGCGCGATCAGGACCATCACGATCCCGATCAGGATGCTGTCGAGGCCGCTGATGTTCAGCGACCACAGGACGATCCAGAGGCACAAGCCCGCCGTGGCAGTCAGTATCAAGCCCATCGTCCCGAGGATGCTAACTCAGAGGGGAGTTGGCCAGGCCCGTCGACAGTTCGCGGACGAGGGCGCCGACCGCCGCGACCGGATCGCCGCCGTCACCGGCGGCCCGCACGAGACGGCTTCCGACGATCACGCCGTCGGCGCCGGCGTCCGCGGCGGCCGCGGCCTGCTCTGCCGTCGAGATGCCGAATCCGACCGCGACGGGGACGCTTGTGCTCGCCGCAGCGCGCCCGATGACGCCCGCCAACCCATCGGCGACCCCCGCGCGCTCGCCCGTCGTACCGGTCAGCGACACCGCGTAGACGAACCCTCGAGCCTGCGCCCCGATCCGCGCGAGCCGCTCCTCGGGCGTGGTCGGAGCGACCAGGGGAACGAGCGCGAGCCCGCGCTCGTCACACGCGCGCAGGGCCGCCGGCGCCTCCTCGAGCGGGAGATCGGGGACGATCAGGCCGCTCGCACCGGCATCGACGAGCGCGTCGGCGAAGCGCTCGAACCCACGGGCGTAGATCGGGTTGGCGTAGCACATGACCACGACCGGAATGCGCTCGGCGATCGCCCGGCCCACGTCGAGCACGTCCTGGACCTTGGCTCCGCCTCGGAGGGCCACCGTCCCCGCCGCGTGGATCACCGGCCCGTCGGCGAGCGGATCCGAGAACGGGACGCCCAGCTCCACCAGGTCGGCGCCGGAGTCCGCGTACGCGAGTCCGATCCGCCGCGAGGTTTCGAGGTCCGGGAAGCCTCCCATCAGGTACGGCATGAGCGCGGCGCGGCGTCCGCTGGCCCGCGCCGACTCGAACGCCTCGGCGATCCGCTCGATCCCGGTCACGATCGTTCGAGCAGAGCGAGCGCCTCGGCGAGGTCCTTGTCCCCTCGTCCCGACAGGCAGATCAGATCGAGTTCGCTGGGTCCGTTCGCGAGCGACCAGGCGAGCGCATGGGAGCTCTCGAGCGCCGGGATGATCCCCTCGAGCCGCGACGTCAGCGCGAACGCCTCCAGCGCTTCCTGGTCGGTGATCGCGAGGTAACGCGCGCGTCCGCTGTCCCTGAGCCAGGCGTGCTCGGGGCCGGTGCCGGGGTAGTCGAGCCCGGCGGAGATCGAGTGAGCCTCGAGGATCTGGCCGTCCTCGTCTTGCATGATCGCCGAGAACGCCCCGTGCAGGACGCCGGGGAGTCCCGCCGCGGTCAGCGGCGCGCCGTGGCGCCCGGTGTCGAGACCCTCGCCGGCGGCCTCGACGCCGACCAGTTCGACCTCGGAGTCCTCGACGAACGGGATGAATAGGCCGATCGAGTTCGAGCCCCCGCCGACGCAGCCGATGACCCGCTGGGGAAGCCGGCCGGCGCGCTCGAGGATCTGAGCGCGCGCCTCGTCGCCGATCACGCGCTGGAGGTTTCGTACGAGCGCTGGGAAGGGCGCGGGCCCGACGCACGAGCCGATGATGTAGTGCGTGGTGTCCACGTTCGTGACCCAGTCGCGGATCGCGGCCGAGACCGCCTCTTTCAAGGTCCGCGAGCCGACGTCGACGGGCGCGACGACCGTGCCGAGCAGCTCCATGCGCTCGACGTTCGGCCGCTGGCGGCGCATGTCCTCCGTGCCCATGTAGACGACGCACTCGAGGTCGAGCAGCGCACACGCGGTCGCCGTGGCGACGCCGTGCTGTCCGGCGCCGGTCTCGGCGATGATCCGCCGTTTGCCCATCCGCTTGGCCAGCAGCGCCTGCCCGAGCGCGTTGTTGATCTTGTGCGCGCCGGTGTGGTTGAGGTCCTCGCGCTTCAGCCAGATCGGGTGGCCGGCGGCCTCGCTCAGGCGCTGGGCCAGGTACAGCGGCGAGGGCCGGCCGACGAAGTCCCTCAGGAGCGTGTCCAGCTCGATCCGGAACCCCGGGTCATCTTCGGCCGAGGTCCACGCCTCCTCGAGCTCGGCCAGCGCCGGCATCAGCGTCTCGGGGACGTACTGGCCGCCGTAGGGGCCGAACCGGTGCTCGAGCGTGCTCACGAGGCCGCCGGAGCGAGCGCCGTCGAGCGAACCGCCGCCGCGAACGCCTGGAGCTTTTCGGGGTCCTTGCGGCCGGGGCTCAGCTCGACGCCGCTGGCGACGTCCACGGCGTACGGATGGACCGCCGCGATCGCCTCGGCAACGTTGTCGGGCGTCAGCCCGCCCGACAGGATGACCGGGACGCGGCCGCGGTGGGCGCGCGCGATCTCCCACGAGAACGTCTCGCCGGTACCGCCGGGCACGCCGGCGATGTAGCTGTCGAGCAGGTGATAGTCGGTGTGGAACGGCGCCAGCGCCTGCACGTCGGCCCCGCTGCGCACGCGAGCGGCCTTGATCACCTTGCAGCCCGTCCGCCGCGCCGCCTCGGCGCAGTAGGCAGGGCCTTCCTCGCCGTGCAGCTGGATCATCGTCAGCCCGACGGCGTCGGCCGTCTGAGCGACCTCGTCGAGCGTGGCGTTGACAAACACGCCCGCCACCTCGGCGCGCCGCTTGACTGCCGCGGCGATTTCGGCTGCGGCGTCCAACTCGGCCCGGCGCGGCGAGCGCGGCCAGAAGATCATGCCGATTGCCCAGGCGCCGCTCGCGACGGCCAGCTCGGCGTCGTCGAGGCGCGTGATGCCGCAGAACTTGATCTTGGTCACAGGGACAATCGTAGGGACCGCCGCGCTCAGCGCACGGCGAACGCGCGGCAGGCGGCCTCGACGTCGGGCGAGCGCATCAGCGCCTCGCCGATCAGGACGCCGTCGACTCCGGCGCGCTCCAGCTCGGCGAGCTGGTCCGGGCTGGCGAAGCCCGATTCGGAGACCACGAGCGCGCGGCCCGTGACGCGTGGCAACAGCTCGAACGTCCGGCGCGTGTCGACCTGGAGCGTCTTGAGGTCGCGGTTGTTGATCCCGACGATCGCTGCGCCGAGTGACAGCGCGGCGTCGAGTTCACGCTCGTCATGGACCTCGACCAGCACGGCGAGCCCGAGCTCTTGTGCCTGCGCGTGGAGCTCGTGCAGGAGATCGCTTGGGAGCGCAGCCACGATCAGCAGGATCGCGTCGGCGCCGGCGGCGAACGACTCGTGCACCTGGTATGGGTCGACGACGAAGTCCTTGCGCAGCACGGGTAGCGCGGTGGCGGCCCGCGCCGCGCGCAGGTCGTCGAGCGAGCCGCCGAAGCTCGGACCGTCGGTGAGGATCGACAGGGCGGCCGCCCCACCTCGTTCGTAGGCGCCCACCACGTCTTCGAGCGCGAGGTCGCCTCGAATCGCGCCGGCAGAAGGCGAGCGGCGCTTGTGCTCAGCGATCACGGACAGACCGGGACGCGCGAGCGCCGCGGTGAACGGACGGACCTCATCCGAGCGATCTCGCTCGAGCGCGGCCACGGGAGTGAAATCCCTGCGCCGTGCGACCTCGGCGCGGGTCGCCTCGAGAATCGGATCGAGTCGGTTCACGGCGCAAGCTCCTGCGTCCGCGCCACGAACCGATCGAGCGCGGCCCGGGCCGAGCCGTCGTCGACCGCCGCCTCTGCCGCACGCACGCCCTCTTCGAGCGTGACCGCGGCACCGCCCGCGTAGATCGCCGCGCCGGCGTTGAGCAGCGCGAGGTCGCGGGCCGCGCCGGGTTCGCCCGCGAAGATCGACCGGGCCGTGTCCGCGTTCTGCTCTGGTGTCCCGCCGGGGACCTCGTCCGCCGGCGCGCGTTGAAGACCAACGTCCTCGGGGGATATCGCGTAGCGCCGGAGCTCGGAGCCGAGCACCTCGACCACCTGCGTCGGTGCCGAGATGCTGAGCTCGTCGAGCCCGTCGTCGCTCGCGACGAGCAAGGCGTGCTTGGTCCCAAGCAGCGCGAGCGCGCCCGCCATCGTCTCGAGGTAGCCGGCGTCGGAGACGCCGATCAGCTGGCGGGTCGCGCCGGCCGGATTGGTGAGCGGCCCGAGGAAGTTGAAGATCGTGCGGACCGCGAGCTGGCGACGGACCGGAATGACGTAGCGGGTTGCCTGGTGGTGGGCCGGGGCGAACATGAATCCGAACCCGACGTCCTCGATGCAGTGCGCCACGCCATCGGGGGACAGGTCGATGCGAGCGCCGAGCGCCTCGAGCACGTCGGCCGAGCCGGATAGCCCGGTGGCGGACCGGTTGCCGTGCTTGGCGACGGTGCAGCCGGCGCCGGCGGCGATCAGGGCGGCGGTCGTCGAGACGTTGAACGTCCGGCGGCCGCCTCCGGTACCGGCAGTGTCGAGGAGGTCGTCGCTCGGCACGCTGACGTGCGCGGCCATCGCCCGCATCGTCCGGGCGAGGCCCGCCAGCTCCTCGACCGTCTCGCCCTTGGTCCTCAGCGCGATCAGGAATCCCGCGATCTGCACCTCCGAGGCGTTCCCGGCCATGATCTCCGACAGCACGGCGGCCGTGTCGTCGAGGGTCAGGTCGTGACCGCCGGCGAGCGTGTCGATCGCCCCCGTCAGGAGATCCGGGCCGTCGGTCATCTCGCGCGCGTGAGGAAGTTGGCGAGCAGCTCGCGCCCCTGTTCGGTCAGCACGGACTCGGGGTGGAACTGCACTCCTTCGGCCGGGAGCTCGCGGTGCCTGACGGCCATCACGACCTCACCGCCGGTGGCGCTCGACTCAAAGCAGTCCGGAAGCGCCGGGTCGACCACCAGCGAGTGGTAGCGCCCGACCTCGAGCGGTGTGCGCAGCCCGCGGAAGATCGTCCTGCCGTCGTGCTCGATCGTGGTCGTCTTGCCGTGTACGGGCTGGTGTTGGATCACCCTTCCTCCCCAGGCCTGCACGAGCGCCTGGTGCCCGAGGCACACCCCGAGCGTTGGGACGTTCGCGATCGGAAACCGGTGAACGGCCTCGAGCGAGATCCCGGCCTCGTTCGGCGTGCACGGTCCCGGCGACACGATCACGCGGTCGTAGCCGCGGACAAGGAGGTCATCGACCGAGGCGTGGTCGTTGCGGACGACCTCGACCTCCGAACCGAGCTCGCCCAGATACTGGACCAGGTTGTAGGTGAAGCTGTCGTAGTTGTCCAACACGAGTACCCGCATGCGTACGAAACGGTAAACGCGCGAAGGCGATGACGCGTTTTCCATGTTTCGAGCGTCTTGTCTTGTCGTGTTTCCTACCAACCAAGACAAGGGGTAACGATGACCGGGACACATTGGGGCAGATCGCCCAGCCGGGGCAGGTCGGTCGGCGGCGTGTGTGGTGCGCTGGCCGCTGTGGCGCTCGCCTGCGGGGTCGCCGCGTGTGGCGGCAGTAGCACGCCGGCCGCCACGACCAGCATCTCGCGCGCGGCCGCGACCGCCTCCACGACCGCCGGCGCCGCCACCACCGCAAGCGCCGCCACCACCGCGTCGGCAACGAAGCCGTCCGCTGGGATCACCGCGCCGGGAACGAAGCTCGCCGTGGGTCGTAGCGCCGAGGTCCACTACACGCCGGCCGGCTCGACCGACAAGAGCAAGGCCTCGACCCTGCTCGTGACCGTCCAGTCATTGGATAAGGGCAAGCTGTCGGACTTCAACGGCATCGATCTCGACGCGAACGAGAAGGCGAGCACGCCCTACTACGTCAAGGTGCACGTCACCAACATCGGCCCGAATCCGGTCGATGTGGACGGGACCGCGGCCGCCATCGAAGGGGTCGACAGCACCGGCCAGAACCAGTCCAGCGTGACCTTCATCGGCGAGTTCCCGCACTGCCCGGACAGCGCGTCGACCACGCCGATCGGCGCCGGCAAGGGCTACGACGACTGTCTGACCTTCCTGGTTCCCGGCGGGATCAAGGCGATCAGCTACAACGGCACCACGGACTACATCGACTCCCGGGTCACGGGGGCCCCCAACTCGGCGCGGGGGCGCCAACCTCGCCCGGGGGGTTGCTGTATTGGGTCCCACCGTGCGCCCAAAACCACCAACGACCCTCCTTCCGAGTCATTAACGGCTGGCAAACAGACCGTCGGGCGCCTTCACCCGTCGGCTGAGGCCCCATACGATGCCGGTCGGGTAAGAGAAGCCATAGCAAGGGGGGCTGTTCGATGAGGACCGGGGATCTCGGTCGGCTGGCGGTGCCGGCCGTGCTGGTGACTGTTCTGCTCGGGGCATGTGGCAGCAGTGGCGGGTCGTCGAGCAGCGGCGGCAGCGCGTCGACCGCCGCGTCGGGCGGCGCACCGCCGGCGACCGCGAGCACGGCCGGCGCCACGACCACGAGCGGCCGGACGACTGCGGGCGTCACGAAGCCCGGGACCGGGCTGTCCGCTGGCCAGACCGCGACCGTCCCCTACACGCCGTTGACCTCCTCGGGCAACGGGAAGGCACGGACGCTGAAGGTCACCGTCGCGTCGATCCGCACCGGATCGGCCGCTGACCTGAAGGGCGTCGACCTGTCGGGCGCGCCGAAGAATGCGGTCCCGACCTACGCCACCGTGACCGTGACCAACCTCGGTCCCCAGTCGATCGACGTCGACGGAACCTCCGACGCGATGCAGGGGATCGACCATGACGGCAACCAGCAGAGCCCGGTCTCGTTCATCGGCGACTTTCCACCCTGCAACCAGAACTCATCGACCACGCCCGTGGCGGCCGGCGCGAGCTTCCACACGTGCCTGACCTATCTGGTGTCGGGAGGGATCACGAAGGTCGCCTACACCGGAACGGACGACTACACCAGCTCGCCCGTGACCTGGTCGGCCGGCGGCTAAGGGTCAGGCGTAGGAACCTCCTAGCTGAACTCGGGCTCGGTCCAGCCGGGGAAGACCTCCGGCAGGCCGTCGCCCACCCTGTCGGGGAACTGAGCCTCGCGCTTCTCCAGGAACGCGGTAATCCCCTCGGCGGCGTCGGCCGACCGGCCGCGGTAGTACATGCCGCGCGAGTCGGCGCGGTGGGCAAGCATCGGGTGCTCGGCCCCAAGCATCCGCCACATCATCCGCCGGGCCAGGGCCACCGACACCGGCGCCGCGTTGTCGGCGATCTCGCGGGCCAGCGTGTGAGCGGCCTCGAGCAGTTCTCCGGGTGTATGGACGCTGCGGACGAGACCGGCCTCGAGCGCCTCCTGGGCGTCGAACACGCGGCCGGTGGCGACCCACTCCATCGCCCGGCTGATCCCGACGACCCGCGGCAGGAACCAGCTCGAGCACGCCTCGGGGACGATTCCCCGCCGGACGAACACGAACCCGATCCGGGCGGTGTCGGAGGCGAGGCGCACGTCCATCGGCAGCGTCATCGTCGCCCCGATCCCCACGGCCGGGCCGTTGATCGCGGCGATCACCGGCTTGGTCGAGTCGAAGATCCGCAGCGTGAGCCGGCCGCCGCCGTCGCGCGGCACCGAGTCGGAGTCCTCGTGCTCGCGCTTGGTGAACGTCTCACTCCCTCTCCCGAGGTCGGCGCCCGCGCAGAAACCCCGGCCGGCGCCGGTGACGATCACCGCGCGCACCTCGTCGTCGGCGTCCGCCCGGTCGAACGCGGCGCGGAGCTCCTCCCCCATCGTCGCGGTGAACGCGTTCAGGCGCTCCGGGCGGTTCAGCGTGATCGTGAGCACGTGGTCGCTCAGCTCGGTCGTTATCTGCTCGAACTCCACGGGTCGGGCTCCTCTCGGTCGCTAGTGGTCCACTAGGGCCACTCGGGCTGGCCCGCCGCCAGCGCGATCGCCTGCAGCACGCCGCGCGCCTTGGCCTCTGACTCGCGGTACTCAAACGCCGGCTTGGCGTCGGCGACGGTCCCGCCGCCGGCCTGCACGTGGGCCACTCCGTCCTTGACCACCACCGTGCGGATGTGGATGCACGTATCGAGGTCGCCGGTGTAGCTGGCGTAGCCGATCGCGCCGCCGTAGCCGCCGCGCTTGACGGGCTCGAGCTCGTCGATGATCTGCATCGCCCGCACCTTGGGCGCTCCGGACAGCGTGCCCGCCGGCAACACCGAGCGGAGCGCCTCGAGCGCGCCGACGCCGTCGCGCAAGCGGCCGGTGACGCTCGAGACGATGTGCATCACGTGGCTGTAGTTCTCGACCGCCATGAAGTTCTCGACCTCGACCGTCCCGTACTCGCACACCCGCCCGAGGTCGTTGCGACCGAGATCGACCAGCATCACGTGCTCGGCACGCTCCTTGGGATCGGCGAGCAGCTCCTGGGCGATCCGGCGGTCCTCGTCGGCGTTCGTCCCGCGCGGCCGCGTGCCGGCGATCGGGCGGGTCGACACGCGCTGGCCCGCGACCGTGATCAGCGGCTCGGGGCTGGCGCCCGCGATCTCGAAGTCGCCGAAGTCCAGGAAGTACATGTACGGGCTCGGGTTGACCGCGCGCAGCCCCCGGTAGATCGAGAACGCCTCCACGGGCACGGGCCCCGACCAGCGTTGGGACGGAACCACCTGGAACGCGTCGCCGGCGTAGATGTACTCGATGATGCGCGCCACGTTCGCCTCGAACTGCTCGCGCGTCATGTTGGCGTCGAGCGGCACGACGGTGCGGTCTTGCGCCGGTGGCTTCGGGGACCGCGGCACCGGCCCCGCGAGACGCCAGCGAACCTCGGCGATCGTCTCTCGCGCACGCTCGTACGAGGCGTCGAGGTCGTCGTCGCTGTAGACGTTGGCGATCACCGTGACCGTGTGCTTGAGGTGATCGAACGCGAGCAGCGCGTCGGTCAGCATCAGCGCGAGGTCGGGCAGCCCGATCGGGTCGGGCTTGGGCGGGCCGAGCGGCTCGACCGTACGGACCAGGTCGTATGCGAACAGCCCGACGGCGCCGCCCGCGAACGGCGGCAGGTCGGCCAGGGGTGCGACGCGGAGGCGGCCGAGCTCCGTGGCGGCGAGCGCGTACGGGTCGCCGTCGTCGCCCAGCGCCCACCTGAGCACCTTGCGCGGGCGGAAGCCGATGAACGAGTACCGCCCGACGCGTCCCTGGTCGGCCGACTCGAGCAGGAACGAGTTGCCGCTCTCGCGCAGCTTGAGAAACGCCGACACCGGGGTCTCGCAGTCGTCGATGAACGTCTCGCGGAGCGGGATCAGGTTGTAGTCGGCCGCCAGCGCCCGCGCCTCCGCGAGCGTCGGTGTGACGCCGGCGGGGACGGCCTCAGGGCTGGCGACGGCCATCGAGCACACGCTCCGCATCCGCCAGCGTCAGACCCCGCCCGCGGAGCAGGACCGCGAGGTGGTAGATGACGTCGGCGGCTTCCTCGGCGAGGCGCTCGTCGGACTCCTCGCGGGCCGCCCGGACGACTTCCTCGGCCTCCTCCTCCACCTTCGCGCCCGCGAGCAGCCGGTCCTCGAGCAGCCTGGCGGTGTACGAGCTCTGCGGGCGGGTCGCGGCCCGCTCCGCGATCGTGCGCTCGAGGATCGGAAGCGTCTCGAACGGCGCGCCGGGGCTCAGGTCCCCGCGGTGAAAGCACGTGCGCTCGCCGGTATGGCACGCCGGCCCGGCCGGCTCGACCAGTGCCAGCAACGCATCGGCGTCGCAGTCGTAGCGGATCGCCTTGAGCGCCTGGGTGTTGCCCGACGTCTCGCCCTTGTGCCACTGCTCCTGGCGGGAGCGGCTGTAGAAGTGCATCTCGCCGCTCTCACGTGTGCGGCGAAGCGCCTCGGCGTTCATGTAGGCGAGCGTCAGCACCTCGCCCGTACGCCAGTCCTGGACGATGCACGGCACGAGGCCGCGAGCGTCGAATGCGATCTCTGAGTCCTGCACCGGGGTGGCGGATTGTAGGTGCTCGCTCCCGGCGCGCCGGCGTGGGCTGCCCGCCGGCATGGGCCGCCCGCCGGCATGGGCTGCCCGCCGGCATGGGCCGCCCGCCGGCATGGACTGCCCGCCGGCATGGGCCGCCCGCCGGCATGGGCTGCCCGCCGGCATGGGCTGCCCGCCGCGAGGGCGGACAGCCCACGATCACTAGGCGGCCTGCTCCAGGTACTCGGGCTCGATCTCGGCCTCAACCAACTCGGCGGGCTCCGACACCGCCTCGAGTCCCCGGGTCGGCCGCAGGAAGACCAGGCCGATCGCGATCGCCGCCAGCACCAATCCCGACGCGATCGTGAACGCCAGGTGGTATCCGTCGGTCAGCGCGACCGCGTTCGACGCGCCCTGACCGAGCAGCGATCCCGTCCTGGTGGTGGCCAGCGTCGCCAGCACCGCCAGTCCAAGCGCGCCACCGACCTGCTGGGTGGTGTTCACGAGCCCGGAGGCGAGGCCGGAGTCCTCGGGCGTCGCTCCCGACATCGCGAGCGTCATCAGCGCCGGGAACACCAGGCCCGCTCCCACGCCGAGCAACACCATCGCGGGCAGTAGCTGCGTGACGTACTCCGCGTTCACCGGCGCGCC
>Ga0335073_10003900_pt1 | contig 20803 bp, 13 predicted proteins | sample Lox_Sample_22_FD_207093 | JGI IMG/M metagenome (GOLD analysis project Ga0335073, IMG submission 207093) | Soil microbial communities from Loxahatchee National Wildlife Refuge, Florida, United States - Lox_Sample_2.2 | ecosystem: Environmental > Terrestrial > Soil > Wetlands | place: USA...
GTGGGCACGGGCGATTCGGCTCCTCGCAATACGGTGCTGACGGGGGAGGGGATGTATAAGTCCACCGACGGAGGAAAGACGTGGACCTATATCGGGCTGGGCGAAACGCACATCATCAGCCGGATCGTGGTGGATCCGCAGAATCCCGACGTGGTCTACGTCGCCGCGCTGGGCCATCTGTTCGCGCCCAATGTCGAACGCGGGGTATTCAAGTCCACCGACGGAGGAAAGACCTGGCAGAAGATTCTGTTCGTCGATGACCAGACCGGCGCGATCAGTCTGGCGATGGATTCGTCCAATCCGAGTGTGGTCTACGCCTCGATGTGGCAGATGTCTCGTTCGCACTGGACATTTTCGAGCGGCGGCCCAGGCAGCGGCATCTATAAGACCACCGACGGCGGCGCAAACTGGACCAACATCTCGCACCAACCGGGTTTGCCGGACGGCATTTTCGGAAGGACGGGCGTCGCGGTGGCGCCGAGCAATCCCAATGTTGTGTACGCGCTGATCCAGGCGGATTACAAGGGCCAGGCAGGCGGATTATTCCGCTCCGACGATGCCGGCCAGAGCTGGAAGCTCATCAACAACAGCATGGACATTACGCAGCGCGCCTTCTATTACACAGAAGTGTATGTGGACCCGAAGGACCCCAATACCATCTATCTGCCCAATGTCGGAGTCTATGTATCTCATGACGCGGGCAAAAAGCTGACGGCGCTGCATCCGCCACACGGCGATAACCATGAGTTATGGATCAATCCGAACAACACGCAGCTCTTCATTGAAGGCAACGATGGCGGCGCGACGGTTACTTTAAATGGCGGCCAGTCCTGGAGCTCCGAGGACAACCAGCCGACCGGGCAGTTCTATCACGCCAATCTCGACAATCAGTTTCCGTTCCATATTTACGGCGCGCAGCAGGATCGGAGCTCGGTCGAAGGGCCGAGCGCGGTGCCTGCCGGGGTGATTCCGCCGGTTTGGACAGACATACAGGGCGGAGAGATGAGCTGGGTGGTGCCGACACCAGGCCAGCCGTGGATCACCTACGGCAGCGGGTATTACAGCATGGAGTGGAAGGAGAATCGCAGGACCGGGGAGGTCACCAATGTGAGCCCCTGGCCGGAGTACAAGTTTGGTCTTGCGGGAACCCAAATCAGGTATCGCTACGGCTGGAATCATCATCCCGTGACCTTTGCCCCCGGGAACGCCAAAGAGCTGTTGATGGGCGCCAACGTGCTGTTCGAGACTCTGGACGAAGGCATCCACTGGAAAGTAATCAGTCCGGACCTCACGCGCAACGACAAGAGCAAGCAGGAGCGGCCCGGCGGACCCATCAGCGCGGATGTAACCGGAGAGGAGATGTTCGACACTCTGTCTTCGATCGCCGTGTCGCCGCGCACGGACAACGTTATCTGGACCGGCTCGGACGACGGCCTGGTATATGTAACCACCGATGCGGGCGCGCACTGGAACCCGGTGCGGCCGCCGCAGTTACCGGAGTGGTCAACCATCACCTGCATCGAGCCCTCGCACACCGACACGGGCACCGCCTTTGTATCGGCGAGCCGGTATGACTGGGATGACTTTCACCCGTATGTCTACAAGACCACCGATTACGGCAAGCATTGGACGGAGATCACGAACGGGCTGGCGCAGGACCAGTACGTGGAGAGCGTGCGCCAGGATCCGAATAAGTCCGACCTGCTGCTCGCAGGCACCAGCGGCACCGTCTACTTCAGTCTGGACGGGGGCGAGCAGTGGCAACCCCTGGCCCTCAATCTGCCGGCAGTACGGGTCAGCGATGTGGAGATTCAGCCCGAGCAGCACGCCGTCGTGCTCGCCACCTTCGGGCGTGGATTCTGGGTGCTCGACAACCTGCAGTTCCTGGAGCAGCTGGGATCTGTGGATGTGGCCAGTGATGCGCCTTTCCTTTTCAAACCGCAGCAGGCCTGGCTGACCACGCGCGGCGGAGGCGGCTTTGGTCCGCGCGGCACAGGAGGCGAAAACCTGCCTGCGGGAGCCACGGTGTTTTTCAGGCTGCCGGCCGACTACGACGGAAGCACACCGGTGACGCTGAGCTTTACCGACGCCGGCGGCCAGTTGATCCACAGCTACACCCTGCACCGCAAGACGAAAGAAGCGAAACCGGAGCCGGCTTCGACCAATCCCGCCGTGGCGCGGCAACAGCAGGAAGAACGACTAACCGCGATCGATCCTGGCATGAATCACTTCCAGTGGAATCTGACTTACTCGGATGCGGCGGAAGTGAAAGGCATCTACAATTCAGGCTTTTCGGCAGCGCCGCCCACGGGACCTGAAGTGTTGCCAGGCACTTACTACGTAACCTTGTCCTATGGCCACACCACGCAGAAACAGCCTTTTGTAGTTACGCTCGATCCGCGGCTGCAAACGACGCAGGCGGAACTGCAGCAGCGTTTCGATTTGCTGATGCGGATTCACGACGCCATCAACCGGCTCGATACCAACCTGAACAACGCCATCGACGCCCGCGACGCGCTCCAGAAAGCCGCAGCCAGCGGCGGCTCCACCAATCAGGCGCAACCGGAACTGGACCGCCTGAACCATGACATCGACGATCTGGTGGATCTCCAGATCCAGTCCGGTGAAGGCGCGCTGGTATATCCGCCCCGGCTGCGCTCCTGGCTGTCTGCTATTTCGGGCCAGATTAACATGGCGCTCGTACCGCCCACGCCCGCAATGGTGCAGGTGGCGGATGGTTACATTCGCGATGCGGATGAGGGCGTCAGCCGTCTGCAGTCTGACGTTGCCGCTGCCAACAAGGAGATGAATCGCTAAGTCGTCGCTTGAGCAGCATTACGGCCGGTTAGTCGGATTTGCTCCGCCGTCTCCTGGCTGCGCGAAGCGACTCCAGGAAGCGGATCATGCCCTTCTGGCCGGTCTGAACCACTCGTGCATCCTGAGAATTCTTTGCCAGGGAGGTGAATCCTTCGTACAGAGCGATCACGTATGCAGCTGCCTCCTCCACGTCCACGTCGCTCCGCACCTGTCCGATTGCCTGCCCTCGCCTGAGCGCCGCCGCGATGGCGCGATGCCAGTCCCCAAAAATCGCCGCTGTCCTCTTTCTGAAACCCTCGTCAATCGGCGACATCTCCTGTGACACGTTGTTCAGCGGACAGCCGTACTCGATATCCTCCGGCCGAAGCGACGCCGCCAGAACGATGCCGATCAGCGCATCGACGGGATCCCTCGCGTCGCCCAGCGGCGACACCCATTTATCGCGGGTCATGCCTGCAATAACCTCATCGACAACGGCGTAGCCAATCGCTTCCTTGCTCTCGAAGTGGTGATAGAGGGCGCCTTTGGTGACGCGAGCGGCCGACAGGATCGCATCGATGTCGGCGCTCCTGACCCCTGAGCGGAGAATTTCCTGATAGGCGGCCCTGATCAAACGTTCGCGGGTACGTGCCGGGTCGCGCGCGGTTCTGCGACCCGCTCTTCCTGGGCTCCGCAACATACTATTTAGTATGCATAGGGACGAATGCGGGGTCAAGCGAAGCGAAAACTGAAGTCAACAGCCGCGAAGCGCGGCGCGCGCAGGCTGCTGCTCCGCGGCCAGGGCGCCGGCGGCCGCGACCCTCCCGCTTGACAGAATCCGTTCGCTGTAGACATACTCATACCTACCAGTATGCATGCACGAGATGAATCCATCACGAGAACGGAGTTGCTGTATGACGATTCCTGGATGGAAGGCCTTAAATTTCAGTGCGGGAGGATCGGGCTGGGGCATGCCGGAGCTTTCGCTCCCGGGTGGCGCCCCCTGTCCGGCCGCCGTTGAGGCAGGATTTTCCCTTGAGACGCGACCGGCCGGCGAATCGGAGAAACGTGCCGCAACTGAACCGGCCAGATATCTGAGCAGAACCGCAGTCCGGGTGGGCGACCGGATTGTCTTACTGTCGGTACGCGATATCTTCTGGGTCCAGAGTCACGGCAACTTCCTTCGCCTGCACATGAAGGATGTTACCTACGAACACAGAATGACGATCAAGGACCTCAGCAAACGCCTGGATCCGGATCGCTTCGTTCGCGTGCACAGAAGCGCGATCGTCAATCTGGATCACGTCGTGGAGTTCGATCTCCCGCGATACGGCAACGCTTTCGTCCATCTGCGCAACGGTAAGGCGGTGCCCATCAGCGGGAACGGACGGCTGGCATTGCGGCGGGGGCTGTTGGTGCACTCCTGCGCTTCAGCAGAAAACGTCGATCCCGATTGAGGGCCGCAGCCTCGTAGGTCGGCTGTAAGAGAATGGCCGCGTTCGCGAATTTCCTGGACGGCGATACTGGTCGCCGGGCGTTAGCCGGGGATATTCTCAAATCCGTTCGTTCCAATCGCGTGCCTGCGGCCGGCGAACTGCCTTCGATGCAGAGGCGAGACCGCGCAGACATGGGTTTCCGAGTGGCCGCCGGCGACCGCAGTGAACCTGCCAAGTCTCAGGACCGATGAGCTCCAGAGTTCTCCGTGCCACAGACTCTGCAGGGACGCGCTGAAACCAAAGTGGTAGAAGTGCAGCAGGGTTCGATCGTCAGCCTGCCTCATCTCCAAAGAGACGGTTGATTCAACCTGCATGGCCTCATCGTTTCGATTCCAGGTTAGTGCAATGTGCCCGGGATAACGGCTCAGCCATGACCCGCGGATCTCGATCGGCGACGCCTCATCGCCGCGGAACTGGATGGAATAGTCCGAGCCCGCCCGCGCTACTCGAGCAGAATGAAATCCTGGCGCCCGCAACCACGCTTCCATATACTCCGGTTCAGTCAGCGCATAGAAGACAGATTGGATATCGGCCGGTATCGAGAGGTGTGTCCAGAAGTCCCAACGCGCACGGCTGTCCTGATTTCTGGAACCCTTGCGCAATAGGTCGGCAACCAGATACCGCTGGGTACTCATTGAAGCCGGATATCTCCTCTTTGTGCCCACGCGCCGTTCGGGCTGCGCGGATCGTCAGGCGCCCCCTGCGATCCGAAGAATGTATCGCGTGGAAAACGGACAGCCCCTTGAACGACAACCTACAAGGCAATCGGCGGTCCAGATGTTCACGTGCCGAATTGCGCAACGCGGTGACGGAGACATCCAGGTTCGTGATGAATGCTGATTCGCGGCGGGTTCTATGGATTTCTGAAGATGCAGGCTACGCGTTTCGGCTTTTTCAGAAACCAGATCTGGCGCAGTCCGGCGATCGAGAGCTGAAGCGACCTTTCTCAAATCCGCTCGAGCAACCTGAAGTTCCCGCGCACGGGAATCGGCTATGCTGTCCAGCTTCCAATGGATACACGGGTTCTATGAAACGCCATAGCCGCAGCGATTGATTCTCCCTCATCCCATCTCTTCAGGCGGTTATGCCCCGAGATGGCGCCGTTTATCCCAAAAGAGTTTGGTCGCTGAATTGCTCCTCTGGAACAGGTAAGCGAACATGCGGCTACAGGTGCATCTCCGGATGGCCGGCAGCGAGCTCGTTGCTGGTGAAGGCCAGTGGTGAGTGGTGTGAAAACGAATTTGGTCTACCATTGTTTGCACGGCCGTGATGAAAACGTTCGGGACCAGCTATCCACGAAAACGATGAGAATAGTGGAGAATCGCGTGCGAAAGACTATCAACTATCTCGCTCTTGCATTTCTAACTCTCGGGATCCTGCCCATGACGATTCAACCGGGGTGGTCCCAGACCAGCTCCTGGCCGGACATGGCTCCCGTGGAGCAGTATCTGATGCCGAAGGACGCAGAGGTTGCGCTGGCTCGCAGCGCCGCGCCCGCCTCGGTCGCAGACGACGCCACCGTGATGGTGCTGGGACGGCAGGGGTACACGACCGCCGCGCAGGGCACAAACGGTTTCCTCTGTTATGTCGAGCGGTCGTGGGCCAAGGGCACGGATGACCCGGAGTTCTGGAACCCGAACATTCGCTCCCCCAACTGCTTCAATGCGGCGGCCGCCAAATCCATCGCGCCCATCTATCTGAAGAAGACCCAACTCGTGCTGGCGGGCCAGTCGAGGGCGGAGATAGCGCGGGCCATCGCGACGGACCTCGATGGCGGCCAGCTGCCGCCGCTGGAGCCGGGAGCGATGTGCTACATGATGTCGAAGCAACAGTACCTGAACGATCGGGACCGGAACTGGTATCCGCACCTGATGTTCTATGTCGCAGGCAACGTGGCGAGCAGCTGGGGAGCGAATCTGCCAGGCTCGCCGGTAATCGCGGCCAACGATGCAGAGGCTCGGGTGACGGTCATGATGGTGGTGGTGCGCCATTGGTCCGACGGAACACCGGGCCCGCACTAGAACTGGTCTCATAAACCCCAATGCCTGATGTGGTTGGTATGAGACCCGCCATCGAAGCGGGTCTCATGGTGCTGACGAAAGCCTTCGGCCTATTTATGAGACCAGTTCTAAACCGGCCACCGCAAAAGTTCCACACGCCAATCCCTTCCGGACGGCTGACATCCTGTCGAATTCAATTCGACAGGACAGCTGTCTGGATGGCGCTCGCGAGCGCCCGATCCGCCGCCGGAAATCCCCGCAAATGCCGCGGCTTTTAAGCAGACGGACCTCGTTGTCCTCAACCCCCGTCACCGCAAAAATGCACCTGCGTTCGCCTCATTGCTGAGTGCTCAGCGCGCCCCTCTCTGTCGCGCTTCCAATTGACGCATGGATTTCTACATAACGCCATAGCCACGGCAATCGACCATTGCTAATCCCGGTTCTCTGACTGTTCGTCACGAGAATGCCGCCGTTTGACCCAACTTTCTTTGGGCCGCCGATTGCAGATTGACCCTGACAAAGAGGACACGCACGAGGTCTTCCCCGAGGCCACGAGTCATTTGAGCACTTAGTGATTGGTTGTTGGTCAATAGTTATCTGCATTCGGCTTCCTGACTAACCGAGGGAGATGGATCCCCCGACACAGGCGGGGCTGTTCCATTTTCCTACCGGGCTTGCGGCGGCTGGCCCGGCATACATGCAGGAACACAACGGGCAACTTTTGGAGGAGCTGTAATGACACAACTGAGGTTTCGGTGGTTCGTCGTAACGTTTGTGGCTCTGGGTTGCGTTCTGTTCGGCGCAAGCCACGCCTGGTCGCAGGCAACGAATACCGGCACGGTCGTCGGCACCATCACCGACCCCAGCGGCGCGGTCATTGCCGGCGCCGATATCACACTCGCCAGCAATGTGGGAACGCTCAGGACTGTATCCAACAGCACGGGGCAATATATCCTCACGACGGTCCCGCCCGGAACGTACACCGTCACCGCCAGGAAGAACGGCTTCTCAACTGCCAGAGCGGTTGGCGTCGTCGTGCAGCTGGGCCAGCAGTCTACGGTCAATCTCCACATGGCGGTCGGCTCGGCGCAGGAAACGGTCGAAGTCCAGGTGACCGGCGAAGAGCTCCAGACGCTGAACTCCACCGTCAGTCAGACCCTTGGAACGCAGCAGCTCAGCTCACTGCCGAGCCTCAACCACGACGCCAACACCTTCACGACGCTGCAGCCCGGCGTGAGCGTCGAAGGGGGCGACGCGGGCGCGGTGAACGACCAGAACACGTTCCTGCTCGACGGCGGCAATGACACCAACGACATGGACGGCGGCAACAACGTATACATGACCAGTTTCGCCGGCGATCCCACGGGCGGCCAGGCCGGCATGACGCTCAGCGCGATTCCGACCGGCGCCCTGCCGACGCCCACCGACAGCGTTCAGGAAGCGACGATCAACACCGCCAACCAGACGGCGGACTTCGACAACTCCGCCGGAGCGCAGGTCGAGTTTGTGACGCCGCGCGGTACGAATCAGTGGCACGGCGGCGCCTATGAGTATTACCTCTCCAGCGGCCTCGGTGCGAACAACTGGGAAAACAATCAGACCGACTCCCCGCTCGCCGATTATCACTACAACCGCTTTGGCGCCAAGGCCGGCGGATTCATTCTGCCCAGCAAGTGGGGCGGCCGGACCTACCTCTGGGCCTGGTACGAAGGTCTCCGCTTCCCGAACGCGACGACGGTCGAAGCCACGGTTCCCTCCGCGGCCATGGAAGCGGGGATGTTAACCGAAAACGGCGCCACCTACGACATGAAATCGATCGATCCCCGCGGCATCGGCATCAACCCCGATGTGCAGGCCATGTGGAGCAAGTACGAACCGGTGGGCAACGACACTACCTGCTCCATCGTCGACTCCCTGGCAGCCAACGGGTCCGCATTTTGCGATGGCGTGAATACCATTGGCTACAAGGCCAACGTTTCCCTCCCCCAGACCAGCAATGACGCCGCGGTTCGCCTCGATCACGATTTCGGTGCCAGATGGCACTGGTTTGCGAGTTATCGCCTCTATCGTCTCAACCTGGCGACAGACACCCAATACGATGTCGGCGGCTTTTTCCCCGGCGATACCAAGGGCACCTTCGCCCCTCTTTCCAGCCGGCCGCAGACACCCTCGTATTACGTCACCGGCCTGACGACCAACATTACTCCGAATACCACGAACGATCTGCACTTCAGCTTCCTGCGCGACTACTGGCAGTGGGGCGACGACAACGCGCCGCCGCAGCTTCCCGGTCTCGGCGGAGCCATGGAGCCGGCCGGCGAAAGCAGCGAGTGGACGGTTCTTGCCCCATTCAACGTGAACGCCCAGGACATCCGCACCCGCTTCTGGGACGGCCAGGACAGCTTCCTCAGCGATAACGTCTCCATGCTGAAGGGCAATCACCTGCTTCAGTTCGGCGGCCAGTTCCAGCATAACTACGACTACCACCAGCGCAGCGACAACGGCGGCGGCATCAACTTTACGACTACCTATCAGTTGGGCGACACCCTGGGCGGCGGAATCGTGAGCTGGTCCGATCTCGGTGGAGGCTTCCCCATCACCAACACCCAGGCGCTGCGGCAGGCCGCGGAAGTGTACGGCATCGTGACGGATTCCCAGGTAGCCTATGTGCGCTCCGGACCCACCCTGGCGTTGCAGCCGCCACTCACCCACGCCTTCGACCAGAGCGACATCGACTATTACAACGCGTATGTCAGCGACACCTGGCACCTGAAGCCCAGCCTCACTGTGAATTATGGGATGGGCTACACCCTCGAGATGCCTCCGGTCGAAAAGAACGGGAAGCAGACCGTGCTGGTCGACACCGCGGGCGAACCGGTCAGGTCTGCCGATTACCTCACCGAGCGCAAGACCCTGGCGGAACAAGGCGCCGTCTACAATCCAACCCTTGGCTTTGCACTGGTGGGCAACGTCGGCGCCGGCCTCAAGTATCCCTACAATCCCTTCTACGGATCCTTCAGCCCCCGCGTCGGCATCGCGTGGAATCCGGGCTTCTCCAAGGCGACCGTCATCCGCGGCGGATACGGGCGCATCTACGGACGCCTGAACGGCGTAGACCTGGTGCTGGTGCCGTTGCTCGGCGACGGTCTGATGCAGGCAGTGCAGTGCACAACGGCAACTGCCCCCAGCGGCAGCACTCCCGCCACCTGCGCAGCCACCGCCGCCACGGCGCAGACGGCCTTCCGCATCGGTGTTGACGGCAACGCCGCTCCCCTGCCGGCGGCCGCGCCAACCGCTCCGCAGCCCATCTATCCGGGCATCAACCAGAGCGAGGGATCGGCGTACGAGGCAATGGATCCCGCGTTCCGTCCCAATGCCGTCGACTCCTTCGATTTGACCGTGCAGCGCCAGGTCGGCCAGAAAATGCTGCTGCAGGTCGGCTACATCGGGCGCATCATCCGCCACGAATATCAGCCCGTCAACCTCAACGCCGTTCCGTACATGATGTCGGTGAACGGCCAGCAATTCCAGCAGGCCTACGCCAACGTTGAGAAGTCCCTGGGCTGCGCAACCTCAGCCGCCAACTGCGGAGCTTCCGTCCCCAGCGGCGGAGCATCCAATCCGGCCTACGCCGCCTACATCAACTCCGTTGCTCCGCAGGCCTTCTTTGAGGCCATGAAGTCCACCGGCTTCTGCACCGGAACGGTCGGTAATGTCCCGGGCGGTACGCCGTATGCAAGCTGCACGGCGGCCGTTCTGGATCAGCAGCTCACCAACTTCGAGACTCAGGCAGTCTGGAGTCTGTGGTCGGCCCTGGATAACGGCGGCACCGCGCCCGGCTTCCCCTTCGGGCACACCATGCTGAACACCTCCGGGCAGATGAGCAGCGGCGTGTCGTTGAATGCCAGCACCGGCCACGGCAACTACAACGGCGGGTTCATCAGTTTCGGCACCCATGACTGGCACGGCCTCACAACGCAGAGCAACTTCACCTGGAGCAAGGACCTCGGCACCGGCGCCGTGTATCAGGCGGCCAGCGAATACACGCAGGACGACGCCTACAACCTGAACACGATGTACGGCGAGCAGCCGCTGGACCGCCGCGACGTTTTCAATACCACCGTGGTCGCCACCGAGCCGTGGTTCAAGGGTCAGAACGGTCTGCTGGGCCGCGCCGCTGGCGGCTGGACCTTCGCTCCCGTCTTCACCGCCGGCTCCGGCGCCCCCATCAACTGCTCCACGTGGACGGCTGCTCAGTCCTGGGGCGCCGGTGACGGCGTGAACTTCGCGGACAACGAACAGTGCGTCTTCACCACGCCGTACAACGCCGGCCACCGCGCGCATTTCGGAGTGGTGGGCAGCGGGGCCGTAGCGACCATTACCTCGACAACTCCGGTCAATATGTTCTCGAACCCGGTGGCCGTCTTCAACCAGGTACGCGCTCCGATTCTGGGCATCGACACCCGGAACCCAGGTGTGGGTCCGATCCTGGGCCTGCCGTACTGGAACGTCGATGCGCAGCTCAAAAAGGACCTGAGGATCACGGAATCGACCAGTTTCGAGCTCTCGTTTATCGCCACCAACATGTTCAACCACACCGTCTTCAACCCGCCAACCCTGAACCTCGCCGTACCTGGCGTGTGGGGCGTGCTGAACTCGCAGGCAGGTAGTTTCAACACGCCGGGCAGCTCGCGCGAGATGGAGTTCGGCGGCCGCATCACCTTCTGATCCCCCGCTTCCGAGGCCTGGAGCCCCGCGCTCCGGGCTTTGGAGGGCAATCTTGTAGAAAAGGCGAAGGCTCAACCCCTTCGCCTTTCTTTTTGCCGGCAGGATCCAGCGCGGGTCCGCTTCCCGGCGAGAAGAGCGTCTGAGGCGCCGTCGCCACAGGACTTTCAATACAAACCGACGCCATTGCTTAGTCTTTTCAATGAGATTTGCTGCACCGCGGCGAGCCGCGTGCTGCAGTACAGCACCCCGGGTTGGGATTTCCGGCGCCGCGTCTCGCCGCTCCGGATATCCTGCCTCCGGATATCTGGTGCGCCATCTCTCCGGGCGCAAAAAATTATGCGCCAATCATTTCCATTTTTCCTTATATTGCATCGCAGCATATAATCGTGCTGCACGGCGGGAGCACTCTGGCCGGGGAGAAACATGGAAAGCAGCGTTTTTGAGGACCAACTTGCGACAGCGGTTGAGACGCCCTTCAGCCTCGAGGGCAGGACCGCACTGGTAACCGGAGCCGGGCGCGGCATTGGCAGGGCCATCGCCAAACGGCTTGCCTCGGCCGGAGCCCGCGTCATGGTCAACGACCTCGATGAAGCCATGCTGCGTGAATCGGAAGCTGAAATCGCACGCGCGGACCGCGTGCGGCATGTGCAGGGCGATCTGACCGACCCCGCCACTCCCGCGGCCGTCGTTCAGGCCACGCTCGACGCCTTTGGCTCGATCGATATCATCGTGAACAATGCGGGCTACAGCTGGGACAACGTCATCCAGAAAACCACCGACGAGCAGTTCCTGGCGATGCTCGACATTCATTTGGTCACGCCCTTTCGCATACTGCGCGCAGCGTCGACCTTCATTCGCGAAGCCGCCAGGCAGGAGATTGCGGCGGGCAAGCGTGTCATGCGCAAGGTGGTCAACATTACATCCATCGCCGGAACCGACGGCAATCCCGGCCAGGCCGGCTACTCCTCCGGCAAGGCGGGCGTCATCGGCCTGACCCGAACCCTCGCCAAGGAGTGGGGCCGCTACAACGTCAACGTCAACGCCGTCGGATTCGGCCTCATCCAGACGCGGCTGGTCCAGGATCTGAATGCTCCCGGCGCCAGCATGGAGATGCACGGCCACCAGATACGCCTCGGGGTGCAGCCAACATTGCTGGAATCAGTGAAAAGCGCATGTCCGCTGGGCCGTCTGGGCACGCCGGAAGAAGCGGCAGGAGCGGTCCTGTTCTTCTGCTCGCCGCTGTCGGACTACGTTACCGGCGAAGTGTTGATCTGTGGCGGTGGGCTGCACTTTTAGCGGCGTGGCTGTTCGCCGGTGAGCCGCTCACGTGCGGTTCAGGATCCACATCTTTGGCGAAGAGGTAATCCTCCTCCACCAGCCAGTACACCTCCAGCCAGTGGTCGAGGCTGTGCTCCTGACCACAGTCGTGGGAGCTGGGATGCGGTCTCTCCTGCGTGTGAGCAGGGGGTTCCAAAACTGCGGGCATAGTCGCCTCCGGGGTGAGTCGCCTGCCAGGGCCGGTTCACGAGTGACCATCAGAACAGCACAAAACAGGAGGGCGCCGCTGTGACGGGAATCACAGCCGCATTTCCCTGCTGGCCCACACCGGCCCCGAAGCGGGCACGGTGCTCGTCGCGCTCCAGCCTACTCCAGTTCGGTGTAAGCGGAGGTCGTAAGAAAGTCCTGAAACTCGCCTGTGCTCAGCTCTTTCAGGATCTCGGCCGCGGCATCGAATCGGCACGCCGCCCATGCTTTGCCGCCCATCGCCGGCCGCATCTGGCCGAGCACGTCTTCGAGGATCGATTCCATCAGATCAAAAGTGATCGTGCGGCCATCCACCAGGCGCGCCTGGTGGTGGATCCACTGCCAGAGCTGGGTGCGGGAGATTTCCGCCGTCGCCGCGTCCTCCATCAGGTTATAGATCGGCACGCACCCGTTGCCGTGGAGCCACGACTCGATATATTGCACTGCAACATCGATATTGCGCCGCAAACCAGCCTCGGTAATCTGCCCCTTCGGGATCTGCAACAGATCCGGGCTGGCGATGCGCGACTGCTTTTCCGCAGGCATGCGAATCTGGTTCCTGCCGGGCATGTGCTGGTCGAAAACCTCGCGCGCCACCGGCACCAGCCCCGGATGCGCGACCCAGGTTCCGTCGTGGCCGGCGCGCACCTCGCGCAGCTTGTCCTGGCGGACGCGCTCCATGGCCTCTTCGTTGGCCTGCGCATCGTTGCGAATGGGAATCTGCGCCGCCATGCCGCCCATCGCGTGCACGCCGCGCCGGTGGCAGGTGTGGATCAGCAGTTCCACATACGAGTGCAGGAAAGGCTGATCCATGGTGATCATGCCGCGGTCGGGCAACACGAACTCCGGCCGGGTGCGGAATTTCTTGATGAAACTGAAAATGTAGTCCCAGCGCCCGCAGTTGAGCCCCGCCGAATGCTGCCGCAGCTCGTACAGAATCTCGTCCATTTCAAAAGCGGCGGGAATCGTCTCGATGAGCACCGTCGCGCGGATCGTGCCCTTCGGAAGGCCGACGTACTCCTGCGCAAACAGGAACACGTCATTCCACAGGCGCGCCTCCAGGTGGCTCTCCATCTTGGGCAGGTAGAAATACGGCGCCGAACCGCGCTTCAGCAGGATCCTGTAGTTGTGAAAGAAATAGAGCCCGAAATCAAAGAGAGAAGCCGAAATCGGAACGCCGGAAAAACAAAGATGTTTTTCCACCATGTGCCATCCGCGCGGGCGCACGAACAGCACCGCGGGATTCCGTCCCAATTGGTAGATTCTCCCCTCGCTCGAACACCAGCTGATAGTGCGCAGGTTGGCATCGCGCAGATTACGCTGGCCCTCGAGGCAGTTCTTCCAGGTAGGCGCATTCGCATCCTCGAAATCCGCCATGAAGACATTGGCGCCGGAATTCAGCGCATTGATCGCCATCTTTCGATCCGGAGGCCCGGTGATTTCGACGCGGCGGTCGAGCAGCTCGGACGGAATGGCAGCGGCGGTCCAGCTACCTCGGCGGATGGCCTCCGTCTCCGGCGGAAAATCGGGCAATATTCCGCGATCGAAATCCCGCTGACGGCTGCAGCGGGCTTCGAGCAGCCGAATTCTCCGCGCCTCAAAGCGGAAATCCAGCTCGCGCAGGAACTGCACAGCTTCCGGAGAGAGAATCTCGTGATCCCCCTGCTCGAACAGCAGGCTTTCTTCCATGCTGTTCTCAATCGCTGCCGTCATGCTGGGCTTTACCGTTGACTGATCCATTGCTCTCTCCTTTGCAAATCTCGTTTGGCCCCGCGGCTGGAACTGGTCTCATAAACCCCAATTCCTGATGTGGCTGGTATGAGACCCGCCATCGAAGCGGGTCTCATGATGCTGACGAAAGCCTTCGGCCTATTCATGAGACCAGTTCTAGATCGTCGCCCGCAGTTCCGACAGGGTCGGCGCGTGGTCGGCCGGGCTCTCGAACTGCTCTTCTTCAGTCGAACCCGGCAGCGCACAGGTGGAGATCCGGCCCGAAGCAATAGTGGCGGCGACCTGGTCGAAGTAGCCGGTGCCGACAAAGCGCTGGTGCCTCACCGCGCCATACCCGTGCGCTTTTGCCATTTCGAATTCCCGCTCCTGCAGCCGCGCGTAGGCGGTCATGCCCGCGCCGGCGTAATCGCGGGCCAGTTCGTAGATCGACAAATTGAGGGCATGGAATCCGGCCAGGGTAACAAACTGGAAGCGGTATCCCATGGCCGAAAGCTCCCGCTGGAAGCAGGCGATCTCCCGCGCGGTCAGCTTCGCCTTCCAGTGGAACGACGGAGAGCAGTTGTACGCAAGAAGTTTGCCGGGGAACTTTGCGTGAATTCCGGATGCGAAGCGAGCAGCCTCCTCCAGGTTGGGCTCGGAGGTTTCGCACCATACCATGTCGGCCCAGGGAGCGTAGGCGAGCCCGCGCGCGATCGCTGCTTCCACACCGCCGCGGAAGCGGAAGAGTCCCTCCACGGTCCGCTCTCCGGTGAGAAATTCGCGATCGGCGTCGTCGCAATCGCTGGTCACCAGCTGCGCCGCATCGGCATCGGTTCGCGCGATCAGAATGGTGGGGACGTCGAGCACATCCGCTGCCAGCCGCGCTGCGATCAGCTTCTGTACCGCTTCCTGGACGGGTACCAGAACCTTGCCGCCCATATGCCCGCACTTCTTTGCTGATGAGAGCTGGTCCTCAAAATGCACCGCGGCCGCGCCCGCTTCGATCATGGCTTTGGTCAGCTCGAAGGCGTTGAGTACGCCGCCGAATCCCGCTTCGGCGTCGGCGACAACAGGCAGCATCCAGTCGATGTTTTCGCGCCCTTCGGCATGCGCGATCTGGTCAGCGCGCATCAGCGCGTTGTTGATGCCGCGCACCAGGGCGGGCACGCTGTTGACCGGATAGAGGCTCTGGTCGGGGTACATCTGCCCGCTCAGATTGGCATCGGCGGCCACCTGCCAACCGCTCAGATAAATAGCCTTCAGACCCGCCTGCGCCATCTCCACGGCCTGGTTTCCAGTCAGCGCTCCCAGGGCCGCGACATAATTCTCCTCGTGCAGCAGCCGCCACAGCTTTTGGGCGCCCCTGCGCGCGATCGAGTGCTCCACGTACACCGTCCCGCGGAGGCGTTTGACCTCATCGGCCGTGTAGGCCCGGCTGATCCCTGTCCATCGGGGGGAATGGAAGCCATTGTTGTCTATGCTATGCAGCATCTGTCACTCTCCTGGGCAGGCCGCGATCGTCCGGCCTCGGTCTCATGAGAGGCGAGTAGACCCGATTTGAGTCTGCGAGGGCAAGCATGGTCGTCCGATTCGGACGAGTGGACGAATCTGCTCTGCGGGCGTCATAATCGGTCGCACATGCGCGATGATCCCAATCCTGCCGCCTTACGGAGCGGCCACCCAATGCAACCGGAGCTGCCTGCGATCCATTCTGAGTCGCATGCGCCGGGTCGGTCGTCCGGTTCGGATCACAGCGTGAACAGCCCGCCATTCGAGGATCTGGCCGATCGGCTCAGCCACACTCTGCGGTACCGGCGGATCGCCGCCGGAAAGGCGTTGCTGGATGAGGCCGAACCGCAGCTGGCGCAGCTGAATCCCGGTACGCCCCACGCCGCGCGCGCATTGTTGCTGGTGGCGCAATGGGTTGACGTTGGCTATCGCGACTACCGCTTCCTCGAAACCCTTCTGAAGCGCTTTTCGGCCGACTTCCGCCGGCGGCTGCCCATCGACGACTACCTCCGGCTCCGTATGGTCGATGCCTTTCAGGCCCTCTCGGTCGAGGATGTCGACGCCGCCATTGAATCGCTCGATTTCGTGCTGAAAACCGAGCCTGGCCTGGTGGATGACTCGATGGCCGCGCTGGCGCATTTCTGGAAGGGACGCGCTCATCGCCGCAAAGGCGATTACGAAGCTTCTCTTCTGCATATCGTTCGCGCCCGCGAGATCGCTCAGAAGGTTCACGACGAGCTTTTCACCGCCGTCATTCAGATTCATGAAAGCTGGCTGCACTTTCAGAAAGGCCTGCGCCCGGAAGCCCTGCGCCTGCTGGCCCACGCCGAGCACGTTCTCAAGCCGACCGACCACTACATCGCGCTCGGCAATATCGAGTCAGCGCGTGGGCGAATCGTGCGGCGATCGGGCGAGTATGCGCGGGCGCTGGAGTGCTTTGAACGAGCCGGCGCGCTGTACTCGCACGGCGACCCGAACCACCTCAACATGGCCCGGGTGCTGGTCAATGCCGCCTACGTTCGCCGCCTGCTGGCTTTGCAGCTCAGCAGAAGGATCGACAGTCGCGCGCGCGCGGGTGGAGCGGCTGCTGCTTCCGGCGGCGCCGGCCTGCGCGCTCGCTACCAGGAGTTGTCGGAGTCTGCCATCGGCGAGTTGAAACGGGCCCGCCAGATTTATGCCGCGCACGCACATTCCGGCGGCGTCGGCAACGTGCTTTTCAACCTCGGCTATTTGTATCTGGACCGCGGCGATATCGATCGCGCCGCGCACCATGCGAAGGAGGCGTACCGCCTGGGCCTCGAAAAGAACGATCACATTCTCATGGCTCGCGCCCGCACTCTGCACGCGGCAGCCGAAAACGCCCGTGTCGAGGAGCAGTTGGGAGAGGATGTCGATATGGCAGTGCATGCAGGCCGGGCCAGGGATTACAGCGAAGAAGCGCTGGCCCTCGCGCGCGGGACCCAGAATCGCCGCCTGGCCGCGGGGGCGTGGATTGCGCGCGGATTCACCGCCGCCAACGACTTCTTTCAGGACTGGGAAATGGCCCGCCGCTGCGCCAGCGAGGCCGCCGGTCTGGTTGGGCCGGGGGAGAACGACCATCTCACGGATGATCTTGCCGCTCTCAAAGCGAAGATCCTTCAGGTCTCCGGCATCAGCGACACGCTGCGCAGCTGGTCCGAGGGGATGGTCGGCGACAAGACGTTTCAGCAAATTACCGAGGAATTCGCCGAGATCGTAATCCCCAGGGTGTGGCTGCGCGAGGATCGCAAAGTATCCCGCGTCGCCGAGCGCCTCTCCGTCTCGCCCAAAAAAGTGCGGCGCATCCTGCGCAATGCCGGAGTTCGACCGCGAACCTGACGCACTCCGGCGTTCCACGCATTATTTTGATTTCATCAAAGCCAGTACGCCATTTCGTGCCATTGTGACGGCGCTCACAATGGAGAGCCTCAACCGCGACCTAGAATCAGCAGCGACTCCGTAGCCGCCGTTCGCCCATCTTCTGCGCCCTTTTCCTCCCTGCAGGATGTCCCAGCCGCTGCGGAACCGGGCCAAGTGTCACGGCCGGCGCACCTCATCGCTGCTCGCGCCTGCCACTCGTTCCGTCACCTCATCCGGGTTTGGGGCTCTCCCATGCGCGCTCGTGTTCACTTTCCGGGCTGGTGTCGCGGTATCCGGCGCCCGGCAGGACTGCGCACGATGGCTCCGTCACCGCCCGCAGCCACGCCGCACCTCGGCGCCGGGCATCCCGGATCACCGCAACCCCCTCCTCGATCGCGCTGTAGCAAGCGGCATGTGCGGCAAAGCGCCTGCCCTGCTGCGCTCTCGGCGGCGATCGAGACCAGCCTGAAGGGAGCCGGCCATGACCAATCGCGAAGTTGTCGTCCTGAGTGCCGTGCGCACAGCCATCGGCAAATTCGGCGGATCGCTGAAGGACATTCCTCCCACCGAGCTCGCCGCCAAAGTGGTCTGCCAGAGCGTGCAGCGCTCCGGTCTTGCCCCGAATGACATCGGCCACGTCGTCTTCGGCAACGTCATTCATACCGATCAGAAAGACCTCTATCTCGCCCGCGTCGCCGCTCTGCGCGGCGGCATTCCCGTGGAAACAGCAGCCATGGCGGTCAATCGCCTTTGCGGCAGCGGCCTCCAGGCCATCCTCACTGCCGCGCAGGCCATCGTTCATGGCGACACCGACGCCGCCATCGGCGGTGGCGTCGAGTCCATGAGCCGGGCCCCGTACTGGCTGCCCGCCATGCGCTGGGGCGCACGCCTCAACGATGCATCCGCGATCGACGCTCTGGTCGCCTCGCTCACCGATCCCTTCGACAACGTCCACATGGGCATCACCGCGGAGAATGTCGCGCGCCGGTGGGGGATCTCCCGCGAAGACCAGGATGAGCTGGCCGTCGAAAGCCATCGCCGTGCCAACGAGGCCATCGCATCCGGTAAATTCACCAGCCAGATCGTGCCCGTTGAAGTGAAAACGAAAAATGGTCCGGTTGCCTTCAGGACCGACGAACAACCGCGCGCCGACGCCACGCTCGAGAACCTTGCCAAGCTCAGGCCGGCCTTCGACCCTCAGGGCACGGTGACGGCGGGCAATGCATCCAGCATCAACGATGGCGCTGCCGCTGTGGTGCTGATGGAGCGCGGCGCCGCCGAAGAACGCGGCCTCAAACCGCTGGCGGTGCTGGTCGACTACGCCTTCGTGGGCGTGGAACCGGCGGTGATGGGCATCGGCCCGGTGGCCGCGGTTCGCAAACTATATGAGCGCACCGGGCTCCGCACCGAGCAGATGGACGTCATCGAGCTGAACGAGGCGTTCGCAGCGCAACTGCTCGCGGTCCGGCGCGAACTCGACTTCCCGCCCAACCGAACCAATCCCAACGGCAGCGGCATCTCCCTCGGTCATCCTCTGGGAGCCACCGGCGCCATCGTCACGGTGAAAGCGCTGCACGAGCTGCGCCGCATCAACGGCCGCTATGCGCTGGTCACCATGTGCATCGGCGGCGGACAGGGCATCGCCGCCATCTTCGAAAACGTGAAGTACGAACCCAGCCCCTGTGCCGCGGATTAGCGGAGAAAGGAGTCATGCCATGGACACCGCCATTCTTATCGAAGCAAAGACCTCATTCGAACTAAAGCCCTCATCCGCTCGGCTGCTCGACGGCAAAGTCGCCCTGGTTACCGGCGCCTCCCGGGGAATCGGGCGCGCCATTGCTCTGGAGCTCGCCAGTCGCGGAGCAACCATCGCCATCAACTTCTTCAACAGCATCGAGCGCGCGGTGCAGTTGCGCGACGACATAGAAACCGCGGGCGGACAAAGTTGTCTGCTCCAGGGAGACGTGTCGGACCGTCAGCAGGCTCGCCGCGTCATCCAGCGCGTGCTGGAACTCTACGGCCGCATCGACATCCTCGTGAACAACGCCGGCATCACGCGCGATCGCTCCATCCGCAAAATGACCGATATCGACTGGCTGCAGGTGATCGAAACCAACCTCAACAGCATCTTTTACTGCACCAGCGCCGCCGTGCCCTCCATGATCGAGCACAAGTACGGCCGCATTGTGAACATCGCTTCGTTCTCAGGCCAGGCCGGTAACTTCGGTCAGGCAAATTACGCGGCGAGCAAAGGCGGCATTATCGCTTTTACCAAGGTGCTGGCGCTGGAGCTGGCCAAACACAATATTACGGCCAATGTCGTTGCACCTGGCTTTACCTCAACGGATATGCTCGCCGCGGTGCCGGGAGACATCCAGGACCAGATCCTGACGCGCATTCCTATTGGCAGATTCGCGCAACCCGAGGAAGTCGCGAAGGCCGCCGCCTACCTCATCTGCGACGGCGACTATGTCACCGGTCAACAAATCAACATCAATGGGGGACTTTACATGTAACTCCTGCACCGATCCCTACCCGGAGCGGGCGCTCAGCCAGTGCTCGAGGTGCGGCCAGGTGCTCCTGGGCGCGCCGCTTCCGGCCATGATCCCGATGTGCCCTCCCGGGATCCGGTAAACCTCCTTGTCGCGGCTCCCCGCCTTTGCCAGCAATGTCTCAGACTGGCAGGGGGGCGTGATGTGATCTCCCTCCGCGATCACCGTCAAGAGATTCGCCCGCATCCTGCCAAGATCGACTCGCTCCCCGCGCACCCGCAGTTCATTGCGGATCAGGCGGTTGTGGCGATAAAGCTCCACAATCAGCTGCCGATACGCCGCGCCCGCCATGGGGATGTTGTCCGTCACCCAGGTGTTCATGGCGTGCCACGACTCGACCACGCGCGGATCGTCAAGATTGTCCCACAGCTTGCAGTAGTTGGTGATGTAGTTCTCCACCGGCTTGAGCGCCTTTGCGCCGTAATCGATCATCTCGCCGGGCATGTTGCCAAACGTATCGAGGATCAGATCCACGTTGAAGTACCGCTCATCGGTCCAGCGTGCAAAGGTGACGCCGTCGCGGTTGGAGAAATCCAGCGGAGCGGTCAGCAACAGCAGGTTGCGCAGCCCGTCGTCGGGCCGCAGAGCTGCGTAGATCGTGGTCAGGATC
>Ga0335073_10003901_pt1 | contig 20797 bp, 16 predicted proteins | sample Lox_Sample_22_FD_207093 | JGI IMG/M metagenome (GOLD analysis project Ga0335073, IMG submission 207093) | Soil microbial communities from Loxahatchee National Wildlife Refuge, Florida, United States - Lox_Sample_2.2 | ecosystem: Environmental > Terrestrial > Soil > Wetlands | place: USA...
GCGGTCGCCTTCCTCCACGACGACGCCACCGGTGCCGATGGCCCGGCTGATTTGTTGCGGAGCGACCAGGTTCGCGGCTGAGGCGTTCGCGACGGATGTTGCAGGATGCGCACCGCGGGTGAAATAGAGATCCATTTGCGGGGCGCGGATACGCTGCTCGGGCGACTGAATGATGACGTTCTTCTCGAGGTGCGCGGTGCCAGTGACGTCGTTATAGGTGAGCGTGCCGGAGGCGATGTGCCAGAGGACGGTTTTCGGGGCGGAAGCTTGCGCTGGCGAGGACGCCGCTACCGCGGTGACCGATGCCTTTCCGGTCGGTTGCCGCGCGGGAGGTTGGGTGGAAGCGTTGGAGTTGGATTGTGCGGAGGTGGAGGTTTGCGGGAAGACCGCACGGACGTTGCCGGCAGCGTTAAGGATTTTGGTGTGGCGCAGAAGTTCGATGGAGTCGGCCTCAAGAACGGAGTCGCCCTGCCAGAGACGCGCGTGGCCGGTGTACAGGGCGCGTCCGGACTTGGAATTGGCTTCTAGATTGTCGGCGGTTATGTTGGCGGGAGGCTGCGGCGGCCGCGCGGAGTTGGTGTCGGGTGATGGCGCGGCTTTGCCACTGGGCGAGAAGTCGGTGGAGCGAACGCCGCCTTCGGCGCGAATGTCGCCGGTCGATTGATAGAAAAGGAGGCGCGGAGCGTGTGTCTCCGTGGTGGCGTCGCGGGCGACGGCGTGGCCCGTGAGCAGCGCGGTCTGATCGGCACGATCGAAGGTGGCGTGGTCGGAACGGGCGGTGCGGTCGCCTTGTTTTAGCCGGACGTCATCCTGCAGATCCATTTGCGACCAGCCGCCGGAAGCGAGCAATTGTGCGACACCGGATTTGGCGGTGGCGGTTTGCAGCGGAGCGCCGGCGGCAGTACGTTCGGATTGCACGTTGCCAGTGGCGGTCAGTTCTTTGGGTTTGCCTGCATCGCCAAAAACCAGGCGAAGCTTATCGGCTTGCAGTTTCGTTTGCCGGGGCGGGTCGCCCGCATGAATCGGCGGGTCAGTCCATTCCATCGTGCCCGCTGTGAGTGTCTCCGCGAGAGTGGGCTTGCCATGTTCGGCTGGCGTGCCCTGGGTGAAGTTCATGCGTAGCGCGCCGGTGCGCAGCGCGCGAGCATCGCCCGTTTGGGCGACTCGCGTTTGGACCGAGACGCCACCGTTCAGGTTGAGCTCCTTGATACGATTCACGGCGGGCCACATGTCTGCGACAGCCGTATCGGATCGAAACTCGTCGGCTTCTTCTTGGGACCGGCGCGAGCCGTGGGCATTGCCTTTGGCTTCCATGCGCGCAACCCAACCTGCGGGGTCGAAGTCGGCGGTCAGTTGATCGGCGACGAGGTCCATCTGGTCGGAGTCGCCGCGGGACGTCAGTTCAGGAGCTCGGCCATCGGCAAATGGCAAAGCGAGCAGACGGCTGGCGCGAAAGTTGCTGTCGAGTTCGAGAGTTAGTTCGCCAGCCGCGAGATGCGCGGTGGCGGATTCGGCTTCGGCCGGGCCGGAGATATGCAGAATGCGGGAGTCGCGGCCGAAATCGAGCGAGTTACCCTTCACATGGACAACGTTGCCGGAATCGTGCGGCATTGCAGAAGGCGGCCCGGCCTTCTTCGCGGCACCTTTCGGCGCTGGCGGATCTAGGTTGAGGCGAACGTTTTGCAGGAGAACCAGCGTGCCATGCTCCGAGTTATATTTCGCACCAACCGCATCACCGCTGCCCGCCGGAAACGTGAAGGAAACGGGCTGCGGCGTGCTGGCATCACCGGTGGCACGATCGAAAGTGACGCCTCTGGTTTCGACGTGCACGACCTGCGGAGAGACGGCGGGATTTTTGGCAGTGCGTTCGGCGTCCGCCGCACTTTGCAAATCCATCTGCACCGCGCCATCACACGTGATCGCGCCTTTTTCTTTGCCGTACTGGCAACTTTGCGTGTGGATGATGTCGTAACGGTCGCTGGCTTTGCCGAAGATGGTGACTTTGACGTTTTCGAGGAGACTCACATCGCGGTTCTTAAAGTCTGTCGATTTCGAAGCCTCGACAGTGAAAATCTTTCGTGGCCCATCCATTTTGGAGAAGGTCAGGCCGCTGGACTGCTTTTCGACGTTGACGGGCGGAGCGGGAGGGGCCTGCCTGCGCTCGAGGTGGCTCTGCACGCCGCGTTTGAGATAAACGCCCAGCGTTGTGCAGGCCAACAGCACCGCCACCGCCGCAGACCAACGGGCATAGCGCGCAGCTTCACTTCGACGCATACGCTCAGTTTAAGCAAAAACGAGATGAGCTGCACGAAGGCAATGGCGACGCGACGGACCCCGAGCGCCTCGGCGAGGACCCCGGGGCCAGGGAATGTGGTTCCCTGCTCGGCTGCCTTGCATTTATAATGCATAGACTTGCATGGATGGTAGCGGAGGGTCCGCATGAACTATCTGCCGATGAGCAAACTAGGCGCGCAGGAGACTTCGCCGAAACTCATTCAGTTTGGAATTCTCCTACCCGGCGTAGATCCGGCTCTCGGCTATTCGGTTTCCGTCAAAATCATTCACGAAAAAGATCAGTACATGCAAGCCGTGCAGCCGGTGCTGGTGGTCCAGAGCCATTCGGTCGATCCGGTGTATGGCGATTATTGGTCCGGACAGATCGATCTCAATACCGCGGCCCCGCCAGCGAGCTCCGCGGCGTTCGGGCAACCCGGCAAATACGTTTACCGCTACACGGTGCACAGCCCCGCCCGCGGGGACATCGATTTCATCATTGACCCCTATTCGCGCGAAGTCGGAGTAGGCCGGCTTTCGGCGGTCACCGTAGGGAGCACGCCGTACGCGTTCTCTGCGAACGAGACCAAATGGAAAACGCCGCCGCTCGCCAACGCCATCATCTACGAGCTGATGATCAGCGAATTTCGCGAGGACCTCGACCGCACCATTCGGCAGCTTCCTTATCTGGCGGATCTGGGAATCAATTGCATTGAAGTGATGCCGGTAGCCAACGTTCTGGCGACGATCGACTGGGGATACGACCCGATCGGGTATTTCTGCGTGGCCGAACGCTTCGGCAAGCCGTCTGATTTTCAAAACTTCGTGGATCGATGCCACCAGAATGGAATCGCGGTCGTCGTTGATTCAGTTTACGGGCATGTCGGAGGCGATTTTGCTTACACGCAACTTTATGGCGCGCTGCAGGGCGACCTGGCAAATCCGTTCAATGGCGGCAGCGGCGCTTATGGCACACTGAACGACTTCTCCAAGCCGCTCACGCAAGACTACTTCTATTCGGTGAATCAGTTCTGGCTGGACACGTTCCACGTCGATGGGTTCCGGTTCGATGACGTGCCGGAATATTGGGATGGCCCTACGGGTACCGGCTACGCAAACCTGGTCTATGCAACCTTTCAGTACGTGAAAGCGAAGGCGGGAGCAACCGACCACTACCAACGGTTCTTCGATGCATCGGGAAACATCAATCTGATACAAATCGCCGAGTACCTGCCAGACCCGCCCGCCATCTTAAACGGCAGCTACAGTACCGCAACCTGGCAGGATGGCACGCTCAGCGCAGCGGCAAGCTGTGCCGGCGGAGCTGCAGGTGCGATTGCGCAGCTGGGGTTGCAACTTGGACTGAACGGATACCCCAGTTCGGTGACGGCGAACGCCGACACCCTGCCGAAGACCGCGCTGCAATACATCGAGAATCACGACCATCAACGTTTCTTATGCAATTTTGGAACGATTCCCGTGGACAACGATCCTGCCGACGTTTTACTGCAGCAAGGAGATCGCGACGGAAGCTGGTTCAAGGTACAACCGTATCTGATCGCCTTGCTGACGGCCAAGGGCACGCCGCTGCTTTGCGAAGGCCAGGAATTCTGCGAGAACTACTGGATTCCCGGCAGTGGCTACGGTCGCGTCATGCTGTACAGGCCCGTCCGTTGGAACTATTTCTACGACAACGATGGCCAGCCGATCATCCGGCTGGTACGCAAGCTCACCGCGATTCGTCGCGGCGGCGCGCAATTCATGAGCGGTGAACATTATTTCTACAACGACGATGCGAACTTTAATTCGAAGGGATTGTTGGCCTTCTCGCGGCAACTGGGCAACGCATTCAGCCTGGTGGTGGTGAACTTCACGGACCAACAACAGACGAGCGGATTTGTTTTTCCTGTCGGCGGAGACTATACAGAACAGATTGAAGGCGACCAGAATCTAGCCGGCGTGGCGGCAGGAACGACGCAAGCGATCAGCATTCCCAGCAATTACGGCTGTATTTGGACGCTAAGCGCGACATAGCCCGCGAATGTCTGCGGAACCGCGAGCCGCGTTGTACTTGAGGCTTCGGGGAAACGGCAAACCGCCGCATAGATCAGCCAGCAGCGGCGGTGGTGGTGTCCGGGAGGATGCCGATGTTCGCTGCAGCGACGCTGTCACGCGCAGTATTCTTGACGAGATACATGGCTTCGTCGGCGAGGTGGAGCAGGCCCTCTTTGGTCCGGGAATCCACTGGAAAAGAAGCGACACCGAGGCTGGGAGTGAGCTTGATGCCGAGGCCCTCGGCTTGCAGCCAAGGAGTTTCGCGAATCAGTTTGTGGATGCGGCGGGCCACGTTGAGGGCGTTGTCTTTCGAAGTTTGCGGCAGCAGGATGACAAATTCGTCTCCACCATACCGAAAAGCAAAGTCGATCAGGCGGCAATGCGCTTTCAGGGCATTGCCGATTTCCCAGAGCAAGCGGGAGCCAATCAGGTGGCCGTGGGTGTCGTTGACTTGCTTGAAATGATCGAGGTCAATGAAAACCAGGGAGAACTGGTAATTGTAACGCTGCGAACGATAAATCTCGGTTTCCAGAATGAAACTCATGTGGCGGGCGTTGTAGAGCGTCGTGCAGTCGTCCGTGATGGTGAGTTCGTGAATGCGCTTGACGTGGCGGGCGTTTTCCAGTGCGATGGCGGCGAAGTCCGAAAGCGCTTCGAGCAACTTTAGGTCGCGATTGTCGAATCCATTGGGGCCGAGGCAGTTGATGAGTTCGATGACGCCGAGGCAGTTGTCGCGAAACTTGACGGGGACGGCGACGATGGATTGCGTTTCGGTTTTGGTCTTCTCGTCGACCTTGGAGAAAAAGCGAGTGTCCTTCGAGGTGTCGGGAACCACGACTGTTTCGCCGTGCTGGGCAACCCAACCCGCAATGCCCTGACCGATTTTGATACGGACGTCTTTCAGCGCCTGGGAAGCTTTGCCGACCGCCAGTTCGAAATAGAGTTCCTGCTTGGCTTCGTCGAGTAGTAGGAGCGACCAGTTCTCCGGGCGGAGGAACTCATCGATTTTTTCCATGATGGTGCGCAGAACCTGGTCAAGCTGGAGAGAAGAAGTGAGCGCCTTGCCGAGTTCCTGGAACACGGCGACTTCGCCGGCTTCGCGCTGTTCGGCGGAAACCGCGGGATTGCGGCGGCGGTCGACGGCTGGAAACTGCTTTACTTCGTCCACCTGAATTAATCCCTAAGTTGAAGTGTAGCAAGCCGGCCGAAACTTATCGGGGACAACACTACTAGCGCCGTTCGCGACCGGTCGGCGAATCTTGGCCAGTATAGGCATCAGCTAAAAAGAGGCGCAAGAACGTCGTGGTACAGGCGTGGCTAGTTCGCCATCGGCGTGCAGGCAAGAGGCTTACGAGGAGAAACCGTGAGTCCGATGGCAGCCTCGAAGCGGCGGCCAGTATCTACTTCTTACTCTTTCGGCCGCGGAGGGTTCGCCGCGGACGGCGGGCAGCGGTTTTCTTTTTTGCTCCGGCTGCCTTCGGGCGTGGAGAAGTTCGTTTTTCACCGAATCCCGCGAGCACCGCTTGCGTTTTCCTGGGAAGCTTGGCAACGACCATATCGTAGGACGCACGCAGAAGCACCGCGAGTTCTTCGGGCGGCAGCGCGTCTTTCGTTTCGAGGGCCACCCACTTCGCGCGTGCTAAATAAGGAGCTGGGATAATGCCCTGGCGTTCGGTTAGCTCGCTGAAGGACTCCGGGGAGGCCTTAAACGAGAGCCAGACCGGCGCAGGAATCAGCACGGAGTGAGCAAACATCTTGCCGGCGACTTTGAACGTGAGATCGTTCTCCCAAACCTCTTCTTCCGTGACCTGCGGAAAGGAAAGGCATAGATTGCGGATCCACTCAATATCCACGGGCATCGACCCTCGCAGCTATCGTTAAGTAATTGGCGGTCAAATTGTCGGCGCCCAGGCCAAACCATCCACGCCTTTGCTGAGCTTGATGGGCTCGAGCAATTTGCTGGCAGCGAGGTCGAGTATCTCGATCGTTCCAGCTTGCGGGCAGCTCACGAAAGCGGTCTGCCCTCCCGGCGCGACAAGAACCTCGCCTACAGCAGGAGGAATGTCAAACGAATGCTCGACTTTCGAGCTGGCCAAATCAATCACGAATAGTTTGCCGGAAGGGGCATTGGCGACGAGTTTGTGGCCGTCGGGAGTAGGTGCTGACGAGTAGACGACCGCGGGCACTGGAATCCAGCGCGCGATTTTGTCCGACGCCGTATCGATCACCGCGATGCGTGGCTCGCCCTGGTCGTGCGTGAAGACCCACTTGCCATCGGGCGAGATGGAGATGCGCTGAACAGTCTTGGCGACGGGAATCACCGTGATCAAGGCGCGTTTTTTCAGATCCAGCACGCTGACGCTGCCGGCGCCCACGTTGGCGGTGTAAGCGCGGGAGCCATCGGGGGCGATGGCCAGCATGTGCGATTCGATCGCTCCGGTGGGGATTTCTGCAATGACTTTGCGCGAGGCCGGATCGATGACATCGACGGCCTTGTCCAGTTCGGCGGTGACGTACAACATTCCGTCCGGGCCAAAAACGGCGCGATGGGGACGCAGCGCCTTGCCGAGCTCAATCGTCGAATCGAGCTTCCGCTCGCGCAAATCGATAACGTCGATGCTTGTGCCGTCGGTGCCCGGACGGCCCACACCGGAATTGCCGTAGATGGGTACGAAGGCGAAGCGGCCGTCGGGGGAAGCGGCGACTTCGTGGCCGTTCACACCGACTACAATGCGGGCGAGCTGCTGGCGGCTGGCGGGATCGATGAGCAGCGTCGTGTGTTCGAATTGATTGGCAACGAGGAGCATACCTTTTGACTCCGGAGCGGGCCGTGCCGCAGCGAACCCCGACGCCAGTACGGAGGCAGCAGCCGCAACACGTAAGAAATTCTTCCAGTCCATTACTTTCCTCTACTTTGGCGGTCCAGGGCTGTAGAACCGCGCGGGAATTATACCAGCCCCCCTTGTCTCGGTACCCGCGAACTGGTCTCTACCATACTTTACCGATGGGATTGCCGGCTACTTGGCTCTACCTTCGGCGTGCCGCCCAGTCCAAGGAGCGCACTATGTTGCCCGGAAACTTTCTGGAAACCAGGGCCGGCCGGGCTGCCTATGTAGCCGGCCTCACGCTGGTCCTTACGGGATTGGGTTTCTGGGCCGCCGTGAAGATCGGCGTACCTACATCCACACTCGCCGACGCGGCGGTGACCGACGCGCCTTTTGCCAAAAGCGCCGAGTTGGCGGTGCTCCAAGACCTGAAGTTCGCCAAACTAGCGCAAGCCAAAGCGAAAAGCGATCGGGTAAGGAATTTCGCCGGCCAGATTCTGGCGGACCAGCCGCAGGTGGCAGACAGTTTGCGCCGGACGGCGTTCAAAGAAAATATCTCGCTGCCCACGAGCCTGGCGACCCGCGACCAGGCCGAATTTGAGCGGCTGTCCATGCTGGACGGCCCTGAGTTCGACCGTGCTTACCTGCGGTACATGGCCAGCAGCCTCACCGATAATTTGCAGGTTTTTCGCCACGAAGCTGCCGCAGGAAATGATAATTTGGTGCGGCGGTTCGCGTCACAAACGTTGCCCGTCATCGAGAATCATTTGGACGAGGCGCGCCGCGAACTGAACAAAGTTGCGCCGCCGAAAAGCAAGCTGGTCAACGGTGCGGGCATTCCTATGCAGACGCCGCAGAGAAGATAAGCAGGCCAAGCTCTGCATTTTAATTAAGAGAAAGCGTTAGTGGCGCGCAGTAAAACGTCAGTCGCGCGGCAAAACGCCCGTGGCCCGTCTTCTGCCTCGTCCTGTTTCAGGGACCTCCCAATTGCGCCGGCAGTTCTCTAGCGCGTAGACTCCCCTGCGTATGAAAAAATTGAAGCGCTGGCGGATGTGGAGCTGCGCGTCGACGCTCATTTGGGTAGCGATGACAGCGCAGCTCAGCGCAGCGCAATCGCCCGCCGCCGACCCGCAGAGCCAGGATTGGCCGGTGTATGGCGGCGCGCCGGAAGGTACGCACTATTCCAGCCTCGCGCAAATCAATCGTAGTAACGTGGGGCAACTGCGGCCCGCGTGGAGCTTCGATACGCAAGAGACCGGCGGGCTGCAAACCAGTCCGCTGATTGTCGACGGAGTGCTATACGGGATCACGCCATCCCAGAAAATTTTCGCGCTGGACGCGGCGAGCGGAAAGTTGCTCTGGAAATTTGACTCGGGAATTGGCGGCACGCAGCCGGATCGCGGTTTGGCGTATTGGTCGAGCGGAAGAGACAGTCGCATCCTTGTCGGCGTCATGAATTTTCTATATGCCCTCGATGCACGCACCGGCAAGCCCATCGAGGCCTTTGGAACAGCAGGGCGGATTGACCTACGGGAAAATCTTGGCCGGCCAGCCGAGGCGCAGTCGGTTGTCCTAACCAGCCCCGGCATCGTTTACAAAGATTTGATCATCGTGGGCGGCCGCAATCCGGAGACCCTGCCTGCCCCGCCTGGCGATATTCGCGCCTACGATGTGCGCTCCGGCAAACTCCGCTGGTCGTTTCACACGATTCCTCGTCCGGGCGAACTTGGGTATGACACGTGGCCTCCGGACGCGTGGAAGTACAGCGGCGCGGCCAACAACTGGGCGGGCATGGCGCTGGACGCCAAACGTGGAATCGCTTATGCGCCCACCGGGTCGGCAGCGTTTGATTTTTACGGCGCGAATCGGCTAGGCGACGATCTGTTTGCCAACTGCCTGATCGCCCTGAATGCCGAGACCGGAGAGCGCCTTTGGCACTTTCAGGGCGTGCGGCACGACTTGTGGGACCGGGACTTCCCCTCCCCGCCCGCGCTCGTCACCGTGCGACGCGATGGCCAAGCGATCGACGCGGTGGCACAAACCAGCAAACAGGGCTTCGTCTACTTATTTGATCGCGTGAGCGGCAAGCCGCTCTTTCCCATCGAATATCGCAAATATCCCGCAAGCACAGTTCCCGGCGAGGGGGCCGCGAGGGAACAGGGGCTGCCAACCCTGCCGGCGCCGTTTGCGCGACAGTTGCTCACTGCGGAAATGCTCACCGCTCGCACCCCGGAGATGCATCAGTGGGCGCTCCAACGATTTCGTGAAGCCCGCAGCGAAGGGCAATTCGTGCCGTTCAGCTTGGGCAAGGATACGGTGATTTTTCCGGGCTTCGATGGCGGCGCAGAATGGGGCGGCCCGGCCGTTGATCCGCAAACGGCGATCCTTTACGTCAATGCCAATGAAATGGCGTGGACCGCGAGCCTCTCCCCGAACGTAGGTGGCAACAGCGGAAAGGCGCTTTATCTCAGTCAGTGCAGCGTATGCCACGGTGAGAAGCTGGCCGGCTCACCGCCGGCGATCCCTTCCTTACAAAGCATCGGCAATCGCCTCTCACCGGCACAAATTGCGGGAACCATCAAAAAAGGCAAAGGCCGGATGACCAGCTTTCCGAATCTGCAGGATGATCAACTCGTCGCGCTCGTCGATTTTCTGATAACCGGCGATTCCCCAGAACTGCCGAGCAACGAGCCGGCGCCACCGGCGATGCCGTATCACTTCACTGGTTATCGCCGGTTTCTCGATCCCGAGGGCTATCCAGCAATTGCGCCGCCGTGGGGAACGCTCAACGCCATCGATCTCAACACCGGAAAATACGTCTGGAAGATCAATCTTGGCGAATATCCCGAACTGGCCGCAAAAGGAATGAAAAACACTGGCTCGGAAAATTATGGCGGGCCAATCGTAACCGCGGGCGGCTTGCTCTTCATTGGCGCGACCAATTACGACAAACAATTCCGCGCTTTCGACAAAGCGACAGGCGAATTGCTCTGGAAAACGACGCTGCCTTTCGCCGGAAATGCCACTCCCGCGAGCTACGCCGTCAACGGCCGGCAGTTTGTAGTCATTGCCGCAGGCGGAGGCAAGGACCCCCGATCACCTTCAGGAGGCGCGTATGTTGCCTTCGCGCTTCCCGCGCCAAACTAGCGTCCCATGTCTGTTGCATCGTGTAGCGAGAAACATTTCCCGCCACCAGGGGTTCTCTCATTGAGCGCAGGGGCACAAGTTTTTCTGCCCAGGTGCGGGGACATACCGTAAGAAAGAAGATGTAACCGGCTTACGCTTACCGAGCCGCGGGCCTCTTTGGTGCGTTTACTGCCACAGGTCAGCACGCATGGCAGTGCCACGCGCCGACGGTGGACTGGGGACACATTGGCAGTCCGAGCCAAACATCGGACGAGGAGAGTGGTTCATGAAAATGAGAATCCTGACTGTATTTGCAGCCGTGGCACTCGTGCTCGCAATGGCCTACGCCGTTACGGCTCCCGCCGCGAGCAAAGCCGCTGCGGTGCCCTCCGCGGCCGCGGCAGAGCCGCATCCGGAAATCCACGATGCCCTCAACGCGCTGCGTCGCGCCAAGGACCACCTGGAGCACGCCGCGCATGATTTTGGCGGCCACCGCGTCGAGGCGCTTCGCGCAACGGATGAAGCTATCCGCCAGCTCGAAATTTGCTTGAAGTACGATCGATAGCCGGCGGTTTTTCTCAGGACCCTTCGGGCAGCGTTTCGCAGACGTTTTGCGGCGCTGCCCTTTTCTGCGCCACGCCACAACGATTTCTCTTCCAGATCTTTGCTGGCCTCCATCGCGTGCCGCTTCCATTTTCCCTTCTGCTCCCTGCTTGTACTACAATCCGGCGCCGGCGACGTGTTCGGGAGACCAACGAATGCTGGATCGTAGAGGATTCTTCAATGTGTGTTCAGGACTCGGACTGACAGGAACGCTGTTTCCCGGTGTGCTCTGGGCGCAAGCGCAGGCGCAAAACGCCACGAAAATCACCAAGGACATGATCGACAACGCCGCGGCCATCGCCGGCGTCCCCATCGCCGACGAATACAAGGATATGTTGCTGGACAACCTGAACCAGCAAGTCCAAAACTACCAGGCGATCTTCGCGCTGCACATTCCCAATAGCGTTGTGCCTTCCCTCGTTTTCGATCCCGTGGTTCCCGGAGTGAAGTTCGACCGCGAATCTCGCCCGCTGCGCACCGCAAAAATCTCGACGCTGGCCGCTCCCGGCACACCGAAAAATCTGGAGGACCTTGCCTTCGCCAGCGTGCGCGAACTCGCTGAGCTGGTGCGGACTAAGAAAGTCTCCTCCGCCGCGCTTACGGACATGTACCTGGACCGGCTGAAGCGCTACGACCCGATGCTGAAATTTGTGGTCACGCTGACCGAAGACCGCGCGAAAGCACAGGCGAAGGAGGCGGATCGGGACATTGTCGCCGGAAAATACCGCGGCCCTTTGCACGGATTGCCGTGGGGCGCGAAGGATCTGCTAGCCGCAAAAGGCTATCGCACCACTTGGGGTGCGGGCGGGTTCGAAAATCAAATGATCGATGAAGACGCCACGGTCGTGAAGCGGCTCGATGAGGCAGGCGCCGTGCTCGTCGCCAAGTTAACCCTCGGCGCATTGGCGCTCGGTGATAACTGGTTCGGCGGCGTGACCCGCAATCCCTGGAACACGAACCAAGGCTCGAGCGGCTCTTCAGCGGGCCCCGCGTCGGCTACTGCCGCGGGCTGCGTGGCTTTCAGCATCGGCTCGGAAACGCTCGGCTCGATTTCCTCGCCCTCGACGCGCTGCGGCTGCACGGGCCTGCGGCCTTCCTTCGGACGGGTGCCCCGCACCGGAGCCATGGCGCTGTCCTGGAGCATGGACAAACTCGGGCCGATTTGCCGCGCCGTGGAAGACTGCGCGGTGGTACTGCAAGCAATCTACGGCCCCGACGGCGCTGACCCCAGCGTGCAGAATGCCGCCTTTCACTGGGATGCCGCCCTCGACTGGCGAAGGTTGCGTGTCGGCTACCTCAAAACAGCATTCGAACCACCGGCCGAACAGCCGCAGTCAGCCCCCAAAGAGGAAGAGGCGTTTAGCCCGGAAGAGCAGAAAAAGCGCGACGACCAAAGGAAACGTCGCGAAGCCGCCCGGGCACGCGCCGAATACGACAGAAAATACAACAACGCGGCCTTGGCCAAACTGCAGGAGATGGGCGTCCACCTCATCCCCGTCGAAATGCCGAAATTCCCTTACCAGGCGATGGTCCCCATGCTCAACGCGGAAGCGGCCGCCGCCTTCGACGAACTCACGCGAACCGGCAGAGACAAACTGCTCACCTCGCAAAAGCCCTATGACTGGCCGAATTCATTTCGTGCTTCGCGATTCATTCCCGCCGTGGAGTACATCCAAGCCAGTCGTGCGCGCCGGATGGCCATGGACGCGGTGGCCAAAGTCTTCGAAAACGTGGACGTCATCGTCGCTCCCACCCAAGGCGAACAACTGGTGATTACGAACCTGACCGGGCATCCCTCCGTAATCTTGCCGAACGGCTTCCGCGGCGACGATGCGCCCAAATCGCCCAGCAACGACGTTGCGGATTTTCAGAACGCCGGCGGCCCCGGCACCCCTGTTAGCCTCACTTTTCTGGGCGATCTCTACGGCGAAGCCAAGCTGCTGGCCTTCGCCCGCGCCTATCAAAACGCCACCGGCTTCCATTTGAAACACCCCCAGCTCGACGCGGCACACTGAACCTGCGCGGCAGAAAATGCGTATTCCATAGTGAGGGTCGAAGCAACCGAAGAATCGCCGCCATTGACCGGCAGTTCAGCGAGAAATAGGATTTCTGCAGTGCCGCTCCGAAGGTCGGTCACGGAAGAAAAGGAGACCCCGTGTATTGCTCCAAGTGCGGAAACCAGATTTCCGCAGCCGCGTCCTTCTGCCCCGCTTGTGGCCAACCTGTGGGCGGCGCCACGGCGGCCTCGTTGCCGCCAGTGTCGAACGCGGCGCTCACCCCAGCTCCAGCCTATCCCGCGCCGCCAGCGGTAACCGGCTACGCCCGCGTGTTTTACGCAGGTTTCTGGTTTCGTTTCGTGGCGTTTCTTATCGACGGGCTCCTGCGTGCGGTAGCCTTTGTGTTTCTGTTCATCCTGTTGTTGTCGCTGACCGGCGCAGGGGCGGCGATTCAGGGCATTGCCTCCGGTGAGGATATCAGCGACCACATCGCCGCGCTCATCGGCGGCGGATTTTTAGCCGGCCTCTTCGGAATTACTCTGCTGGTCAGCTGGCTCTACTACGCGCTGTTCGAGTGCTCTTCGTGGCAAGCCACGCCCGGCAAAAAGATCCTGAATCTCTATGTCACCGATCTCGAGGGCCGGCCGATTACTTTTGCCCGTGCTTCCGGCCGCTTCTTTGGAAAGATCCTGTCCGGCTCGCCCACGGTTTGCATCGGCTACATCCTGGCCGGCATCACCGAAAAACGCCAAGCCCTCCACGACATCCTTGCCAGTTGCCTGGTGCTGCGCAAGAATTGAAACTACCGCTCCCGCCCGTTGAAGCCTCGCGGCAAGCCGCTCACACTTACGCGTGCCGCACCGACTCCATCGGGTCCGCATCCAGCCACGGCCGCCCCGCAGAATAAGCCGCCAGCACCGTCATGCCACCCATGATCAACGCCACCGCCGCAAACACGAACCACTCCACCGGCCTCACGCCAAACAGCAGCGACCGCACCAGCGCGCTCGCCATCGCTCCGCCTACAACGCCAACGCCAACACCGACCGCCGTCACCACACTCGTCTGCCGCAAAATCATGTTCCACAGGTCGCGAGGCGCGGCGCCCAGCGCGACGCGAATTCCCAATTCCTTTTTTCGCTCGCTCACCGAATAAAAAACCGCCCCATACAATCCCACGGCCGCCAACACAAAGGCGACTCCGCCGAAAATCGCGATGCAGAACAGCGTAATCTGCGGAACTAACAGCGAAAAATTCAGCCAATCGTCCAGCGTCAGCTTCTGCAACGCTAGAGTTGGTTCCACTCTCTGTATCGCCTCCGCCAGCGGGCTCAGCCACTGCCGCGGCGCTCCTTTCGTGCGCGCCAGGAGATAAACGTCGGTTTGATAGTCCTGATTCAGACTGAAATAGATGAACGGCCGCGGTGGCTCATCAAGTTCGGCGTATTTGCCGTCCGCCACAACGCCAACCACTCTCACGACTCGATTCCCGTTTTCGACGCGCAATGTTTTTCCAACGGGATTCCGTCCCTTCCAGTACTTCTCCACCAGAAACTGATTCACGATCGCTACTCCCGTTCCGCTCGGCGCGTCAGCCACCGAGAACGTTCGCCCCATCAGCAATGGAATTCCGAGCGTCGAGAAATAGTTAGCGTCTACGGCTGCAACCAGAATGCTCTCGGCCTTTCCTGCCCAGCTGGGCGAGTCCGCCAGATGCACCTGGGCCACGTCGCCGTCGTTCTGGCTCACGGGCAGTTCGCTGGCGAGCGTTGCGGATTCCACCCCGTACATCCGCATGGCTGCTTCCCGCATTGTCGCAAAAAGTTTTCGTCCGGCGTCTTCAGTATGCGCGGCACTTTGCACATTCGTGGTGATGATCGCGATATTCCGTGCCGAAAATCCCAGATTCACCTCGCGCAGATTGTTCAGACTGCGGAAGCACAGTCCCACGCCAATCAGCACCAGAGTGCAAACGGCCACCTGAATCGCTACCAGCGCATTGCGCACTCGTCCTTTTCGGCTCCCACCAACCGCGATCTCTCCGCTCAGCGCTCCCGCCAGATTCGGCGTCGAGGAATACATGCCCGGCACCAGGCCCGTCACCAGACCGACCGCCAAGACCAGGGCCGCCGTAGCCGCCAGCACCGTCAGGTCAGGCCGAAAATCAATCGTCAGCGGCAGCGGACCCAATCCCGGTAGGTACGGCTTGAATTGCATCAACTGCCTTAGCCCCAGAAATGCCAGCCAAAATCCCAACGCCCCGCCACCCGCTGCAATCAACGTGCTATCCAACAGCACTTCGCGGATCAGCCGGCCTCGCGTCGCCCCCATCGCCGCGCGCACCAGAATTTCGTGGCGTCGCGCGCTGCTCAACGCCAGCAAAAGATTCGCCACATTCGAACAGGCCGCGAAGATCACCAGACCCACAATCACAAAAATGAGCGCCGAGATGACCTTAGCCGACGAAACGCTGTCCACCGGAACCATGCTCATCTCTGTAATCCGGGCTACGCGGTCCTTGTTCGTCTCCGGATACGCCGCCGCCAACTGCTTCGACAGCGCATCCAGATTCGCTCGCGCCTGTTCCCGCTTTACCCCGGGCTTCAGCCGTCCCACCATTCTCAGCATTCGTAGGGTACGGTCCTTCCGCCAATCATGCCCCTGCCGATCCATCGCCACCTGCGTCGAAAACGGATACCAGACATCCGGCAGGTCACTGAAGATCGTTCCCGCAAAGCCTTTTGGCATCACGCCCAGCACGGTCAAGTGCGCTCCGCTGATTTGCAGGGTCTTCCCGATGATCTTTGGATCGGCCCCCAGCCACTTCCAGTAGGGATAACTCAAAACCGCCACCAGCGAAGGCTTGTCGTCGTCACCTAGCGTGAACGTTTGTCCCACCATGGGCTGCACGCCCAACACCGAAAAAAAATTGTCAGACACCATGTTGAACAAGCCGTCTTTCGAACGGCCCTCGTAGACGATCGGTGTCACTGCGATCGAGTACGGAAACGCCATCAAGCTCGAAAGCACCTGATTGTTGTCGCGATAATATTTGTAGTCGTCGTAGCAAACGCCGGAAAAATCGTCCGTCGGCGCCGAGCTATAGACCGTCACCAGTTCTTTCGGCGCCCGCGCAGCCGGAGGCTGCAGCAGCAGCGCATTGAACACGCTGAACCCAACCGTGCCCGCCGCCATCGCAATGGCCAGCGAGAAAATCCCAATCAGGCTGAGCTTCCAGTGTTTCCGGAGAATGCGCAGGGAAAAACGCAGGCTGGACCATAGGGCCATGGTGCCTCCGTCGGTGGGCGAACTTAGATTCGGTCGTTCTGGCAGATGCGCGTAGCTGTAATAACGTTGCCGTGCGCCGCGTTTCTCCGGATCACTTTTCCGCTGGTCGCAGACCTTTCTCGAGGGGATAGCCTTTTTCGACCCAGTCCTTCGCGAAGCTTGTCGGCAGCAGCAGCACACGCAGATGCGTAAAGCCCAACTCGCGCAGCGCTTTGTAAGCCGGACGAATGTTGGGACATTTCTCGAACGGGCAGCAACCGCAGTAGATAATCAGGTCGGCAGAACGGGGAAGGCCGCCAAGCGCGGCTTTCAAATCGGCGAGCCCTTTCTCTGTGGAAGCGCTGCCATAGAACTTCGCGCCCGGGACGTGGCCGCCTTCGAACAGCGTACGAAATCCAACATAGACGACTGTCGGAGCTTTTTCGGTTTTCTGGCTCAACTCGCTCGCCAGGTCCGCGGGCTGCAACCCTTCCGTAGCGCTCCACGGTTCAGCCCCTCCTTGACGAGCTTGGCTCCGTGCGGGCGCGTAGATCAAGGAATAGAAAGCCAGGGCGGCACAAACGTTAAACAGAACGAAGGCCACGTGTCGCGGAGCTTTTGCCAGGGTCAGCATGACGAAATCTCCGACCGAGATTCTAGTGCGGAATCAGGACGCCGCGAAGCAAATTCCCGAGTTTTCGAGATTTCGCGTCGAATGCGGGCACGAATTCTATTTCTTTTGTTCCGCGCGGGTGCGTTGCAGTTTGGTCGCCGTGCTGCGCAGCGTTTCGGGAACATTTTTGTTGGTGGTCAATCGCTTCAGGTCCACTGCATTGATCATCGGCAGCATATGCAGCGAGACGTCCAGCGGAGTTTTGGGATTATTGATGAGGTTGCGTACCACCGCGTAGTTCTTGCGAAAATTACGATTGTTGGCAATCAGCCGAAGGATTTCGTCTGTCAACGTAGACATGGACGCGAAGGCTTCCACTTCCTGGTCGGTCAAACGCGGCGATTGCAACACCGCGCGCTGCACCACCTTGTTGCTATCGCGAATCAAGGTGCGGCGCGCCTCCGAGCCGCCTTTAATCGCAAATTGCACGCGCTGCGCCACGGTCATCTTGGCTACGCGCTGCAGCAGTGTTTGCCGCTTCGCCAAATCCGGTTCCGCCTCAGCCGCGGCTTCGGCGAGCGCCGCCTCGTCAATCGCCGAGCCCATCAGCTCATGCAACTGCGCTTTCTGATCCGCGGTGATGGATGAGGAATGTTCCAGGGCCGCCGCCAGCGCCGGCGAATCGCTCACCCGATCCAATTCTTCCAGCAGTGATTTGACGCTTCCCGCCGACAGGTGCCGCGCGACTGGCACGAGGTGCTCCGCCGCGCAATTCTTGTTCTGCACCATCGCGTCGCATACGTTGGATTTGTCGGCAAAGTGTTTTCCGGCGTAGGAAAACAGCGCGGAGACCGCCTTCTCACGCTTCAGCGCTTCCACAAACGCTTCCATCGGTTGGGAAAGGATCGCTTCCTGCGCGCGCTGCGCTACTACTTCATCCGCATCGCCGGCCAGGACCGCCAATATCTCGGCGCGGTCCGCGGGAGCCAGGTGCGCGCCACCGGCGCACACGGCGATTTTTCGCTCGCGCGCGGCGCGGCCCGCTCGCAGGTCTTCGATGACTTCAGGGCTGAGTTCCACCGGGTGCCTGCCTCAAATCTTTCTGGCTAAGCACGATTGTACCGGAAGCTCCAGGCGCGCCGATGGCCGGCATGGCTACACCGTTCAATTCCAGCAACACCGCGGAGGAGTCGTCCGCCGTCACCTGGAATTGCTGCGCCGCGGAAAAATGGCGCGTTTCGCCGGCGGGAATTTGCGCGTCCAACTGCAAAGCGCCATCGGCAACGACGCGTACCCGTGTTGCCGCCGACGTGGACAGGGAAAGTTCTAGAGGAACGCTCGCCGTCGAGTCAGCTCGCCGTCCGTCGGCGGAAACGGGCAACACTTCCGCGCCGGCCGTACTCTGAGTCGTCACCGGCCCTGGTGTACTAACCGAGGTTGTCGCGGACGAGCGTTTCGCCGCCCGATGCGCCGCGTACAATCTCCAGCCGTACACGCCGCCAGCCACCAACAATCCCAGAATCAGCAGCGCGCCCAACAAAACCGCTATCGGCATCCAGATTGGCGGCCGCGGTATTTTATTTTCATACGGCTTCGGTACCGGCGCCGCCTGCTCGCCCCGCGCCAGGTCGTAGTCCGCCAGGAAACTCTCTTCGTCCAGCCCCAGGTACCGCGCAATGGACCGCACGAACCCGCGGCTGAAGGCCCCACCGGGCAGCTGGTCCCACCGCTCGTTTTCCAGCGCCTCGAGGTAACGCGCGCTGATCCGCGTTCCCGTCGTGAGTTCCTTCTGCGAGACTTCGCGCAGCTCTCGCTCCCGCTTCAGGCGTTCTCCAAAGGTTCCCTTGGCCATGAACTCGAAATCCGTAGTGGACGCAACGCGTCGCGCGAGGAAAAATCTAGGCCGCCATCGCTGGGGCGGTCAAAAAGTCTCCAGCAACCGCTCGCCGTCTAAACGCTTTCGCGCTTGCGATTCTCTCTCTCACCGGGCTTCGCCGCGAGCTTCGTCCGCCAAACTCTCCTCGACGGCACTATAGGCGGTGTCGCGCAAAGGTGTCAAACCATCGCTGTATCGAGAAATCCTAGCGGTTGGACAACTGCACGGGGTTTCCGTCGGGATCTTTTCCATCGCAAAGGCAGAATCGATCTCCCTGCCGAACGCTCCCGAACTTGGCGCCGCGGGCCACCAGACGGTCCCGCAACGCAGGCACATCCTCGGCGTGAAATACCAGTTTTGGCCCCTTGCGGCCTGGCGACGACGGGCCGGAGTGCAGAGCGATATGCGCGCCTCCAGCGGCAAATTCGCGCCAACCTTTTTCTTCGCCCACCTTTTCCAGACCCAGCACGCGGCCGTAGAAATCACTCATCGCATCCATTTGTCCGGTGAACAGGATTACCCGCGCCATTTGCAGGTTCATAGCAAAACTCCATGCCGAAATGAAAGAATTTGCAAGGATAAGCTGAGAAATTCTACGGCGGGATTAGTGAAAACGCTCAGGCCGAAAACTTGGAATCCAGGGCGCGCCGCAGCGGCCGTGAACCCGGCAGCGGAAAACTCATGTGCCAGAAATTCGAATCCGGAGAGATAAACTCGACGCCTACCTGCGCCTTACGCTCTTTGTCGTGCTTGACGGAAACTACCCGGCATTCCACGGTGCGATCGCTGTTCTCGTTCACCAGAATCAGCATTTGCCCCACCACGACCGGCTGGTCCAGTTGAATCAACGCGCCGTGCCGGTTCACCGATTGCGACTTCGCCTTCACGCGGAATTTGTCGCCGTTTTCATCTTGCCCGTGCACCGTGATGGGCACATTGATGCTGACCCGCAACGTGCGGCGCCGCTCTTTGCAGCGAAAGTGAAGGATGGCCATGGGACACTACCCTTTCATCAAAATTCGGTCCCGGAGACTAAGCCCGTCCTGCGAGCACGGGCTGCAGCGAGAGAATCCTGCCGAACAGGAAACCGAAGTGAACGGCCGACACGGTCGAGGAGACAAGCACGAACGTTGTCCACACAGCTGGTAGTGTGTGTTTCGGACCCTTAACCCGCAATAGCGGGGCGGTACCAAAAGGACGCCTTTTGCTCCGGTACTCTAGTACTTTGCGTCGTTCGGTTCAACCCCATTTTGTACACATTCCGTGCTATCTGCGTAGTGCCCTAATCAGCACAATCGTTTCACAGGTTCGGCGCGCATTTACGGTTACGTCCGGCGCGTAGGAGCGCTAGCGAACTTAGCTCGCTTAGATAAGCGCTTTACTATCATAAACTTATGAACGTCATTGCTCATCGCTCGCCGGAGACGTCCAGAAATCTTACTTTCCAGGGCTTCTCCTCCACATCCAATCGCGCCACCGTCACCGGCAGGCGAAACCTTCGCGGCCCAGCGCTTCCCGGATTCACGTACCACACGCCATTCTTCTCACTCTGTCCGGGTTGATGCGAGTGCCCGCTCACCACCATCGCGAATCCTGCCGCCCGCGGGTCGAGATCCAGCTGCTCCAAAATGTGCAGCATGTAAATCGTCACCCCGCCAGCTTCCACCACTTGGGTCATCGGCAGCGGTTCTGCCCAGCTACCTTCATCTACGTTCCCTCGTACTGCCAGGATCGGAGCGACCTCCCGCAGTTTCGTTAGAATCTCTGGCGCACCCACATCTCCTGCGTGCAAGATCAAATCAGACCCGCGCAGCGCCTGCACCGCCTCATCACGCAAGAGGCCGTGCGTGTCCGAAATCAACCCCAAGTATCGAATTGGTTTGCTCAAGGCTTTTTTTGGACCTTCGCGCGACTCACGCTTTAACCGCCAATTTCGTCTGCGCGCCGTTAACGCCCCACTGCAACAGGTTTCGGTCCCGCTCCGAGCAGCTTCACGATATCCAGCGCGCTCACCCGCGCCTTCTCCACTTCCAACGCCCAATGCAAATGCGGTCCCGTCACGCGCCCCGTGGCTCCTACTTTTCCGATGATGGTTCCCGCGTCCACCATGTCGCCGGCCTTCGCATCAATCTCGGAAAAATGGCAGTAGAACGTGTAAATC
>Ga0335073_10003902_pt1 | contig 20795 bp, 17 predicted proteins | sample Lox_Sample_22_FD_207093 | JGI IMG/M metagenome (GOLD analysis project Ga0335073, IMG submission 207093) | Soil microbial communities from Loxahatchee National Wildlife Refuge, Florida, United States - Lox_Sample_2.2 | ecosystem: Environmental > Terrestrial > Soil > Wetlands | place: USA...
GCCGCTCGTCATGCCGGAGGTCATCACCGGCATCACCCAGCTCATGCTCTTCGTCTCGCTGCTGCAGACTTTCTCCTGGCCGCATCGCGGCTTCCTCACGCTGGTCCTCGCCCACGTCACCTTCTGTATCGCGTACGTGACGGTCACGGTGCAATCGCGGCTGCAGGGCGCCGACCGCTCGCTCGAAGAGGCCGCCCAGGACCTCGGCTCCGGCCCGGGCCGGGCATTCCTCGAGATCACCCTGCCGATCATCTCGCCGGCCATCGTCTCGAGCTGGCTGCTTTCGTTCACGCTCTCACTCGATGATCTCGTCATCTCCAGCTTCGTGACCGGCCCGGGAGCCACGACGCTGCCGATGCTGATCTACTCCAAGGTGAAGCTCGGCGTGAGCCCGGACATCAACGCGCTGGCGAGCCTGATCATCGGCATCGTCGGCAGTTGTGTCATCTTCGCCGGCTGGCTGATGCGCCGCACCGAGCGACGGCGCGAGCTCGAGATGCGGATGGCGGAGCAGGCGGACGACAGCCCCCTGGGTGCCGCGCCGCGCGCCCCGGGAGCATCGCCTGGGCACGCGATCAGATCCCCGTCTTGACCTTCATCCAGACGCGCGTGCGCAGACGCTCGAGCGGCGCCGATACTTCCTTCGAGCCGTAGAGTCGCGCCTCCACCTCGGGCGTCGGATAGATGGCGGGGTTGTGCAGGATTTCGGGATCGACGTAGGGGTCGGACGCGACGTTATCGTTGCCGTATTCGATCTGGTTGGTGATGGCGGCGATCACCCTGGGCTCCATCAGGTAATTCAACCACTCGAGCGCGGCTTGCGGATGGGGCGCGTCCGCCGGTATCAACCAGGCGTCGAAGGACAGACCGGCGCCTTCTCGCGGAACGGTGAAGGCCAGATTGATGTGCTGACCCGCGGCGCGGGCGCGTGCCTCGGCCACGGCGTAGTCACCCGACCAGGACATGGAGATGCAGAAGTCCCCATTGATGAGTCCGTTCATGTATTCCTCGGAATCGAACGCGCGGATGTAGGGACGGACCGAGAGGAGCAGCTTCTCGGCCTTGAGGTAGTCCTTGGGTAGGGTGGTGTTCGGGTCGATGTGCAGGTAGTTGAGAGCGAGCTGCAGCACATCTTCGTCCGAGTCGAGGAATGAGACGCCGCAACCGGCGAAGCGGGAGATCACCTTCGGATTGAAGATCATATCCAGGCTGTCGACGGGGGCGTTGGGCATGCGGGCGCGAATGGCGTCGACGTTGTAGGCGAAGCCGTTCACGTGGCGCATGTAGGGGACGGCATAGCGGTTGCCGGGGTCGGCCCAGGCCACCATGGCCAGCACGTGGGGGTCCAGGTTCTTCCAGTTGGTGAGCTTGCTGCGATCGAGAGGCTGGTATACGCCGGCCTGGATCTGGCGGGCGAAGAAGTCGGAGGAGGTGGTGACGGCGTCGTAGCCGGAGTCGCCTGCCAGTAATTTTGCCTCCAGGCCCTCGTCGGAGTCGTAGGTGTCGTAGACGACCCGGATGCCGGTTTTGGCTTCGAAATCCTTTACCGTGTCTTTGCCTATGTAGTCGGCCCAGTTGTAGAGGTAGAGCACTTTCTCGGGCTTGGAGGCCGAGTGGCTGCAGGCACCTAGGAAGATGAGAGTAGTTGCAAGTAATACGGCGGGGACTCGCATGGAAAGGGCTTTCCCGGGCCGCCGTGAATACTTCCCTGTAGTCTGCGGGAAAAACATCCTGTTTTTCACGCCCCGGGAAATCCCTTTCCACGTGAGTCCCCGTCTTGCAAGGTCGCGCGGCACGAGACGGATCTACAGCTTGATCATGATGTGACGGGCTACCGTGTAGTCATCGAGGGCGAAGACGGAGAGGTCTTTGCCGTAGCCGGAGCGTTTGCAGCCGCCGTGGGGCATTTCGCTGATGGTTGAGAAGTGGGTGTTGATCCAGGTGACACCGTACTGCAGGCGGGCGGCTACCTGCATCGCCCGGGATATGTCTCGCGTCCAGACCGAGGAGGCCAGGCCGTATTCGGAGTCGTTGGCCCAGGTGATGGCCTCTTCGGGGTCGGTGAAACGGGTGATGGAGATTACGGGGCCAAAGACTTCGCGTTGCACGACCTCGTCTGACTGATGGGCGCCGGTGATTATGGTTGGCTCGTAGAAGAAGCCGCTGCCTGGGGGGGAGCGACCGCCGGTGGTGATCTCGATGTGGGGAAGGGACGCAGCGCGCTCGACGAAGCCGGAGACGCGGTCGCGCTGGGCGGAGGAGATGAGGGGGCCCATTTCCACGCCCGGCTCGCGCTGGGAGCCGATTTTGATGCTGCGGACGGCGTCGGTGAGGTCGGCAACCAAGCGATCGTGGATGGCGGCGCCGGCGTACAGGCGGCAGGCCGCGGTGCAGTCCTGGCCTGCGTTGTAGTAGCCGAAGGTGCGGATGCCGCCGATGACGCTCTCCAGGTCGGCGTCGTCGAACACAATGACGGGTGCTTTGCCGCCCAGCTCGAGGTGGGTTCGTTTGAGGTTGGCGGCGGCCAGAGCCAGGACTTTTTGGCCCGTCGATACGTCACCGGTGACGGAGACCATGCGGACGCGGGGATGCGAGGCCAGTGTCCTGCCGACGGGCTCACCGCGGCCGCAGATTACGTTGACCACGCCGGGCGGCAGCAGCTCCGCCAACCCTTCGGCGAGCTTCAGCGCGGTGAGCGGCGTTTGCTCGGACGGCTTCAGCACCACGGTGTTGCCCGCTGCGATGGCTGGCGCGATCTTCCAGGCCGCCATCATCAGTGGATAGTTCCAGGGTGCGATCGAAGCGACGACTCCGACGGGATCGCGGCGGATCAGGCTGGTGTTGCCGGGCAGGTACTCGCCCGCCAGCGGGCCGACCGTAGTGCGGCACGCGCCGGCATAGAAGCGGAACACGTCGGCAATCGCGGGTATCTCGTCGGTCAATACCGCCCTGAGCGGCTTGCCGGTGTTCTGCGATTCCAGCAGGGCGTACTCGGCCGCGTCGCTTTCCAGGCTGTCCGCGATGCGCAACAGGGCCGCGGCGCGGTCTTTCGGCGCGGTCGCCGCCCAGCCGCCGAAGGCGCGCTCGGCGGCGGCTACCGCCGCGTTCACCTGCTCCGGGGTCGCCCCGGGCACTGTGGTGATCCTGGCTCCCGTGGCGGGGTCCAGGATGTCTTCCTGCGCCCCTTGCCCGGTGAGGCGCCGGCCATCGATCAACATCTGCGTCTGCATGCTCGCCTCCGCCCAATTCGCGCCGTTGCAGGCATTCACTCGCTTGCGGCCGCTGCCGGATTATTTTATTATCACGCTCATAATATCAAAACGCGCGCGAGAAGGCTTATGAATTCCGACGTCATCATCACGTGTGCGGTCACCGGGGATGATACCAAGGTCACCCGCAATCCCCACTGCCCGATCAGCCCGGCGCAGATCGCCGATTCCGCGCTCGCCGCGGCACGGGCCGGCGCGGCCATCGTACACATTCATGTACGTGACCCGGAGACGGGTGCATTCAGCATGGCCACACGCCACTATCGCGAGGTCGTCAAGCGAATCCGCGAAAGCGGCGTCGATGTCATCGTCAATCTCACCTGCGGGATGGGCGGCTACATCTGCGTCGGCGACCGCGGGCTCGAGGATACACCCGCCCCGGGCACGGACTTCGTCAGCCAGGAAGAGCGGATGCGCCACGTCATCGAGCTCTGCCAGGAGGGACTCTACCGCCCCGACATCGCCACCCTCGACTGCGGCAGCCTCAACTTCGGCGACGACAACCGGGCCTACGTCTCGACGCCCAACTACCTGCGCCGCGGCGCCGGGATCCTGCGCGACCTCGGCGTCAAAGCGGAGCTCGAGGTATTCGATACCGGCAACCTCTGGTTCGTCAGGCAGCTCATCAAGGAGGACCTCATTCCGGCGCCGGCGCTCATCCAGCTGTGCACCGGCATACCCTACGGGGTGCCGGCCGATACCGGGCACCTGCTCGCGATGGTGAACACTCTACCCGCGAACTGCATCTGGACGTCCTTCGCGATCGGGCGCATGCAGATGCCCTGGGTGGCACAGTCCGTAGTGCTCGGCGGCAACGTTCGGGTCGGATTGGAGGACAACCTCTACTTGAGCCGTGGCGTCTACGCGAGCAATGCGCAGCTCGTCGAGAAGGCGCGTACGATCGTCGAGGCGCTGGGGGCCCGGATACTGACTCCGGCCCAGGCCCGGGAGCGTCTCGAGCTGCGCTGAGCGCGCCACAGAGACGGACGGGGGGTAGTCATGAGCGGGGCGCTGATTTATCGCACGCCGATCGCGCCGGAGTGGATCGATTACAACGGCCACGTCCGCGACGCCTATTATGGGCTGATGGTGAGCTACGCCGTCGACAGCCTGATGGACCGGCTCGGGATGGATGCGGCCTACCGGGAGCAGTCCGGCTGCACGCTCTACACCGTGGAAACGCACACGCACTTTCTGCGCGAGATCAGCGCCAATGACCAAGTCGAGGTCAGAGCCAGACTCCTCGGTGACGACAAGATACGGCTGCACGCCGCTCTGGAGTTGGTTTGCGAAGGCAGCGAGAAAGCGGCCGCCACGTGCGAGGTGATGCTGCTCCACGTTTGTCAGACTCCAACCGTGCGTATAGCGCCCTTCCCGGAGCAGGTTGCGGCGGCGATCGCCGAGTTCCGGCGCGCGACCGCGGGCATGCCCGCCTCGGGACCGGGCTCCCGCCATATGGAAGTGACCACCCGATAACGTATGGCGGCCGACGACCCGAAGGACGCCACAACTCTGAAGCGCCTGCTGGCGCCGCGGCATATTGCTCTGATCGGCGGTCAGTGGGCCGACGCCGCCGCGGCTGCGGCCCAAGCCGTCGGCTATAGCGGTGAGGTCTGGCGCGTTCATCCCACCCGTCCGTCGAGCGCCCAGAGCCGCTATTTTCGCTCCATCGACGAGCTCCCGCAGGCACCGGATGCAGCCTTCATCGCCGCTCCCAACCACGAGGTCCCGGCGATCGCTGCCGCTCTGGCGCGGCGCGGCGCCGGGGGATTCGTGTGCTTCGCGGCCGGCTTCTCCGAGACCGGCACGGCCGAAGGTCAGCGGCTCACCGCCGCCCTCGAGAGCGCCGCGGGCGGACTGCCCTACTTCGGCCCCAATTGCTACGGCTTCATCAATCTCTTCGACGGCGCGGCGCTATGGCCCGACCAGGTGGTCGGCGCGAGGCCCACGCGCGGGGTGGCGCTCATCTGCCAGAGCGGCACCATCGCGCTCAATCTGCTCTTCAACCAACGCTCGCTCCCGATCGGCTATCTCATCACCATCGGCAATCAGACACGGCTCGCAGTCGAGGATGTGATCGACAGACTGGTGGATGATCCCCGGGTCAGCGCATTCGGCCTCTACATCGAGGGGATCAAGGATGCCGCCGGCTTCGCCCGCGCCGCCGCCAAGGCGCGCGCCGCGGGCAAACCGATCGCGCTCGTCAAGGCGGGTCGCACCGAGGCGGCAGCGCGCACGGCTCGCAGCCATACGGGCTCACTCGCCGGCGCGGACGGGGCGTTCGACGCCTTCTGCCGACAGGCCGGGCTTGCCCGTTGCGATTCCCTGGCAACGCTCTGCGAGACGCTGAAGGTGTTGCATACCGGCGGGCCCTTGTCCGGACGCCGGATGCTCATCATGGGCGCATCCGGAGGCGACATGGCCATGACGGCCGATGCCGCGAGGCATCTCGCGCTCGAGTTTCCAGCGTTCTCGCCGGACACGACCGCGCGCCTGGCCGATCTCCTGTCGGAGCGGGTGACCCTCGCCAACCCGTTCGATTTCCACACCCATATCTGGTTCGACCGGCCGCGCCTGCACTCGCTCTTCGCCATCGTGCACGCCGCCGGCTACGACTCGGTCGGCCTGATGGTCGACAGCCCGCCGGAGGATCAGGCGGATCCGGCCAGCTATGTTGCCTGCATCGAGGAATTCATCGCCGCCTATCCCGGCTTGCCCGCGCGCGCGGCGGTCCTCAGCTCACTGCCGGAGTCGATTTCCGCCGGCACGCGCGCCCGCTGTCTCGCTGCCGGCATCACGCCCCTGCAAGGACAGCGGGAGGCGCTGGAGGCGCTCGATAACGCGGCGGCGATCGGCGCCGCCTGGGCTCGTGGCGGGGCCGTGGAGCTTTGCCGGCCGCAAGCCGCCCATGCCAGTGGCAGAACACTGCCCGAGCACGAGGGTAAGGATGCTCTTGCCGCGTATGGCGTGCCGGTTCCGCGCTCGCAGCTCGTCACACCCGACAAAGCCGCGAGAACCGCAATCGCACTCGGCTTTCCGGTAGTCATCAAGGCGGCCGGGGCAATCGAGCACAAGTCCGACATCGGCGGCGTGATCCTCGACGTGCGCACGGCCGCTGATGCAACCACCGCGGCCGAGCGGCTGGCGCGGATCTCGGGCACTCTCCTCGTCGAGGAGATGGTGACCGATGCGGTCGCGGAAGTCCTCATCGGCATCACGGTCGACCCGCAGTTCGGCGCTCTGCTCGTGTTGGGCGCCGGCGGAGTGCTGGCGGAGCTGCTGCGGGACACCGTAACTCTGTTGCCTCCCTTCACCGCCGCAGCCGTCGAGGCCGCCCTCGGCGGGCTCGGCATCGGCCGGCTGCTCGGCGGCTTCCGCGGTCGGCCGCCCGGAGATTTGCCCGCGCTGCTGCGCGCCGTGTTGGCCTGCACGCGCTACGCGGAGGAGAATGTGGATCGATTGCTGGAGCTGGACCTGAATCCCGTGATCGTGCGTGCCGCCGGCCGCGGTGTCGTGGCGGTCGATGCGCTGGTTCGCCTTGCCGAGGAGATCTCAGAATGACCGAAGTCAGCGAGCACGCCGGAATCCGTACCGTCACCGCCGGCCCCGTCCTCGAGGTGACGCTCGATCGCCCGAAGGCCAACGCCATCGATCTGGCCGCGAGCCGGCGGCTGAACGAGGTCTTCACCGCCTTTCGCGACGATCCGGCGCTGCGCGTCTGCATCGTTACGGGTGCCGGCGACCGATTCTTCTCTCCCGGCTGGGACCTCAAGGCCGCGGCGGCCGGCGAGAAGTCGGATGAGGATTGGGGCAGCGGCGGCTTCGGGGGCCTCAATCACCCGCGCAACCTCGACAAGCCGCTCATCGCCGCCGTCAACGGCATCGCCTGCGGCGGTGGCTTCGAGCTCGTGCTCGGCTGCGACCTCATCGTGATGGAGGAGCACGCGCGCTTCGCGCTGCCCGAGATCAACGTCGGCGTACTGGCCGACGCCGGCACGATCAAGCTGCGACGGCGCATCCCCTACCACGTGGCGGTGGAATTCCTCATGACCGGTCGCTGGATGGACGCAGCCGAGGCGAAGCACTGGGGACTCGCCAACCATGTCGTGCCACAGGGTCAGTCCCTCACGAAGGCGCGCGAGATCGCCGCCCAGCTCGCCGCCGGGCCGCCCCTGCTCTTCCCGGCGATCAAACAGCTGCTGCGCCATACGGAGATGATCCCCGAGAATCCGGCCTTCGAGCTGCACGACAGCCTGGATGCCGTGCGGCGAGTCATCCAATCGGAGGACCTGAAGGAAGGCGCGCGCGCCTTCGCGCAGAAACGCAAGCCGGAGTGGAAGGGGCGCTAGCCGCGCCCCGCTGCATCAACCTCCGAGCGGCCGCAGCAGCGCCCGCGAGATGATGTGGCGCTGCACCTCGCTGGTGCCGTCCCAGATGCGCTCGATGCGTGCGTCGCGCCAGATACGCTCGAGCGGCAGCTCCGTCATCAGGCCCATGCCGCCGTGAATCTGCAATGCCTCGTCCGCGACCATCGCCAGCATCTCCGTGGCCTTCAGTTTCGCGATCGCCATGTCCATATCCGTTGCGCTCTTCTCGCCGAGCTTCCAGGCGGCCTCGAGCGTCAGCAGCTCCGCGGCGCGCAGCTCCACCGCCATGTCCGCCAGCTTGAACGCCACACCCTGGAACTTGCCGATCGGCTGCCCGAACTGCGCGCGGTCGACCGCCCACTGCTTGGCGAGCCCGAGCGCCCGCTCGGCGCGCCCGAGGCAGTTGGCCGCGACCTGCAGGCGCGTGGCGCCCAGCCAGGTGTTGGCGACCTCGAAGCCCTTGTGGACCTCGCCCAGCACCGCGGACTTGGGCAGCCGGCAGTCGCTGAAGCGGAGGATGCTGTTGGTGTAGCCGCGGTGCGAGACGTTCCTGTATCCCGGCAACACCTCGAAGCCGGGCGTGCCCTTGTCGACCAGGAACGCCGTCATGAGCCGCCGCGTCCCGCGCGGCGTGCTCTCCTCGCCCGAGACGGCAAACAGGATGGCGAAGTCGGAGTGATCGGCGTGACTGATGAAGTGCTTGGTGCCGTTGATCACGAAATCGCCGCCCTCGAGCACCGCGGTGGTCTTCATGCCCCGCAGGTCGGAGCCCGCCTGCGGCTCGGTCATGGCGAGACATTCGACCCGCTCGCCACGCACCGCCGGCAACAGATACCGCTCCCGCTGCTCGCCCTCGCAGGCGAGCAGGATGTTGGAGGGTCGCGCGACGCAGGAGTAATGCAACACGTAGCTGGTGTGGCCGAGCTCCTTCTCGTACAGCACCCAGGTGACGGGGTCGAGCCCCGCACCGCCCACCTCCGTCGGCATGTTGGCGGCATAGAGGCCGGCCGCGATCGCCTTCGCCTTGAGCTCCTGCAGCAGCTCCGCGCGCAGGTGTCCGGTCTCCTCCACCTCCTGCTCGTGCGGCATGAGCTCGCGCCGCACGAAATCGCGCGTCGTCCTGACGATGAGCTGCTGCTCTTCGCTGAGTGAGAATTGCATTGCGATCGACCTATGCGGCCGAGGTGCCGGAGCGCTCCTTGCGCAGCTTGCCGGCAGCCGGCGCGGCGAGCTTCGCCGCCCAGTCGCGCAGCATGGCGATCTGCAGGCGCACCTGCTCCACCTGCGTCTCGGCCGGCCAATCACCGCGGCTCGCGACGGCGCTCGCCGTCAGGCCGTTGATGAAGGTGATCACCGAGCGCAGCACGCCGTCGCGAGCCTCCGCCGGCCAGCGCGGCCATTCCGGCCAGGCGCGGGACAGGCAGCGCTCGAAGAGCCGCTGATATTCACGGTGCAGCCAGGAATTGATGCGCTTCAGGCGCTTGTCGGCGGTGACCTGGCCCCAAAAGGCGGTCCAGAAGGCGCACTCGATGTAGCGCTCCTCATCGACCGGCAACATCTCCATGAGCAACAGCAGCAGGTCCGGCCGCTCGCCCTCGCTGTTGCGCTGCAGCCGCTCGTCGATGCGCCGCAGCATGAGCCGCAACGCAGCGATGATGATGTCCTGCTTGGTGTCGAAGTAATGCGCCACCATGCCGGTGGTGTATCCGGCCTCCCGCGCGATGCGCACGATGGTCGCCTGGTCGAAGCCGCCCTCGGCGACCACGCGGCACGCGACCAGCGCGATCTCGTCGCGGCGCTTCTCATGATCGACGATCTTGGGCATGGGGAGTCTCAGCCCGGCACCGCCGCATGAGCGGCACGCAGCCGGTCGAGCCGCTCGTGCACCGCCTTCTCGAAAGGCGCAGCGTGCTTCGCGCGGGTGTCCACGTGAGCATAGAGCTGCGTGCCGGTGGCGATCACAGCCTCGTCGCGGCGGCGGTGGAGGGAATGATGCAGGCGGATCCGCTTCGGATCGAGCTCGAGGACCTGCGTGGTGACGTAGATCGGCTCGAGCGCTTGCGCCTCCGCAACGTGCTTGACGTGTGATTCCAGCGTGTACATGGCCCTCCCCGCCTGCCTGTAGGCATCGTCCACGCCGGCCCAGCGAAAGAGCGCATCCGTGGCATCCCCGAACACCTGCAGATAGCGCGAGTCGGTCATATGGCCATTGTAGTCGATCCATTCGGGACGCACGTACGTGTCCAACAGGCGCACCGGGTCGCGGGTACCGGCCTGGAGCGCCGCATCGAGCCCGGCGGCGGAGCTGCGACCGCTGCGCTCGTACAATCTCTCCTCGAGCGCGCGCAGGGTTGCGCCGGCGCCGAGATCGAACTGCTTGAGCACCTGTTGGATGGCGAGGAGATACTCGTCGCGCAGGCGCTCGAGCTCTCGGACCGAGCGGCCGTCGGCCTGCGCCTGCGTGCCCGCGACCATCCGATCGATCAGCGTTTCCGTGAGCTCCGGCGCCTCGAGCTTCGTCCAGGGCCACTTCAGGCAGGGGCCGAACTGGCGCAGCATGTGGCGCATGCCGGTCTCGCCGCCGGCGAGGTGATAGATGAGGTTGGTTCCCATTCCCGCCCAACGAAGTCCGGGGCCGTAGACGATGGCCTCATCGAGCTCACCGGTGGTCGCCACGCCGTCGTTGACGAGGTGCAGAATCTCCCGCCACAGCGCTTCCTGGAGGCGATCCGTCAGATGTCCCGGCACCTCGCGCCGGACGCGCAAGGGATGCATGCCGATCTCGGTGAAGAAACGTGCCGCCGCCTCCAGCGCCGCCACCGAGGTCGCCCGTCCTCCGACCAGCTCCACCAGCGGCAGCAGATAGACCGGATTGAACGGGTGCGCCACGAGGAAGCGCTCCGGCGCCTGCATGTCCCGCTGCAGGTCGCTCGGCAGCAGCCCGGATGTGCTGGAGGCGATCACGACATCGGCAGGCGCCACCCGGCTCGCCTGCGCCAATATGCGCTGCTTCAACTCGAGCTGCTCGGGTATGTTCTCCTGGATGAAATCGACCTGGCGGGCCATTGCCTCGAGGTCGGTGGTGAAGGTCAGCCTGCCTGCGGGCGGCAGCGGCGCGAGCGTCAGGCGCGAGAGCGCGGCGCGCGCGTTGTCGACCGCACCCCGAATCCATGCCTCCATCTCCGGCTTCGAGTCCATCGCCACCACATCGATGCCGAGATGCAGGGCGCGCGCGGCCCAGCCGCCGCCGATGACACCGGTACCCAGAAGACCCAGCACTTTGACCTGTCGCATTCTGCTTTTATATCATGGTCATAATAATATAACAAGGTCATCCGGCACCCAGCGAGTCAACGCTCGCGACGCCTGCCGGAGCGGGCGCGGCGGCCGCGGCGAGCGGTGGCTCCAGTCCGCGGTCGGCCGCGGCCGCGGCGGCGCGATCGGCCGCGAGATCCAGCGAGCGGCAGGTGAGCAGATACACCCCCGCGGCCACCGGCAGTCCCACAAACATCGATACATCGATGCCGCCGAGCGCGCGGGCAACGGGTCCGACGTAAAAATCGGTGCTGAAGAACGGCACCATGGCGGCGAAGCCGGCACCGTAGGCGAGCAGGCCCCGCCACTGCCAACGGCCATACATGCCGCGCGGATTGAAGATCTCGCGCACGGAATAATGTCCGCGGCGCACCAGATAGAAATCCACGAGATTCACCGCCGTCCACGGCGTGAAGAGATAAAGCAGCAGCGCCAGCAGCGCCGCGAAGCGCGTCAGGAAGTTGCTCGAGGAATCGAGCGCGATCAGCGTCGAGACGATTGCCGCGACGCCCAGCGTCGCGATGCGCTTGCCCAAGCCGATCTTGAGTTTCCTGCAGGTGTCGCACACGCTGAGCAGCGTGAGCGAGGCGCCGTAGAAGTTGAGTGCCGCCACGGTGACGAGCCCCAGCAGCGCACCGATCAACAGCACGGGTCCAAAGCCGGGCAGGATGCGGTCCGCGGCATGCTCCAGAGCCGCGGCCACATCCAGTTGCGGCGCGCTCGCCGCGGCGATGCTCCCAACCAGCATCATCCACGCCCCACCGATGAAGGCGCCGAGGTAAGTCCACCAGAAGGACGCGCGGACGCTGACCTCGCGCGGCAGGTAGCGGGAGTAGTCCGAGACGTAGATGGACCAGCTCAACTGATACGAGGCCGCGGCCAGCAGCTCGGTGAGGAACGGTCCCGCCCGAAAGCCGCCCGGCGCCCATTGCGCGGCGGGAATCCCGAGCGCCGCCGCGCCCGCCGAGAACACGGTGAGGAGCGCGATCATGACGAACGCGATCCCCCGCTGCGCCAGGTGGATGGAGTCGTAACCGATGATCGCGATGCCCGCGCCGAGCGCCGCGAACCCGATCACCACCGCGGGCGAGTCCGCCGGTATCCTTGCGGCGAGCTGGTGCAGCGCCTGCGCCGCCAGAACCTGGTTGAAGGAGTTGTAGCCTACGTAGGTGACCAGGGCGACCACCCAGACGAGCAAGGCGCCGACATAACCGAACTGCGGCCGGGATTGGATCATCTGCGGCAGCCCGAGCTGGGGCCCTTGCGCCGAGTGGAAGGCCATGAAGAAGGTGCCGATGGCGCAGCCCAGCACGACCGCGATCGCCGTCCACAGCAGGTTCCCGCCGAGGGCGATGCCCAGCACGCCGACGGTGAGCGTCGCGAGGTGAGCATCGCCCGAGAACCATACCGGCCAGAGGTGCCATACCTTTCCGTGCCGCTCCGCCAGCGGCACGTAGTCGATCGAGCGCTTCTCGAGCAAGCTGCCGCGGCTCATCCGGTTGCTCTCGGCAGCCTAGAACGATCTCGAGTACTCGAGGGTCAGGGTCGCCGGCATGAGCGTGGCGACCTGAGGGATGACGGTCCCGGCGGCATTGAACTGCGCGTAACCGACGTAGCCGATGTCGCCCAGGTTCGGCTTGGCGTTGGTGATATTGCTGCCGTTCAGCGCCAGCTCGGACTCTCCCCAGTCTATCCCGAGGCGCGCATCGAGCAGCAAATAGCTCGGCCGAATGGCGATCGCGCCGGAGCCACCGTTGAGCAGCGACTCGCTGTTGCCTGTGAAGCTGTAGTCCGTCCCCACAAAGCCGCTGACATCGGCGGTGATCGGCCGGCGATAGATCCCGCCAATCGTGCCGGTCCAGGCCGGCACCCCCATGAGGCGCGAGCCCGGTGTCAGACCCACGAGACTGAGCTCCCCGGGGACGGTGAGATCGGTCTTCTCGTATCCAACACCGAACCGCACCTGCAGGTGCGGCGTCACGTACCCCATCGCCTCGAGCTCGCCGCCGTCGATCGTGGCCTCGCCGCCATTGACGACCAGGTAAAAGCCGCAGGGCAGGGCCACCTGCTCCTGAGGGTTGCTCCAGTTGATGCGGAATGCGTCGGCGGTAATCAGCAGCCCGGGATCGGATAGCTGGACCTTGACACCCCCCTCGTACGTCCAGAGCGTGTCGGACTGCACGTGCGTGATGACGTTGAGCGGCAGGTCACTGGAGCAGCCCGGAAAGTTGGCCTGCGCGTTGCCCGCCCGGAAACCTTTCGCGGCCGAGACATACAGCATGGTCGCCTTGTTCGCCTGGTAGGACAAGGCCACCTTGGGATCCAGGCCATGCTGGCTGTTGCTCTCAGGACTGCTCGGGGTGGGGCCGAAGTTCATGAAGCCGTTGGCCGTGTAGTCTTCGGACTGCTGCAGCCAGTATTGCCGCGCGCCGAGCGTCAGGGTGAATTGGGGCAGGAACTGCCAGTAGACCTGGCCGAACAGCGCGTAATCCTTCTCGTTGCCCGGATTGTTCTGCGTCCACAAGAGATCGTTCGGCCACGGCCCGACCACCGTGTTGTTGGCCGTCGCCGCGACCAGGCCGTTGGCATAGGTCGGCGGGATGTAGAAACTCGCACGCGAGCTCGATACGAACTCGCCGAACGTGCCGCTGACGCCGTGAACCGGCTCGAAGGTGAAGCGCGTCTCGTTGCTCACCTGATTGGCGTAGTGATCGCCTATCCACAGGTATGGCTGCGCCGGCAGGCCCGAGACCTGATAGTAGGAGGACAGGATCTGCTGCGTCCCGTACGTCGAGTCCTCGACATCCTGCGTATAACGATGGAAGTAGCTGGTGGCGGACACCACGTCCCAGCCGTCGCCGCGGTACTTCAACGTGAGCGACGGCGTCTGCCAGCGGTCGAGTGCGGTCGGCTGGACGTTGAAGGCGCGATTGAGAGTATAACCAGGATCGAAGTTCGGCAGGGGCGCGAAGGCGGCCGGGAAGCCGTGATACTTCTCCTCCTGCGTCATCAAGAGCAGATCGGCGCTGAAGCGGCTGGTGATCTGCCAGAGCACGGTGGCGCTGCCGCCGTAGCTCGTGATGGCGCCCTGGTTGCCGACACTGTCGCGCGGTACGTCGAGAAATGGGTCGGTGGCCCCTGGGCTCGAGGGATTCACTGGAAAGGTGCGCGTGAGATAGCCGGCATCAGTGTTTTCGAACGCCACGATGCGGACCCCGAGCACGTCGGACACGATCGGCAGATTCACGACGGCGCTGCCGCCATAATCGGGGCTGCCACCGCCGGAAGTGGCGCCCACGTCGGCGGAGATATGCCCGCTGGTCGTCTCGAGGTCCGGCTGCCGGGTAACCAGCTTGACGTTGCCGCCCAGGGAGCTCTCGCCGTAGAGCGTGCCTTGCGGTCCCTTCAGCACCTGGATGCTGTCGATGTCCACGACGCGCGGGTCGACGGAGGCCGGCATCGGCGTGTCGTCGATGTAAAAGCCGGTCGCGCCCGAAGTCCCGAACAGGTTCTGACCGGTGATGCCGCGGATCGCGACCGTGCGCGATTCGGCGATGCCGGTCGGGCCGCCGCCGTAGGAGAAGGAAAGGTTGGGCGTCTTGGTGGCGTAGTCGTTGAATGACTTGATGTTGAAGTCTTGCAGCGCCTGCGAGGTGAAGGCCGTGATGCTCTCCGGAACGCGTGCCACGGGCTGGCTGATCTTCTGCGCCGTGACCACGATCTGCCCAAGCTGCAGCGGCGCATCGTTGGTCGGCGTCGTGGCGGCCGTCGGCTGCCCTTGGGCCGCCAGCGGACCGGAGACCATGAGCCCCGCCATCATGAGGATGACGGGTTGGTTGCCGGTACAGGCCCGGCGGAACCGAGTTATTATCGTGATCATAATATCACCTACCCCAAAGTTGATTTTGACCCAAGACCCCTATCCCCCTCGAATCAGCCGGCCGCCGCGTAGCGGGCGACCTGAGCGCCAGGCGCGAGAAAACCATCGACGACGGCCGCGCAGGCGCGCGGATCCTCCCAGAACGGGTTATGGCCGAGCCCCGGGAAGATCACCACCTTCGCGCGCGGCAAGGCGCGACGCAGCGTCTGGCGCACCGGCGGCTCCATGATCGGGTCGGCGCTGCCCCAGATGAGCAGCGTCGGCGCGCGCAGCCGCGGCAACGTCCGCTGCAGGTCCGAATCCACCAATCCCTGGTCGAGCACTGCCAGCCAGACCTGCAGGGGAATGCCTGCCGCGTTACGACGCTGGCGCCGCAAAAACTGTGGGTCCACTGGCTTCGGTGACGCCCACCACTCCTTCATGAAGGCCGAGTCCGGATCGATCGGCTCATGCAGGCGGCGGATCGCCGCGGCGTAGTCGAACTCCGGCTTGCGCGGGCGGGATCCGGCAGGCGGCCCGCCCGTCGATGAGATGAGCACCACCCGCGCGGTGCGCTGCGGCCAGTACTCGGCGAAGGTTTGCGCGACGATGCTGCCCAGGGAGTGCCCCACGATGTCGGCGCGCTCGATCCCGAGCGAATCGAGCAGCAGCTTCACGTCATAGGCGAAATCGAGCCGGGTATAGCAGCATTCCGGCTTGCTCGAGGCCCCGTGACCCCTCAGGTCGACGATGACGAGGCGGAAGTCCTTCGACAGATAGGGAACGAGCGGCGCCCAGTCGAGATCGCTGTCCGTATACCCGTGGATCAGTACCACCGGCACGCCACGCGGGTCGCCCAGCTGCACGTACGCGAGGGTAATGCCGTCCGGCAAGGCGACGGTACGCCTTGCCGCATCGAGCGGTCGCAGGTCGACCTGCGTGACAGCCGCTCGGGCCGGGAGCCACGCCGATAGGAGCGCGAGGGCCATGGCAGGCAGTTGCAGCGCCAGGCGGCACCCTCCAGCGGAACGGCGCAGGAGCCCCTGACGTTGCGGCGGCTCGTCTTCGCTCATGAGATACCTCGCGGGAAGGGGGGCGCTGCTATTTATTATCGCGTAGATAATATAATACGCCCGCAGCCGGCCTGCAATCCCCCGGGGTCAGGGCGGCTCAGCGGCGGCGCGCAGCGAGGCAGCGGAGGAGCTCGCGATACTCTTCCAGCCGCCGGGTCGCGAGCCCGGCGGCGCCGCGACCGTGTCGCCATGGTCATCTGCTGCCAGGTGCAGCCCCGAGCCTCCTGCTGAGCGTGCGAAACAGGCTTCTGGGACCGTCGAGGTCGATGTAACACCCCTGCAGATGCCGCCGACCTTCGTTGGGATCGTACTCAGTCCGCCCGTGCAGTACGCGGCTGTTGTTGAACATCATGAGCTCGCCGGCCCGCAGCGGGAAGCGCAACTCGAACCGCGGATCGGCGAAGAGCTCGCTCAAGCGGCGGCGCGCCCGCTGAAAGCGTCGCGTCGTGGCGGCATCCAGCAGCGGCAGATAGTCCAGTCTCGGACTGTAGTGCACGCCGGTCATCCGGCCGCTGGCGTCCCGCTGCACGATCGGCCGGCGCTCGATGAGCTCCTCGTTCGCATCGATGAACCGGAACCGCACCGGCGTCGACGCGAGCAGCTGCAAGCCCTCGGGATCCTCCTCCTGCAGGGCCTGCGCGACCGACAGGCTGTCCACCAGGGTGGACCATCCGCCCGAGGTCTCGTTTACGAGGCAGTGCAGCAGCTGAATGCCGGGCACGGGCTCGCGATAGGGATTGTCGGTGTGCGCTCCCAGGGGAACGGGGCGATAGGCGAGATCGTTCGAGCCGGGTCGTGAATAGACTTCGAACAGGCGCCCGAAGTTGGTTTCCCGCACGTGGCCGAAGCGGCGCGCCACCTCGAGAATGCACTCGGGCTCGGTGGAGAGGTTGCGGATGATGAGGAGCCCGTGGGTGAGGAACGTCCGCACCGACGTAAGCCGCACTTCCTCGCCGTCCAGCGCGCGCCCATCCACGCTCACCGCCTGCAGAGGCAGATCGGCGCGCCACGGGACCTCGTGCGGCAGACCGTCGCCCCGGTCGAGGTCGGCAACGAGGCTGCTCAGCTCATACTCGCCGGCGTATCCGTCGCTGAAGGCAAGCCAGGCGCGGTTGTCACCGCTCTGCTCGAGGCGGACCAGAGTGAGATCGTCCGGCAAGCGGTGCGGGTCGAACAGGCGCTGGCGGGTGTGCGGGTCGAGATGGGCGGGGTCCTGACAACGCTCCCGCAGCCAGAGCGCCGGCAGCTCCGTGACGCCGCTGCCGCTCTCGACGAGGATCCTCGGCGGGTCCGCTTCCAGCCTGAGGCGCACGCCATCCATCACCCGCCCCTGCTTTGAATCTGTTCCGGCGGTACGATGTTCGCGCGCGCGAGCTCCTCCGCACGCGCTGCGTCGCCGGCGCAGATGCTCTCCACGAGCTCGCGATGAGACTCGCAGATCTCCCGCGCATCCACCTCCCGGTTCGAGAGCGCAATGTAGACCCGGAACTGATTCTCCACGCGAACGTAGTGCTGCAACAGCCGCTCGTGGCCGGACAGCGTTACGATGAGCTTGTGCAGCTCGCGGTCGAGCCGATCCGCTCGCTCATGATCCTCCGACTCCGCCGCGGCCAGCAATTGCGCGAATGCGGCACGCAGCTGCCTGATGCCCTGCCCGTCGATCCTGAGCGCCGCCAGGCGCGTGGCGAGACTCTCGAGCGCGCCGCGAAGCGTGTAGAGCTCCCATAGATCCTGATCGCTGAGCTCGATGACCTGGTAGCCCGTATAGGGGACGTGGCAGACCAGCCCCTCCTCGATCAAACGGCGCAGAGCCGCACGGATGGTCCCGCGTGACAACCCGTAGCGCTCCGCGAGCGGGGTCTCGAGCAGACGCTCGCCGGCCCGCAATTCAGCACGCAGGATCCGGCGCCGGAGCAGCTCGGCCGCCTGAGCCTCGAGGCTCTGCTTGTTGATCGTCGCCGTCGCTCTGTCCTCGGTGGCGTTCATTCGCTCTCCGCCGCGAACACGTAACGCGTCTCGGAGGGAATGACCTCCTGACCGCTCTCCTCGGGCTCCAGGTCGATGAGCTGCGGTGGAAATCCCGGCGCGCGGACCTGGATGCGGCAATGGTCCTCCAGGCGCTGAATGATGCGCGGCGACAGAGCGCGCGGGCCATATCGCGACTGCGTGTCGCGGAACATATCCGTTACGGTGTCGGCGACTTCGGTCGGCACGCCGTGTCGGTGCGCCACCTCGAGAAACAATCCGATGTCTTTCAACGCCAGCCCGACCGTGAAGTTGATGTCGTAGCTCCCGTTCAGGATGACCTGGCTCTCGGTCTCGTGTACGAAGGAGTTGCCGGATGAAGCCTTGATGGCCTCATAAGTCGTCTTGGGATCCAATCCCGCCTTGCTCGCGACGATCCACGCTTCGCTCAACGCGGCCAGGTGGACGAACGCCAGATAGTTGGTTATGACCTTCAGAACCGAGGCGCTCCCCAGAGGTCCGACATGAATGATTCTGCGACCCATGATTCGCAGCACCGGCAGCGCCTGCTCGAACGCATCGCGCTCGCCGCCGACGAAGATCGAGATGTTTCCCGATGCGGCCCGATGACAGCCGCCCGACACCGGCGCATCGAGCGCTTTGGCGCCCGTCCGCATGACCCGCTCTCCCAGGCGCCTGACTTCGCCCTCCTCCGTCGTGCTCATCTCCAGCCAGAGCTTGTTGGCCGACAGGCCCGCGAGTACTCCATCCGGCTGCTCGAGGACTTGCGCGCTGATGGCCGGAGAAGGCAGGCACGTGATGACCAGCTCCGACCTGCGGGCGAGCTCCGTCGGCGTCGATGCCCACTGCGCGCCGCTCTCGAGCAGCGGCCTGGCGGCGGCTGGGTCGAGATCGTGGACGATGAGCTCACTTCCGTTGCGGACCAGGGTCGCCGCCAGTTTGGATCCCAGGTTCCCCAGGCCGATGAAGCCGATGATCATTGCGCTCGCCTCAGGTGGTGCGACCCACGACAGCGGGGTCGAATGCCCGGCGGGAGAAGATCCTGCGCACGAGCGGCTCGAAATGCTCGAGTGGCCGGGTCGGATAGTCCGGGTCGAAGGCCGCCTGATCCCATCTCTCGCAGAAGCGGACGCAGCTCTCGTAATAGGGGTGATCTCGGTATGCCGCGCGCAGCTCGGGGTCCTCACCCAGGAAGTGGGCGTAGTAGACCTTCTGGAACACGCCGTGATGCTCGACCACCCAGGTGACTTCGGCCCTGACATAGGGCCGGATGATCTCGGCGGCGTAATTCGAGTGATTTTCCGGCGCCAGACTGTCGCCCAAGTCATGGACGAGCGCCGCGACGATCATCTCCTCGTCCGCGCCGTCGGCCTCCGCCCGGGTGGCCGTCTGCAGGGAATGCGCGAGGCGCGTCACGCGATAGCCGCTCAATCCGTCGTCCATGGCTCGCAGCGCATGCAGGATGCGATCCGGCAATCGCCCGATGTAGTCGCGCTCCAAGCGGCTCAGGAACAAGTACTCGGCCTCCGTACCGTCCTTCATCTGCCGGAAGCCGACTGTGCGCATGGCTGCCTGGATGGCTCGTTTCGGGAGATTCAAGCAGCCGGATTGTTAATTGTCAACAATCCGCTCAATCGTCCGGCGGCGGGTCTCCCGGCCATTGCGGCAGTCCGTCGGCAATCTCGTAATAGTCCCCTTTCTCGGCCACAAAGATGTGCATCGACGGCTTCAGGCCCGTCGGCGTGTCCAACGTGCCGGCCCATATGCTCATATGGCCGCCGTGGGCAGGCTGCCAGAACAGTTGCGATCCGCAGGTGCCGCAAAAGCCCCGCCGAGCGATGGCCGAAGACTGATACCAGCGCAGCGACTGCGCGCACAGCAGGCGCAGATGCTCGGGCGCGCACGCGGTGGCGGCGTCAAAATGCCCACCCGAGCGACGGCACATGGTGCAGTGGCAGTAGATGATCGGCCGCAGCGGGCCGTGGATCTCGAACCGCACTCCGCCACACAGGCAACCGCCACGCGCCACCGGTGATTCAGACATAGCCGCCTCTTTCCCGCTCCATGCCGTGGAACTCGACGAATGAAGTCATGCGCTTCCAGAGAAAGTCCCCGTACTCGAAAGGCGTGAACAGGTCGGGCCGATCGATCGGCAAGGGCGCAATGGTCGCATCGGCGCGCGCTTCGTAGAAGAACGGAATCGAGAACCGCTCGCGGCCCGAGCCGAGCACCCGGTGTTCGGTCGCGCGGATTCGGCCCGCCGACCACTGCTCGAGCACCTGACCGAAGTTGACCACCAGCGTGCCCTCGAGCGGCGGCACATCGAGCCATGGGCCGTCCCGCGACCGCGCCTGGAGTCCCGCAACCCCGTCCTGTGCCAGCAGCGTGACGAAGCCCGAGTCCGTGTGGGGCGCGCCGACGAGATGGCGCCGCGTGCCGGCGAACTGCACCCAAACCGCGGGATCCTGCACCGAGGCGAGCTCCGCGGCGTGCCGCGGCGAATAGCGGATCAGCCGCAGTGTCGATAGTCCGCGGCCAAACGAGTCATCGAAGTAGTCCGGGCGCAGGCCGAGGCCGCGCGCGAGAGCGCGCATCAACACCTGTGCCACCCGCTCCATGGCCCGGTAATGGGCGGCCGCCGCCTCGCGCCAGCCCGGCAGCTCCGCCTCATCGGGCAGCGGACTCGGCTCGCGCAGCGGATCGCCGGCCACCGTGATGGCCGAGCCGTGGACCAGGTCGCCGCCGATGTCGATGCCCTCTTTGGAGGTCAGATTCCCGGGCTGCATCGGGAACCAGCCGCGATAGACGTTGGAGTTTTCCGACGCGAACTTGCGCCGATAGAGGCGTCGCTTCGCCGCCTCGTCCAGGCCGAATATGGCGAGGAGACGCGCTCTTGCGGCCGGTCCGGGCGCAGCCTCGCGCGGCA
>Ga0335073_10003903_pt1 | contig 20793 bp, 15 predicted proteins | sample Lox_Sample_22_FD_207093 | JGI IMG/M metagenome (GOLD analysis project Ga0335073, IMG submission 207093) | Soil microbial communities from Loxahatchee National Wildlife Refuge, Florida, United States - Lox_Sample_2.2 | ecosystem: Environmental > Terrestrial > Soil > Wetlands | place: USA...
TCCGTGAGCCACAGCGAGCGGCGCGCCGCGGAGGCGATCAGCTGATCGATGCGCAGCACCGCGGAGAGCCCCGGTACGCTTGCCACCACGCGCACGGCGACCGTGCCCTCGGGAGGAATCAACTGGGCAGGGGTCCGCTCGTCATCGGGCAGCTCGGCGCCGGTGGCCGCCCAGACTTGCGCGAACGCCTGCTCGATGTCGTGCAGGGCAGGGCCGCGCACTTCGATTCCCGTATCGCGCCAGGGCGGGATTCCGCGCTCGGTATCCCCTGTCCACATGCGACCGATGCACAACCCGGTGATGAATCCCACCCGGCCGTCCACGGCGAGCATCTTGCGGTGGTCGCGATGCAGGGCGGCGAACGGCGCCGCCAGGCGTGCCGGATTGAAGCAGCGCACCTCCACACCGGCCGCTCGCAGCGCGCGCCAGTAGCCGGCGGATGCTCGGCCGAACGAGCCGAGCCAGTCGTAGATCACGCGAACGCGCACCCCGGCGCGGGCCCGCGCGGCGAGCGCCTGCTGGAACTCGAGCCCGGTGTCGTCCTCGCAGAACATGTAGTTCTCGAGGAGCACCTCGCGCTCGGCGCTGGCGATGGCCGCAAGCCAGGCGGGATAGTTCTCGCGCGCATCCCGCAGAAGCCGGACACGGTTGCCGGCGAGCAGCGCGGCACCGGCCGCGCGCGTGAAGGCCTGATCGAGGAAGTCCGGGTTCACCATCATCGCCAATATATCGCTCTAGTCCTCTGGACTTGCTCTCCTCGCAAGGTGCATATTCAGAAGAGCTGGAGCGGAAGAATTCAAAGGGGTCGCCGCTCGGCCGTCGCGTATGGGCGAGCCGTCTATGGAAGAGCTAGGGCCGTTGCGCATCCGCGCCCGTGAGCGAATAACACAGGGCAGGCTGCCGCGCACCAAGGCCATCCGCACCTGGGGTGGTCCCGGCTCGGGTGCGAGCTGCAGTCTGTGCGATGCAGCAATCCTCGCCAGCGAGCCGGAGTTCGAGGTGCAGTTCGACCTTTCGGCCGCATCGAGCTCGCTGCGCTTCCACCGTCAGTGCCATTCCATCTGGAGCGAGGTCCGCGAGGAGTACCGTCCCCCCGAGTGGTGTCTGGTCTCCGAGCAGCTGCCTCCCCCGGGGGTCGTCGTCGAGGCTCGTGTGCGACTGGGCGCCACGCGCACCATCATTCTCAACCTGATTTGCTCACCCAGTGCCGCAGCCGAGGGGGCGCGTACCTGGATCAATGGAACGACGGGTGAGCCTCTGCCGGAAGGGTGGAATGCGATCGAGTGGCGCCAGCCCTGCGCCCCGCGGAGCGATTCGGGTCGCCCCGCCGAGCCTCGCGAGCCTGCCGCCGACCCGCGCGAGCCCTCCCTCACACGGCGCGCCTGAGGCCATCCGTAACGCCTGCACGGCTCTGCGCGTTGACTTTTGCGGGCGCGGTCTCGCGCAGGAAGAGCGTGAGCACGGCGGCGATGACCGCACAGCCGGCCGCGATGTACATGGGAGCGGGCAGTCCGAAGCGATCCGCCGCACGTCCGGCCAGCGTGGGGACGGAGCTGCCTCCCAGAAACTCACCGATGCCCATCACGAGTCCAAGCGAGGTGCCGAGATAGCGCGCGGGGATGCTCTCCGAGGGAATGGTCGCCATGAAGAGCGGGAAGGTGCCGCTCGCCGACCAGCCGACGAAGATGAGCACCGCTAGCACCAGCACCGGGCCTGAGAAGTACAGCGCCGCGAAGGGGTACAGCACCCCGATCAGCGTGAAGAGGACCATCACGGGCTTGCGCCCGAGGCGATCCGAGAGCCCCGGCACGATGAAGGCGAACACGGCGGCGGAGATCCCCAGGACGCTCATGAGCCACTTCATCTCGGAGGGGCTGAAATGGCGGAAATTCACGTACAGGGTGGGCAGGAACGCCCAGCCGACGATCATCCACGGCACCATGAAGCAGCTGATCACGATGCACAGCCACATGTTGCGATAGCGGAAGAGCTCGCCCACGCTTCTGCCGGCCGGGGCGCCCGGATTCGCGTGAGCGGCGTGGCTCACCTCGTGCCGCTGCGGCTCGTGCACCCATCTCCAGATGAGGGCCGCGCAGATCAGCCCCGGGAGCGCCGCGATGAAGAACGCGCTGCGCCAGTTGAACGCCTGAGCGAGGCTCACCAGCACGATCGGCGCGAGGAACGAGCCGATGAAGTTGCTGCCGAGGTTCTGCATCACCCCCATGTTCAACCCGCGACGCGAGTCGGGTGACTCGAGCGCCACGAGCGCCTGCGAGATGGGCATGATCGGCCCCTCGGCAAAGCCCATCAGCATGCGCGAGGCAAGCAGCACGCCGAAGGAGGGAGCGAGCCCCGAGAGGACCGAGCATACCGAGAAGATGACGACCGCCGTGAGCAGCAACGCCTTGCGATGCCCGTAGGAGTCCGTGAGCGCTCCAACCGCGACTCCCGAGATCGCCCACGCGAAGGACAGACCCGAGGCGAGCAGGCCGATCTGCGTGTTGTCGAGATGCAGGTCCGGCGCGACGAACGTCGAGAGATTCGTCATCGCGTTGCGGTCGAAGAACACGAAGCCGAACATCACGGTGAGAACGGCGATCAGCCGGTTCTCGTAACGCCAGAAACCGCGCTCCTGCATGCCCTTCCCCTCGCTCTTGGACGCAGCCGTCCACGATACTACGTCGCGCGCCTCGGCAATTCGAGCAGCGGTCGGAAAGCCGCGGTCCTCGGCTGTCGCAGGTGACTCGCTGTCGGGCCCGTGGTATTGACGTCGCCCGCCACCCGATGCGGAGGAGCCCCGTGGACCGCGATTCCCCCATTCCTCGCCGGCAGTTTCTCGAGGCCAGCGGCCTTCTGACCGGTGTGCTCGCGGTGGGCAGTCCCCTCGCGCTGGTTGCGCCGGGGCGCGCCTGGGCGCTCGATCTCGAGCGGCTGACGAGCGCCGAGGGGCGCACCCTGCTCATGGCCGCTCGAACCATCGCTCCGCATGACAAGCTCGACGATGCCGCATATGCCGTGGTCGTGCAGGCGCTCGATACGCAAGCTGCGGGCGATGCCCACGCGCTGGCCCTGGTGCGCACCGGAGCCCAGAGGCTCGGCGCAGACTTCGCCGCGCAACCCGAGCCCGAGCGCGTGCGTCGCCTGAAGGCCATCGAGGCCTCGCCCTTCTTTCAAACGCTGCGCGCAACCACGCTCGGCACGCTGTATTCGACGCCGCTCGCTTATGCGTATTTCGGATACCAGGGCGAGGCGTTCTCCAAGGGCGGATACCTCGACAGAGGGTTCAACGATCTGCGCTGGCTGCCGGAGGTGCCGCTCGAGGACGGCGGCCCGGTGCCCGGCCAGGCTTGAGAGGCGGACATGGCTGCCATCGCACACGATGACGATCGCGCAGTCGTCATCATCGGATCGGGCGCCGGCGGGGCGACTCTTGCCCACGAGCTCACGCGGCGTGGCATCGAGGTGGTGCTGCTCGAGGCCGGCAAGCGCCAGTCGCTCGCGACGTTCACGCAGGTGCCGGGAGCGGCGTTCGCGCAGCTCACCTGGCTCGATCCCCGCACGCAGTCGGGCACCTGGACGGTCGTCGAGGATTACCCGACGCTCCCCTCCTGGACCTGCAAGACCGTGGGCGGAACCACGGTGCACTGGACCGGGGCCACGCCGCGCCTGAAGCCCTGGGAGCTCAAGCCGCGCTCGACCTACGGGGCCATCTCGGGGACCTCGCTCATCGACTGGCCGGTCTCTTACGAGGAGATCCTCCCGTACTACGAGCGCGCCGAGCGGCGCATGGTCACCACGCGCCGCAACGGCGTTCCCGGCCTGCCCGCCTCGAACAACTTCAAGGTCATGTACAACGGGGCGCGGCGCATCGGGTACCGCCGAGTCCACACCGGGTACATGGCCATCAACACGCGCCCGGCGGACGATCGCGCGTACTGCATCCAGCAGGGATTCTGCGTGCAAGGCTGCAAGACGGGCGCCAAGTGGAGCACGCTCTATACGGAGATCCCGCGCGCCGAGGCGACCGGCCGGCTGGATCTGCGCATCGAGAGCCGGGCCACGCGGATCGAGCATGGGCGCGACGGACGCGTGACGGGCGTGGTGTACCGCGATGCGGCGGGCATCGAGCGGCGCCAGAGGGCACGTGTGGTTTGCGTCGCCTGCAATTCGGTGGAGACCCCGCGACTGCTGCTGCTGTCGGAGTCGGCCGGATTCCCGCGGGGGCTTGCCAACTCCTCCGATCAGGTGGGACGCAACTACTGCCATCACGTGAGCGGCTTCATCTGGGGATTGTTCCATCAGCCGGTGGATTCCTGGCGCGGCACCACACTCGCCGGGATCATCGAGGACGAGACGGTGAACGACCCCAAGCGCGGCTTCGTCGGTGGCTATCACCTCGAGCTGGTCGCGCTCGACTTGCCGACGTTTCCCCAGGTGGGGCTCCCCTATGGATGGGGCCGCGACTTCGCCTCCATCATCGACGACTACCGCAACATGGCCGGCATGTTCATCAACGGGGAGGACCTGCCGCGCGCCACCAATCGGATCACGCTCGATCCGAAGGTGAAGGATGCGCTGGGTCTGGCCGTCGCGCACGTTCACGTCGACGATCACCCGAACGACGTTGCGATGCGGACCCACGCGCAGCAGCAGGGGCGCAAGGTCTACGAGGCGGCAGGCGCCAAGCGCGTGGTGCTTTCCCGGCAGACGCCCGCCACGCACAACATGGGCAGCGCGAGGATGAGCGCAAGCCCGGAGCAGGGCGTCTGCAACGCACACGGCCAGACCCACGACATCGCGAACCTCTTCATCTCCGACGGCAGCCAGTTCAGCAGCCCCGGATCGGCGAATCCGACACTCACCATCGTTGCGCTCGCCTTGCGTCAGGCCGACTACATCGAGCGCCAGATGAGCACCCGAGCGATCTGACCGCCCGCGGGAACATCGGCCGCCCGCGCTCGCTCGCACGTGCGTATCACCTCGTTGCTCAAGGGCAAAACCTCATGCACATCCAGTGCCGCACTCACTCAGCCTCTCACCGGGGGCTTGCACTCATCGTGCTGACTTTGCTCGTCGCCGCTCTCACCGGCGCTCAGGCCAGCGACCACTTTGCATCGAGCACGGCGCGCAGGGGCTACTACCGGTTCCCGGCGCTCCATGGCAGCACCATCGTCTTCACCGCCGAGGGGGATCTGTGGACCGTGGGCGTCGAGGGCGGTGTCGCACGCCGGCTGACCTCCAACTCGGGAGTCGAAAGTCACGCTGCCATCTCGCCCGATGGCACGACCGTCGCGTTCAGCGCCCAGTACGAAGGGCCCACGGATGTCTACACCATGCCGATCGAGGGCGGCTTGCCGCAGCGCCGCACCTGGGATGGGGACGCGCTGGTTGCGGGCTGGACACCGGATGGGAAGGTGCTCATTCGCACACGCCGCTACGCGACGCTCCCCGACAGTCAGCTGGTCGCGATCGGCAACGCAGGCGTCCGCGAAGTCCTGCCGCTCGCCCAGGCTTCCTCGGGCAGCTTCACGCCCGATGGCAAGACCTTGTTCTTCACGCGGCTCGATCGCCAGCCGAGCTCGACGAAGCGCTATGCCGGGGGGACCGCCGAGAGCATCTGGCGCTATACACAAGGTAGCGACGAGGCGGTCGATCTCACCGCCGATTGGGCGGGCACGTCGGACAACCCGATGCCCTGGGGCGGCCGCATCTACTTCCTTTCCGATCGCGACGGCGTGATGAACGTGTATTCGATGGATTCCCGAGGACACGATGTTCGCGAGCACACGCATCAGCGCGAGTTCGACGTGCAATCGGCCTCGCTCTGGGATGGACGGATCGTGTACCAGTGCGCAGCGGACCTCTGGTTGCTCGACCTCGCAACCGGACACGAGGCGATCATTCCCATCACGCTCGCCTCGGACTTCGATCAGCTGCGCGACCACTGGGTCGCGAAGCCTCTGCAGTACCTCACCACCGCGCACATCGCGCCCGATGGCAGCGCCGCGGTGTTCACGGCGCGTGGGGAAGTATTCACGCTCGCGCCGAACGGAGGGCGCATCGTCAAGGTGGCCGGCGACTCGAGCATCCGCTTCCGCGAAGCGCGTTACCTGCCTGATGGCAAGGGTATCGTCGCGCTTTCCACGCAGGATGGCGAGAGTGAGTTCTGGAGGTATCCCGCCAATGGCCTGGGCGAGCCGCAGCAGTGGACCCGCGGCGCCACGGTGCTGCGCTGGGACGGGGTTCCCTCGCCGGATGGGCGCTGGCTCGCCCACCGCGACAAGGATCAGCAGCTCTGGCTGCTCGACATCTCGACGCACCGGAACACGCGCATTGCCTCCTCTCTGGAGGGCGATTTCCTCGATCTCACCTGGTCGCCCGATAGCCAGTGGCTCGCCTACGTCGAGTTGGCCGCCAACGGATACGCGCAGATCAAAGTGCTGCGCGCAGCCACCCGAGAGATTCACGCCATGACGAGCGATCGCTACGACAGCGTGAGCCCTGCCTGGAGCGCGGACGGCAAGTGGCTCTACTTCCTCTCCGATCGCATGCTGAAGACACTCGTCGAGTCGCCCTGGGGCCCGCGACAGCCCGACCCCTACTTCGATCGCTCGATGAAGATCTATCAGCTCGGGTTGACCGCGGGCGTCCGCTCGCCTTTCGACCCTCCGGACGAGCTGCATCCCGGGCACGAGCAGGCGCCGGCCGACGTGCACAAGGGCAAGGGCGATTCGCAGCGCGCGCCCAAGCAATCCGGTCCGGCGCTCAAGGTCGACATCGACTTTGACGGGCTCGCCGAGCGTCTGAGCGAGGTGCCCGCCCCTGCGGGGAACTACCAGGTGTTGCAAGCCAGCGCGAAGCGCCTCTGCTGGCTCTCGGCGAGCGATGAGGCCCCTCCGAGGCTCGCGCTCGAATGCCTGCACATTGCCAGTGACGGGGACCCTCCCGAGACGATCGCCTCGGACGTGAAGAGCTTCGAGATCTCGCTCGACCGTCGCAAGATGCTCCTGCGCAAGGCGGACGATTTCTACATTCTCGATTCGGATGCGCCCGCGGATGTCCTGCAGCCGCGGGGTCCGGAGGAGACGCGGCAATTGGCCCGCTCGAGGATCGACCTGTCCCACTGGACGGTCATGACGAGCCCGCGTGCGGAATTCCGCGCGATGTTCCTCAACGCCTGGCGTCTGGAGCGCGACTACTTCTACGACCGCCACATGAACGGCGTGAACTGGGCCCAGATGCGCGATCGGTACTTGCCGCTCCTCGAGCGCGTCACCGATCGCGACGAGCTCAACGATGTGCTCGCGCAGATGGTGGGCGAGCTGTCGGCCCTCCACATCTTCGTCGTCGGGGGCGACGACCGCAAACCCGCCGACAACATCGAGCTCGCCTCCTTCGGCGCGCTGCTGCGGCGAGATCCGCAGGCCGGCGGATTCGTCGTGGAGCACATCTATGCTCACGACCCGGATCTTCCCGACCAGGCACCTCCGTTCGCCCGTCCCGATTCCCTCGTGCGCGAGGGGGAGACCCTCGTGAGTGTCAACGGCGAGAGCACGCTCGATGTGCAGGACGTGCGCGCGATGCTGCGCGGCAAGGCGGGTCAGCCCGTGTTGTTGCAGGTCAAATCGCCGCACGGAGAGCTGCGGGAGGTTCTGGCGCGGCCGATCAGCCAGCAGCAGGATGCCGATCTGCGATACAAGGAGTGGGAGTACTCGCGCCGCCTGAAAGTGGAGTCGGAGTCGCAGGGGGCGATCGGCTATGTGCACCTGCGCGCGATGGGTGCCGGCGACATCGAGCAGTGGGCTCGCGAGTACTATCCGGTCTTCGATCGCCAGGGTCTCATCATCGACGTCCGGCATAACCGCGGCGGCAACATCGATTCCTGGCTGCTCGGAAAACTGCTGCGCAGAGCCTGGTTCTACTGGCAACCCCGCGTGGGCCGTCCGATCTGGAACATGCAGTACGCCTTCCGCGGCTACATCGTGGTGCTCTGTGATCAGGAGACCGCATCCGACGGCGAAGCGTTCAGCGAGGGCTTTCGCCGCCTGGGCCTCGGCAAGATCATCGGCATGCGTACCTGGGGAGGGGAGATCTGGCTTTCGGCCGACAACTTCCTGGTCGATCAGGGCATCGCAACCGCCGCGGAGACCGGAGTCTATGGCCCGGAAGGCAAGTGGCTCATCGAGGGACACGGCGTGGACCCCGATATGGTCGTGGACGACCTGCCGCATGCCACCTACGAGGGTCACGACGCGCAGCTCGACGCTGCGATTGCGTACCTGCAGCAGCAGATCCGCGCAAATCCGCGGCCGGTCCCGCAGGCGCCGCCCTATCCGGACAAGTCGTTTGGGTTGAAACCCTGATGAGCGGGCGATGGTCATGAGGCAGCGCGTGAAGCACCGCTGCACCGCGCGGGCCCTCGCCTGGGCAGCGGGGCTTTGCGCGGCACTCGGCGCCGCGGCTTGCCCTGCGGGATCTGCTGCGGCCGGACCCGCTCGATCCAACCCTGCGAGGTTCACGGACGAAGCCACCTCCGTGGAGCGAGCGCTCCAGCTGCTCGATCAGCGGCTTGCATTGATGCCCGCGGTTGCCGCCTGGAAGTGGCAGCATCACGCTGCGGTATCCGATCCGCCGCGCGAGCAGGCCGTGATACGCGCTGCGGCAATGCTGGCCGCACCGCTCGGACTGTCCCCGCCTCCCATCGAGCGCCTGTTCACTCTGCAGGTGCGCCTGGCACGCGACGAGGAGGCCGAGCTGCACGGCCGGTGGCGTCGGGGCGGGTTCGACTTCCCGGGCCGCGTTCCCGACCTTGCCCTCGAGCTGCGACCGCAGCTCGACCGGCTCACGCACGAGCTCGTGCGTGCGCTGTATCTGTCTGCGCCGGCACTTGCTCGGCCCGACTTTGGCGCTCGGTATGCGCCGCGCGCTGCGCAGCTTCTGAGGAGCCCCGGTTGGTCCTCCGCGAGCCGCGCGGAGCTTCTGGCCGATCTGGGCGCGATACGGGTGGCGCCCACACCGACCCTGGCGCGCATCGAGGCCTCGCGCATCCTGAGAATCGCCACGACCGGCGACTACGCACCCTTCAGCGCCGAGCGCCACGGCGAGCTGCAAGGCATGGATATCGAGCTCGCCCTGGGGCTTGCTCGCAGGCTCGACGCGCAGCCGATCTTCGTGCGGACCTCCTGGAGCACGCTGCTCGATGACCTGCGCCGCGGCTCATTCGATGTGGCCGTCGGCGGCATCTCGGCAACGCCTGCGCGCGCCTCCGCCGCGGCCGTCTCACTTGCGTACCTGTCCGGCGGCAAGACCATCATCGCGCGCTGTCCCGATGCGCACCGCTTCGAGAGTCTCGCGGCAGTGGACCGGCCGGGGGTGCGCGTGGTGGTGAACCCGGGTGGGACCAACGAGCAGTACGTGCGCGCCCATCTGCACCGGGCGCGGCTCGTGCTCTACCCGAGCAACTCGACGATCTTCGATGAGCTGATCGCCGGGCGCGCCGATGTCATGATCACCGATGACGTGGAGGTGGAGCTGCAGACGCGGCGTCACCCCGAGCTGTGTCGCGCCCTGGCAGGTACGCTCACGCACGCCGACAAGGTGCTCCTGATGCCTCGCGATCCGCTCTTCGAAGCGAGGGTCAACGACTGGCTGCGCGGGGAGCTCGCACGCGGCGCCCCTGCAGGCTTGCTGCGGCAGGCGCTGTCTGCGTCGGAGCAAGGGCGCTTGTGAGCCGGGGCTCCACTCGCGTACGCTGCGGGCACACACGCGAGGGCTCCTCATGATTGAGTTCGAGACTTCCCACGGAAGCTTCACCGTCGAGCTGTTCCCGGCCGAGGCGCCGCAGAGCGTCGAGAACTTTCTGCGCTATGTCGACGAGTCGTTCTTCGACGGGACGGTTTTTCACCGCATCGTGCCGGGCTTCGTCATCCAGGGTGGCGGACTCACCGCCGACATGCGAGCCAAGCGCACGCGCGAGCCGGTGCAGAACGAGGCGAGCAACGGCCTGAAGAACCTGCGCGGCACGCTTTCCATGGCGCGCACCAACGACATCCACAGCGCCACGTCGCAGTTCTTCGTCAATCTCGCAGACAACGCCTTCCTCGATCACCGTGCCGGCAACTACGGCTACGCGGTCTTCGGGCGTGTGACCTCCGGAATGGACGTGATCGATCGCATCGCCGCCGTGCGCACGGGTCGTCGCAAAGGCTACGACGATGCGCCGCTCGAGGACGTCCTGATCATCTCAGCGCGGCGATCGGCTCCGACTTCTGCGGGAGCTGCGGCGCCCGGAACATGATGCAGTCCATCTCGAGCAGCCGCGGAAAGAAGCCGAGATTGTTCGGCACCAGCGCGGAGAGCTCGAACCCGAATTCCTCGTAGAACCGGATCGCCTGCTCGTAGCGCGGCGATTCGGCGTACAGCCGACGGATCGCAAGCTCGCTCTGCAGACCGACGAACTCGCGCAGCCGCTCGCCGGCGCCGGCGGCGACCGCCAGGTCGTGTCCCTGCGTATCCATCTTCAGGTACGGTCGCTGGAAGCCGAGCTTTGGCGCGTACCGGGCGAGCTCGTCCGCGAGGGTCGCCGTACGCACCCGCACGGCGCGCACCTGTTTCCTTTCGTTCTCGAATTGCGCCTCGCCCAGCGGCGAGAGCGCGTGAAACGAGCTCATCTCGTCCGCGTCGTAGCAGTTGAAGGTTGCGAAGCCGCTCGCCCGATCCAGAGCGAGCTCCTCGACGTGCCACGCGCGGTCCCCCGCGGCGGCCGCCCTCAGCTTCGCGGCGGTCTGCGGGATCGGCTCGTACGAGATGATGTGGCCCCGGTAGCCCACGTGCGCCCGCAGCATCGTCGCGTATTGCCCGACGTTCGCGCCCACATCGAACACGCAGTCGACCTGGAAGTGCCGGAAGAAGCGCCTGAGGTGCTCGCGCTCGAATATACGGGCGGCCTCGCCTTCGGGCACGAGCTGCACGTGCAACGAGCGCTCGATCCCTTTTCGCACCAGTCTGCGTGAGCGCTTGAGGAGGCTCCTTGCAAGTGTCGGCATCGCGCACCCATCCGTAGTGAACTGAACCGGCGAAGCAAGCGGAATGCCGCGCTGGGTCGCGAGCTTGCGACACCCGCTGCGCGCCCGAGCCCGAGCGGGCGGGTCGGGGCCCTGCCTAGGGGAGCTGCTCCTCGCTGACCCACCAGCCGTGAATGCCTCCGTTGATGCGGAACGGGAGCTTGACGCAAGCGACCGCGCCCTCCTCCATGCGCTGCGCGTCGACCACCACCAGATCCGAGCGCCCCTGGAGCAGCCGGTTCGCGATGCCCACGACATAACCATCACCCTCGGGAGCGCGCTTGGAGCGCGGCACGAAGACGCACTCCTGAAGAGTCGATTCGCTCCCCGCGAAGAATGTCGCGGTCTTGCGCGTGGCGTGATCGAACCGCGTCCAGCAGTTGACCGGCTGGGTCAGCACCTGGGCCAATCGCTCATCGAAGGGACGTGAGGGGTCCATCGTCGGCATGAAGCCGTAGCGATAGGGCAAGGTGTGATAGCGGTCATCCTGACGGGGGAGGATGCCGACCGAGGGGTACAGCACCTCCATGTCGTACGCGCGGGCATCGGCCCTGGCCACGTCGACCGTCAGGCGCGTGACCCGGCCCTCGGCCGCGCGCGGGTCGTAGGGCTCACCGTGCGCGTTCGGGAAGAAGGGAAACTGATTCTTCAGCGCCATGTCCATGTCGACGTGGAGCCGCTCTCCCTCGGAGAAGGCTCCCATCACATGCGTCGCGCAGCGCTCGGGCCCCTTGAGCCAGCGCAAATCACGCCCGTCCCCGCCGCGACGCATCACGCCGAGCCACGTCGGCAGCCGCGAATCCCATGCGAAATGCACACCGCCGCGCTTCATCTGCTCGACATCGGTCGCCATCGGAATGACGAGGAACGCCACGTGTTGCCGTGTGACGGCGAAGTCGTGCAGCATCCCCACGTAGGGCACCTTGATCCAGGCCCGCCAAGTGATCCGGTCGTTGCGATCGATCGCGAACACCGACACGTCATCGCTGGCCTCACCTTTGGCCTCGTAGCCGAATGCGAGCATCTCGCCCGTCTCGGGATCGAGCTTGGGGTGCGCCGTGAACGTGCGACTTTCGAGCGTGCCGTTGAAGTCGTAGCAATCGTCGAGCGTCTCGAGCGTGCGGGGATCGACGACGACAGGCGGGCTGTCCTCCTTCAGGGCGAGGAGCTTGCCGGCGTGATAGACCACATGGGTGTTCGCTGTCCCACGGCTCAGCGCCTTGACGGAGGGATCATCGGTGTACGGATTGCGGTACATGCCGAAGAGCGAGCGCCGGGCAGCCTCCTGCGCCTTGAAGCGCTGCGTGCGCACGTAGCGAGTCCTGAAATCGACGTGCCCCTTCGAGAAGCGGAACATCGCGACGTGGCCCTCGCCATCGAAGGGAATGTTGTCGGGACACTTGGGTGGATACTGATAGTCGGGTCCCACTCGATAGAACGCCCCATTGAGATCCGCCGGAATCTCGCCCTCGACCTCGCAGTCGCGCAGGTCCACCTCCGCCCGAAAGGGCGCGCCGAAGCGCTTGAACATCGGGTTGTCGGAGAATCGCACCGGGGTTGACTTGGGGGCTTCGGGCACGTTCATGGGGGAGCGCCTCGGGCAATGGACAGATCGACGAGGATCTTGCTGCCTTCCTGACGGTGCAGCCGCTCGAAGCCGTCCTCGATCAGCCGATCCAGAGCGATCGTCTCGACCCAGCCGGCTTCGGGGTAGGCGCCCGCGGCCATCTCCGCGATGACCGAAGGAAAGGCGTTACAGGAAAGCGCAACGCCGGTGATGTGGGCCTCGGACATGAGAATGTCCATCGGGCTCACCTCCAGGGGCCGCGAGTGGATCGCGACCACCACGACCTTGCCGTCGATCGCGGTTCCGTGCAGGGCGGCCTGGAAAGCCGCCGGCACGCCAGCCGCGTCGATCGAGGCATCCGCGCCGCGGCCGCCGGTGAGATCCTTGATGGCATCGACCACATCGCACCGGCGCGGATCGAGAATGGGCTCGGCGCCGATCGCGCGCAGCACCTCACGCCGCGCGGGCGAGGGGTCCGAGAGGATGCACTGCACGCCGCGCCGGCGCAGCGTGAAATACACGCCGATCCCGATCGGTCCCGCCCCATGGATCACGGCGGTCTGTCCCGCCGAGAGCTCGCAGCGATCCGCCGTGCGCCAGGCGATCGCCATCGGCTCGATCAGAGCTCCCTGCATGGGCGTGATTCCGGGTGCCAGCTTGTGGGCCATCGAGCGGCGCACGACCGTGAACTGCGAGAGCCCTCCTCCCCGGCGGTTGTAGCCGTGGAAGGCGAGCAGGGAGCAGTGGTTGTAGCGCCCGGATGTGCAATCGAGGCAGCGGCCGCAGGTCTCCACCGGCTCGACCGCGACCAGGTCGCCGATGCGCAAATCCTCGATTCCCGCCCCGAGCTCCACGACCTCGCCGCTGAGCTCATGGCCGAGAATGACCGGATTCTTCACACCCGTCAGCGGGTGAGGCGTCGAGCGCGTGGTCAGCGGGCCCTCGTAGTACTCGTGCAGGTCGCTGCCGCAGATGCCGTTGTACAGCACCCGCAGCTTCACCTCGCCCGCGCCGGGCGCGGGCTCCGGCACCTCCTGCAAGCGCAGGTCCCGGCGACCATGGAAAACTGCCGCGCGCATGCCCGCCAGTTTATCAGGACGCGCAGCGCCCCCGGACCTCAGGCCTGGGCGTGAACCGAGGCGGCCAGATCGCGGTGTGACAGCAACCGGATGGGCACGCTCGTCACGCGCCACACCTCGGTCGCGTATTCGCGCACCGTACGGTCGGAGGAGAACTTCCCCGAGCGCGCAACATTCAGGATCGACATGCGGGCCCAGCGCTCCGCATTCGCATAGGCCTCGCCCACGCGGCTCTGGCAGTCCACGTACGACTGGAAATCGGCGAGCACGAAGTACGGATCCCACCGCAGCAAGCGCTCGATGAGCGGCCGGAACAGCTCGGTGTCGCCCCGCGAGAAAAAACCCTCGCTGAGGAGTTCGATCACCTGCTGCAGCATCGGGTTGCGCCCCCAGTGCTCGGCGGCCCGATGCCCGCTCGACTCGAGCGCGGCAACCTGCGCGGCCGAGAGGCCGAAGGAGAAGAAATTCTCCGCGCCCACCTCGGCTTCGATCTCGAGATTCGCCCCATCGGAGGTGCCGATGGTGAGCGCGCCGTTCATGGCGAACTTCATGTTCCCCGTTCCGGATGCCTCCTTGCCGGCGGTGGAGAGCTGCTCGGAAAGATCCGCTGCCGGATAGATGCGCTGCGCCGTGGTGACGTTGAAGTTCGGAACGAACACCACCTTGAGAGCATCGCGCACTGCCGGGTCCCGATTGATCACCTCGCCCACGCAGTTGATGAGCTTGATCATCAGTTTCGCCAGGTGATAACCCGGCGCCGCCTTGCCGCCGAAGACGAACGTGCGCGGCTCGATGCTGCTTGCCGCATGCCCGCGCAGCTGCAGATACAGCGCGATGACGTGCAGGATGTTCAGGTGCTGGCGCTTGTATTCGTGGATGCGCTTGACCTGCACGTCGAACATCGAGCGCGGATCCACCGTGGTGCCGGTGCGCGCGGCGAGGAATGCGGCGAACTCGCGCTTGTTGGCATGCTTCACGCGCTGCCACTCCGCGCGAAACCCGCCGTCGTGCGCGAATGGCTCGAGGCCGCGCAGCTGCTCGAGATCGCCCACCCAGTCGGTCCCGATCGCCTGGCTCACGAGCCGTGCGAGCCGCGGATTTGCCAGGGCGATCCAGCGCCGCGGCGTCACCCCGTTGGTCTTGTTGGAGAATCGCTCCGGCCACAACGCGTGAAAGTCCTTCAGGACGTGCTCGCGCAGCAGCCGCGAGTGCAGATCCGCGACCCCATTCACGGCGTGGCTGCCCACGCAGGCGAGATGCGCCATGCGCACGTGCCGCTCGCCCGCCTCGTCGATGAGTGACAGCGCCGCGACCCGGCGCTCGTCGCCCAGATAGCGGATGCGCACCTCATCGAGAAACCGCGCATTGATCTCGTAGATGATCTCGAGGTGTCGCGGCAGCACCTTGCGTAGCAGGGCGACGGGCCAGCACTCGAGCGCCTCGGGCAGCAGCGTGTGATTGGTGTAGGCGAACGTGCTGCGGGTGATCGACCAGGCGCGATCCCATTCCATGCCGCGCTCGTCCACCAGCAGGCGCATCAGCTCGGCCACCGCGATCGAGGGGTGGGTGTCGTTGAGCTGGATGGCGAACTTCTCGTGGAAGCGCTCGAGGGGGATGCCTTGCACGCTCAGGATGCGCAGCATGTCCTGCAGCGAGCAGCACGTGAAGAAATACTGTTGCTCGAGTCTCAACTCCTTGCCCGCGGCCTGATCATCGTTCGGATAGAGCACCTTGCTCAGGTTCTCGGTGCTCACCTTTTGATGCACGGCGCCGTAGTAGTCGCCGCGATTGAACACGGCGACGTCGAAGGACTCCGGCGCCTCCGCCCGCCATAGCCGCAAGGTGTTCGCGGTGTTCACCCGGTAGCCGAGAATGGGTGTGTCGTACGGAACTCCTCTCACGGTGCGCTGCGGCACCCAGCGCACACGCAAGCGTCCCTGCTCGTCCGCGGAGTGCTCCGTGTGTCCGCCGAGCCGCACATCCACGGCCCACTCCGGCCGCAGCACCTCCCACGGATTGCCGAATCGCAACCACTTGTCGGTGCGCTCGACCTGCCAGCCGTCCACGATCTCCTGATCGAAGATGCCGAACTCGTAGCGGATGCCGTAACCGAGCGTGGGAATCTGCAAGGTCGCGAGCGAGTCGAGAATGCAGGCGGCGAGACGCCCGAGTCCGCCGCTGCCGAGCCCCGGCTCGTCCTCGGCGCCCAGCAGCTCCTCGAAATCCAGACCGAGCTCGCCGATCGCCTGGCGGACCTCGTCGTAAATCCCGAGGTTGATGAGGTTGTTGCCCAGGTGTGGACCGGTGAGAAACTCCGCGGAGAGATACACGACCGTGCGCGAGCCGTGCTGGGTGTACGCCTCCGCCGTGCTGATCCAGCGATGCAGCATGCGATCGCGAATGGTGTACGCAAGCGCCATGTAGTAGTCGTAGCGTGTGGCGAGCGCGGGGATCTTCCCCTGCACGTAGAACAGATTGTCGATGAAGGCGCGCTTGAGAGCCTCCTTGTCGAGCGCCACGCGCCCGTCGGCCGGATACGCGCCCGTGCGACGATTGCCTGCGGGGCCGTGCTCGATCGGCCCCGTGCAATCCAGCGAGCTGGCAACTGGAGCTTCCACAGCGCTCGTCGTGCAAGTTCCATGCAGAATTTTGCGCCTCGCCAGGCCGGCTCACGCCGCCTGGCGCGCGCGGCCTGCGCACCAGAATGGTTCCGAGCCGCCGAGGCTGCACGAGAATGGGTCCGCGACCCCTGCGGGTGCGCCCGGCCATGGGCACACGGTTTGCTGGTTAGTGGTCATCGAGCATGCGTGCTCGATGGTGCAGCGAAGATGGACTCACATCCCTCGCAACAGAAGCGCATTCCCGACGGGCTCGCCCGCTACCTCAACGAGCTGCGCGTGCGCGTGCACCGCTATCGCAGCTATGGAATTCTGCCCGAGCGCTGCTGCGGCCGGTTGCGCCTGCGAGCGCGCCGCGGCACCGGGCGCAGATGCCTGCTGTGCGGCGAGCCCATTCTCGCGAGCGAGCCGGAGATCGTTCTCGAGCGCGATCCCGAGCCGGGTCTCCGGTCCGAGATGCCCACGTACCGGTTGCATCACCTGTGCCACATCGTGTGGCTGACCGAGAGCCAGTCCTCGCGGTCGCACAAGAGCTCGGGAAGCGCTCCAAAGCGCGGGCCCTAGCGCTCGCCTGGATCCATCCCTGGCCCTCGCAGCCGATCAGTCGTGCGACTCGGCCCCGGCGGCCACCCATGCGAGCTCCGCATGGCTTACCGAGCGCACATCGAAGCGGCGCACTGCAGCACTCATCCGCGTGAGTGCCTGGGCAATGGGCATCGCCGGCGCGGTCGAGCCCTTCTTCGCCTTGTGGAAGCGCACGGGGTTCACGCGCGCCACCACGTAATTGCGCAAGTAAGGGGACTTGAAGCCCCGCTCGGCGAGCCCGCTCACCACCCGCTTCACGGCCGTGTCGATCTCCTGCAGCCGCGCTGCATAGCCTGTACGCGCGCGCAGGCTCTTCGTGAGGCTCTGATCGTTGAAGCGATCGACCTTCTTGAGGAAGGGGCTGTATGCGCCGCCGCCGAAGCGCGCATTCTTCTCGTATACGAGCCCGAGCGTCAGAAGCTCGGCGGACTCGAACAGCTCGGCGAACTGTGACTCTGGCTTCTCGCCCTGGCGGGCTGCGAGGCTGCGAGCCATGCGCACCACCTCGAGACTTCGATCCTTGAGGTTGTGCGCCTTCTCCGTGTTGAGCGCCAGGATACGATAGGCGAGCGACTCATCCGGAGAGATCAGGGCCGTCACCAGCTTGAGCCCGAGAAACTTCGCAGCGGCGAGGCGATGGCGCCCGTTGGGCGTCCACCAGCACCCATTCGCGCCGCGCACGACGATCAAGGGATCCAGAAAAGCCCCGGTCTCCTCGATTTTCTCCGCCAGACGCCGCGCGTGAGTCGGCGACAGATCCCGCTGAAAGGGGGTGGGCTCCAGTGTGCCGATCGGCAAGACGGCGAGCAGCAAGGCCCGCCCGCTCAAGGGCTCGCGATAGGCCCCCACGGATGCGCCTCCGGATGCGCTGATGGCCGCGGCCACCTCTGCGATCTCGGGATGCTCGAGCCCGAGGGCGACCTGCCCGGCGTCGAGTCCGCGGGCCCGCGCGCGCGGGGCGAGCTTGCCACGCCCCGGCGATTTTGCCCGCGACCTCGCGGGTCGCGCTGTTCTCGAGCTGCGAGCCGGCATCCCACGAATCCTACCGCGGCAGTCCCATCCATTGCTCGAGGGGCTCAACCCGATTGCGGCTGACCGACAGGCGCGCGCCGCCCTTCAGCTGCACGGCGTAGTCTCCGCCCGGCTCCCGCAGCAGCGTGTCGATGCGCTCCAGACGCACGATCACCGAGCGATGGATGCGAAAGAAGCGCGAGGGATCGAGCCGCTCCTCGAGCGTTTGCATCCGCTCGCGGATGATGTAGGTCTTCTCCCCGACGTGAATCTCGGCGTACGGACCGCTGGCGGTGATGTAGTCGATCGTCTCCACCGGCACCACGCGCACCTGCCCGCGCATCTCCACCGCGATGCGCTCGAGGTATGGGCCTCGCGTGGGCGCCACGAGCGTCGTGCCCGCGCCGGTGGCACCGGTGGCCTCGGCCGCCGCCCGCGCCTCGCTTTGCAGCAGGCCGCGAAGCTGCTCGGTCAGGCGCCCGACCTCCTTCAGCTCGATCAGGCGTCTTGCGCGCTGGAACGCTTGCTCGAAGCGCTCGTCGTCGAAAGGCTTGAGCAGGTAATCGACCGCCGCGACGTCGAAGGCCTCCAGAGCGTACCGGTCGTACGCCGTGACGAATATCGTCGGGGGCATGTTCTCCGCGCCGACCTCCCGCACGACCTCGAGCCCGGTGCGGCCGGACATCTGCACATCGAGGAATACCAGATCGGGGCGCAGCGAACGGATGGCGGCGACGGCTTGCTCTCCATCGGCAACCGCGCCGACGATCTCGACGGCCTCCTCCTTGCGCAGCAGGTCCTCCAGGCGCTGGCGCGCGAGCGCCTCGTCGTCTGCGATCAGAACGCGCAGCGCTCGCGAGGGCGGCATCGGCCCCTACGCCTCGGCGGCGACGGCGGCTGCTCGAAGGTCGGCCTGAGTGTGGTAGGGCAGCGAGACCTCGGCCACGAGGCCACCGCCGTCGCCCGCGCGCAGCGTGAGGCTTTGATCCGAGCCGTAGAGCTGCGCCAGGCGCAGGCGCGTGTTGCGCAGTCCAACGCTTTCGCAGGGGACGAGCGTACCCTTCGGCAGCCCGGGGCCATTGTCGCTCACGCTGAGCAGCACACGCGTGCCCACGCGCTGCGCGCGAATCTCTATCCGTCCGGCCCCGATCATCTTGCTCACGCCGTGCTTCACCGCATTCTCCACCAGCGGCTGCAGGATCAGATTCGGCACGAGCGCGGCGCTCGCATCAGGCTCGGCGTGCACGCGCACGTGCAGCCGCCCCTGGAAGCGGATCTGCATCACCTCGAGATAGCGATCCACGAAGGCGAGCTCGCGTTGCAGCGGCACCTCCGGCTCGTCCGCCTCGTCGAGCGAGGTGCGCAGCAGCTCGCTCAGGCGGGCGATCATTCGCCGCACACCGCGCGGGTCGCGCTCGACCAGGGCCGAGACCGCATTGAGCGTGTTGAACAGGAAATGCGGATTGAGCTGGGTGCGCAGCGCCGTGAGCCGCGCATCCGCCAGTTGCGCCTGCAGCTGTGCGGCCTGCGCCTTCAGGTGCACCGCCTCCATGAGCCGCACGCGATAATTCAGGAAGTAGTTGCGCGCGAACCCGGCGGCCAGCACCGCCACGAACACGATGAACTCGTTCATGAACCAGAGCGCGCGCACGCGCGCGATGGCCTCGAGCTCGGGGGTCAGCGCTTTGGGCGAGTAGTACAGCTGATGTCGAAGATAGGACGTGGCCACGTCCACGCCCACGGCGAGCACCAGTCCCAGCACGACGAACATCGCGCGCGACAACCAGCTCGAGCGCTCGAACGTGTAGCGGCTGGCGAGCCTGAAGATCGGCAACGTGAGCAACGCCCAGAGGTAGGAGTTGCCGAAGGCGAGGAACACCGGGGCGAGCGGCACAACCGGCTGCCAGGGATGCGCGGTGCGCGGCTCGAGCAAGGAGTTCGCGGACGTGAGAACGGCGATCAGCGTCCAGAAGCCAAGGACCAGCAGCAGCTCCGTGCGCGTGAAGGGAGCGCGCTCGGGGTACGGCTCGGGGTATGGCTCGGGAGGCGGGGAGGGACCGGCAGGCGCGCCCGCGCCGGCGCGCAGGTACGCGTCGAGGCTACCGTTGGCAGACAACGCTGGCGGTGAGAGCCCAGGCACGCGACTAGCATAGGCGGCGGCCCCCGAGCAAGCAAAGTCGGCGTTCCGAGTGGCATCGCAGGCGACACGAGCTGTCGGGCGGGTGCAACGACTGTGGCGGTCGGGGCCCCTCAGTTCTCGCCCGGCAGGACGATCGGGACCTCACGGGCGGGGTTGTACACGCGGATGACGTGCAGCGGCTTCACGCGGCCCTCCCCGGAGACATCGATGGTCTCGATGAGCTGGCCACCCTTGTCGGACAGGCGCAGCTTCTCGGTCGCGTGGGGTCCCACCTGCGGCTTGATCTCGATCCAGTATTCCTTGCCCTTCCACCCCGAGCGCTGATCCGCCACTCCGCTCGGGACGGACACGACGCTGCGCTCGCCCGGCACGAAGCTGCGCGTGGTCTCGCCGTTGCCGATGACCAACTCCTCGGGCCGCTGCTCGATCTTCAGGAAATCCCCCCCCGCGAGCAGCGACAGCTGCAGCGAGATGTCCGGTGGAATCTCGGTCGAGTCGTAGCCGTACTGCCGCGAAGTGCGCCCGCCGCCGCGAGCCGAGCTGGGCGGCCCCTGATCGCCGCTATCCCCCGGGCCGCTCGTATCGAGGCCGGTATCGGAGGATGGGCGCTTGCGGCCGGGACGCACGAGTTGCCGCAATGTCTGGCGAATGTTGGTGCTGGCACGGGGATCGAGCTGCCAGTTGCCTGCGAGGGTAACCCCCGGCGGAGGCTCCTCCTTCACGCGGCTCA
>Ga0335073_10003904_pt1 | contig 20790 bp, 17 predicted proteins | sample Lox_Sample_22_FD_207093 | JGI IMG/M metagenome (GOLD analysis project Ga0335073, IMG submission 207093) | Soil microbial communities from Loxahatchee National Wildlife Refuge, Florida, United States - Lox_Sample_2.2 | ecosystem: Environmental > Terrestrial > Soil > Wetlands | place: USA...
GTTGGCGCGCATACTTCACGAGAAGACGGCCGGCAACCCTTTCTTCGCGATCCAGTTTTTGTCGGCTCTGCGCGACGAACATCTTCTGACCTTCGATGCGCACAAGGGCGCTTGGAGATGGGACGTCGGCCAGATAGAGGCAAGGCAATTCACCGACAATGTTGTCGATCTCATGATCGACAAGCTGAAGCGGTTGCAAAGAACGACGCAAGAGGCCCTGGAGCAACTCGCGTGTCTCGGGAGCAGTTCCGAGATCGCGACGCTTTCGGTCGTTGAAGGAAAAACGATTGCCGAGATCGAGCGGGCGCTTTGGGAGTCGATCCAGTTCGGTCTCGTCAATAGCGCGGGAGGTATACTCACATTTATCCATGACCGCGTGCAGGAAGCGGCTTACTCACTGATACCGGATGAGAACCGCGCCGCCGTTCATCTGCGCATCGGGCGGAATCTCTTGAAAGGCTTGGCGCCCGCCGAGATCGACGAAAAGATCTTCGACGTCGTAAACCAACTCAACGGTGGGATGTCGCTCGTCACCGATTGGGACGAAAAGCTGGAGATTGCAGAACTCAGTCTTCGCGCGGCTCGCCGCGCAAAGGCCTCGACGGCCTACGCGTCGGCTTGCATCTATGCGTCTCGGGCCATGTCATTGCTTGGTTCCGGGGCGTGGGCAGGCCACTATGAGCTTGCGTTCGGAGCATGGATCGAGCGAGCGGAATGCGAATTCCTGAGCGGCCACTTCACGACCGCCGAGGACTTGATTGAAGAGCTTCTTCGCCGTGCCAAATCGAAAGTCGACATAGCAGCCGTCTATAAGGTGAAGATCGATCTTCATGTGGTGAAGTCCGAAAACGCGCTGGCTATCGCGAGCGGTCTCGAATGTCTGCGGCTCTTTGGCATCGACATATCGCCGCACCCCACGAGCACGGAGGTTCAAGCGGAATACGAAAATGTCAGCAGGCACCTGGGTGAGAGAAGAATCTCCGACCTGATTGATCTTCCGCTGGCATCCGATCCGGAAATGCAGGCTGTAATGGGGATACTCTCGGTCCTCTATGCACCCGCAATATTCACCGATGTGAACCTCACCTGCCTCTATCTCTCCAAGATGGTGGATCTGACACTCGATTACGGCACCACGGAAGCGGCCGCGGTGGGCTATGTCTGGTTCGGGGTCTTGCTCGGGCCGGTCTTCCATCGCTACCGCGAGGGCTATGAATTCTGCAAGCTTGCGTGCGACCTGGTGGAAAGGCACGCGTTTACTGCTTATCGGGCGAAGACCTACTTCGCGATGGAGATAGGCGCGCTGTGGACACAGCCGGTGTCGGCCGCGCTCCGTCATCTCGACACGACGTTTCGCGCGGCTATCGAAACGGGTGACCTGTCTGTCGCATGCTACAGCCGTAACCACGTGATCACCGATATGCTTCTCCGGGGCGATCCCCTCGCCGCGGTATGGCAAGAGACCGAACGTGCACTCGAATTCGACCGGAAGTCGGGGTTCCGAGACGTTATAGACGTCATCATAAGCCAGCAGCGGTTCATCGCGAATATGCGGGGTCTCTCGAACGATTTCTCGAGCTTCAGCGGTGTCGCGTTCGATGAAGCGGCTTTCGAGGCGGCGCTCACGGAAGGCCGGATGAGCACGATGGTCTGTTGGTATTGGATTCTGAAGATGCAGGCGCGCTTCATCTCTGGCGACTACGAGGCAGCTTACGCGGCGAGCCTGAATGCCAAGCAACTTCTGTGGGCATCGGTCGGTCACATCCAGCTTATCGACTATTATTATTACTCGGCGCTTACGGCGGCGGCGTTGTTGAACGAGAAGGCTTCGCCGATGCGACGAACTGCACTCCGCGAATTGCTCACCGCACATGTCGAACAGTTGCGGGAATGGGCGGAGAACGGTTCCCCTACGTTTGCCGACAAGTATGCGCTAGTTGCCGCAGAAGCCGCCCGTGTCGATGGCCGCAATCTCCAGGCGATGCAGTTCTACGACGATGCCGTCCGCCTGGCCCACGAGAACCATTTCCCTCAAAACGAAGGGATCGCTGGCGAGCTTGCCGGACGCTTTTGTCTGGGCCTCGGCCTCGAATCGAACGGGTACGCCCACCTCCGGCTGGCCCGCACATCTTTTGCGTTTTGGGGCGCCGATGGCAAAGTCAGACAGCTCGATGAGAATTTTCCGCGTCTTGCGGCCTCCGAACTGCATTCGGCGCCGAAAGCGGTCGGTCCTTCGGGACAACAACTGGACCTGGCGTCCGTCGTAAAGGCGTCGCAGGCCATCTCCGGTGAGATATTGCTGCCCCGCCTGATCGAGCGGCTCATGACCATAGCGCTGCAGAGTGCAGGTGCTGACAGAGGCTTGTTGATGTTGCGGCAAGGGGACGAATTTCGCACCGCCGCCGACGCTCGCTACTCGAGCGGTGAAACGGTCGTGCGGTTGAGAGAGCCCCTAGGAAGTCTGACCGGTCCGGAGTCTCTGTTGCGTTACGTCATTCGCACGCGAGAGAGCATGATTCTAGACGATGCGACAAAACCGAACCTTTTTTCGGACGACCCATATTTGCGGGCTCAATCACCTCGCGCGGTCTTGTGTGTTCCGCTCTTGAGGCAGGGCGAACTCGGGGGGCTTCTCTATCTCGAGAACGCCCTCACATCGCACGTCTTCACCCGGGACCGTATTGACCTCCTGGAACTGATCGCATCTCAAGCCGCGATTTCCCTCGAAAATACCCGTCTCTACGCCGATCTTCAGGAGCGCGAAGCCAAGGTCCGCCGCTTGGTCGATTCCAACATCGTCGGAATTTTTTTCTGGGACCTGGAGGGGCGGATCATAGAGGCAAACGAAGCCTTTCTTCGGATGCTGGGCCGCAGCCGTGACGAAGTTATCTCCGGTTTCGTGCGATGGACGGACCTGACCCCGGAAGAATGGCGCGATCAGGACGGGCGGTTCGTTTCCGAAGTCAGGACGACGGGCAGAGTGCAGACCTACGAGAAGGAGTTTCTGCATAAGGACGGGAGACGGGTACCCGTTCTGCTCGGCGCTGCGGCATTCGGTGGACACGAAGACCAGGGTGTTGCCTTCGTCATCGATGTAACCGACCGCAAGCGAGCCGAAGACGAGGCACGCGAGAACGAACGCCGATATGCGGAAACGCAATTGGAGCTGGCGCACGCAAATCGGGTCGCGACGTTGGGCCAGCTATCAGCCTCGATCGCCCACGAAGTCAATCAGCCGATCGCCTCCGCCGTGACAAACGCGCAGGCCGCTTTGCGATGGTTGCGCCATCAGCCCCCCAACATCAATGAGGTGCAGCTGGCGCTGGAACGCATCGCCAACAACGCCAACCTGGCAAGCGCGGTCATTGGCCGAATCCATGCCATGGTCCGGAAAACGCCGGAGCGAATGGAGGGCCTGGAGATCAACGAGGCGATTCGCGATGTGATTATGCTCATCCAAGGTGAGACCGCGAAAAACGGAGTGGTCGTCGAAACGGAGCTTACAGATGATCTGCCGCTCATAACCGGCGACCGCGTCCAGCTCCAGCAAGTGATCCTCAACTTGGTGATCAACGGGTCCGAGGCGATGAGCGGCGTCGATGGCGGCCTCCGCCGCGTGTTGATCCGCACTGCAAAGAACGGCCCGGACGCAGTCCTTGTCGCCGTGTGTGACACAGGGCCAGGTCTTGATTGGGCCGATAGCGATCATGTTTTCGAGGCGTTCTACACAACGAAGCCGAATGGCCTCGGAATGGGCTTGTCGATCTGTCGATCGATCATCGAGGCTCATGGCGGACGCCTGTGGGCGAGCGCAAATGTCCCTCGCGGTGCAGTGTTTCAATTCACCTTGTCATCTCATAAGGATGACTTATGACGGTGTATCGGTCGACCGGCTTTGCTTCAGTGCCAGTTGGACGCAACCGAGCAAGGAAGCCTCGTCGAAGGGCTTGCTGAGATAGCCGATCACGCCGTCTTTGAGAGCGCGGGAACGAAGGACGTCATCGGAATAGGCGGTGATGAGGATCGTGGGAATCTGGTGACCGGCGCCGACCAGGGAGTTATGGAGTTCGACCCCGCTCATCGCGGGCATATGAACATCCGCGATAACGCACGACGTATTGTGAAGGTGTGGGGATGAAAGGAAGTCCTGTGCCGACGGAAATGCCTCGACGGCAAAGCCCAAGGATTTCATGAGTCCCGTCAAAGCCTCACGCACGGATTCGTCATCGTCCACGATCGAGATAAGGGCTTCGTTGGGCAATGCGGCCTCCGACACTCCCGTCCAAACCATAGATGCTGCCCAAAGCCACACCGCCCGTGGCCGTCTCACGCGAATCTGGCGGAAGCAGGAAGTTCGGAAAAGAGCGATGGGACTATACTTTAGTATAGTGAGAGCGGCCCGATACGACTGGGAGAGCGTGGTTATGGTCACCCCGGAACCGCTGCGATAAAGTGCTGGCATGTCTCCTCAGGGTCCCCGGGAAAAAGCAAATGAGCAAGACGAGCCGGGCCGGCAATCGATGGCCCAGGCGAGGCCTAGCGTCCTGATCGTCGATGATGATCCTGGAGTCCGTGATTCGATCGGCTCCTTGATCCGATCGGTCGGCATTGACGTTCAACTTTTCGCGTCCGTGCCCGAATTCCTGAAATCGGGGCGACCGGTCGGACCGACCTGCCTCGTGCTGGATGTGCGGCTACCCGGGCGGAGCGGCCTTGATTTCCAACGCGAGCTTGCAGCGGCGAACATTCACCTTCCGATCATTTTCATCACCGGGCACGGTGACATTCCCATGTCGGTCCAGGCGATGAAAGGCGGGGCGATCGAGTTCCTAACCAAGCCCTTCCGTGACCAGGATCTGCTCGACGCAATTCAACTGGGGTTGGCGCGCGACCGCGAGCAGCAGCAAAGCGACGAAGCAATCGCCACTCTGCGTCAGCGGTTCGAGACGCTGAGTTCCCGCGAGCGCGAGGTCATGGCCGCGGTCGTAAGCGGGCGTCTCAACAAACAGATCGCCGGGGACATTGGGATCAGCGAGATCACCGTGAAGGTTCACCGTGGGCACGCGATGCGAAAGATGAAGGCCGCTTCGCTCCCCGACCTGGCGCGGATGGCGGACAAGCTGAACCTTGTCACGGAGAAATCCAAGCTCCCTTAAGGCGCCACGCGTTGCGGCGGTAATCCCTTCCGCCCGACGACCAAGGCCTGCAAAATCGCGGGGTTTTTACCGCTCCCCTTAAACGAAGGTATGATCGCCGTCATCCACCATGACAGCGCAATATGACGTGCAGGCAATGAAATGCCGAGAGGCTCGAAACCTAATCTTCCGTGACGAACACGCCGCTCATTTCGGAAGGAGCAATGACGATGGATTCCAAACCCCGTCACTCTCGAACCGCGTCGCAACTCGCTACCCCATCAAGTCTCAGTGCCGCCGCTGTGCGCGACATTGCCGGCGCATTCAACGCGCTGCTCGCGGATACATTCGCGCTTTATCTCAAGACAAAGAACTTCCATTGGCATGTGTCGGGAGCCAATTTCCGCGACTATCACCTGTTGCTTGACGAGCAGGCCTCGCAAATCTTCGCCACGACCGATCCGATTGCCGAGCGTGTCCGCAAGCTCGGCGGGACAACGCTGCGGTCGATCGGACATGCAGCGCGCCTGGCACGGATCAAGGACAACGACTCCGAGTTCGTCACTCCGCTCGATATGCTCGCCGAGCTGCGCGAGGACAACGCCCAGCTCGCCGCGGAGATGCGCCAGGCCCACGGCCTTTGCGACGAGCATGGCGACATGGCCGGTGCGAGCGTGCTCGAGACCTGGATCGACGAGGCGGAGGGCCGGATCTGGTTCCTTTTCGAAGCGAGCCGCCGGGGCAACGCGGGTGAATGAACCCGGTTGGATCGGACGTCAGGCCACAACTCTACCGTCTCCCAGCTAGTCGGGCGGACGGCTCAGCGCGTCCGCTCGTCACGCTTGCTGTCCGGCGGCCTCGAGGATCAGCTGCGTTATCCGGTCGGGATGGGAGATCAGCGCGAGATGACTGGCCTTCACTTCGATGGTCCTGGCCCCCATTCGTGTGGCCATGAACCGCTCGAGGTCCGGATTGATGGTGCGGTCTTCGGTTGACACGGCGTAGTAGGACGGCTTCGACCGCCACGCTGCGTGAGTTGTCTTGCCTGCAAGCAGAGCCTTATGGAAGGGCTCTTGAACGGCATAAAGGACCTTGGCCTTGGCCTCCGGAAGGTCGCCTGCGAAATCGCGCAAGAATGCCTCCTCACTGAGACGTCCTTCATCGCCGTCGAAGACGATGCCTGCCGTCGCCGGCGGCGTTGGAAATCTCTTTGCCAGGGCCGTGTAATCCTCGCCGGCATCTGGTGCTCGCGCCGCAACATAGACAAGAGCCGAGACGTTCGGATGGACGCCGGCCTCGGTAACGATCATCCCTGAGAAGGAATGCCCGACAAGAACTGTGGGGCCAGTCTGTCGCGCCAGCACGCGCGTCGCTGAAGCGACCGCGTCTGGCAACGTCGTCAACGGATTTTGCACGGCTGTCACATTCAGCCCCGCCGCTTGCAGCCGCGGAATCACTTCGGACCAACATGATCCATCCGCGAACAGGCCATGCACGAGCACGACGTTGCGCGCCATCGGCGCGTTTGCGGGCGCGGCTGTGCCGCGCGCCGAAACGACCGAGGCGGCCGCTACCGCCGCGAGGGCGGCCGTGAAGCGACGTCTGTTGATCATTGTAAGCTCCATCGAGGATGGCAAATCACAAGCGCTCAGTCTCTGATGAATGCCAGCAAGTCGGCGTTGATCGTCGCTGCTTCCGTTGTCGGCATGCCGTGCGGAAAACCCTTATAGACCTTCAATGTGCCGTTCTTGAGCAGCTTCGCCGACAATGGCCCCGAATCGGCGAAAGGTACGATCTGGTCATCCTCGCTATGCATCACCAACACAGGCACGTTTATCTTCTTGAGGTCTTCGGTGAAGTCGGTCTGTGAAAAGGCGACGATCCCGTCGTAGTGCGCCTTGGCTCCGCCCATCATGCCTTGGCGCCACCAATTCTCGATCACCGCCTCGGACGGTTGAGCTCCTGGCCGATTGAAGCCGTAGAATGGACCGGCCGCGATGTCGCGATAGAATTTCGCGCGATTGGCGGCGAGTTGCGCCTGAAGATCATCAAAGACACTTTTGGGCAATCCGCCCGGATTGGCCGGTGTCTGCACCATCAGCGGCGGCACGGCACTCAGGATCGCGGCCTTCGCCACCCTTGCCTCACCGTGTCGCGCGATATAGTGGACGACCTCGCCGCCGCCGGTCGAGTGGCCGACATGGATGGCCTTCTTCAGGTCGAGATGCGCGGTGACGGCTGCGAGGTCATCTGCATAATGATCCATATCGTGACCGTCGCCCACTTGACTGGAGCGGCCGTGGCCACGGCGGTCATGGGCGATGACACGAAAGCCGCGATTGGCGAAAAACAGCATCTGTGCGTCCCAGTCGTCTGCCGACAATGGCCAGCCATGGCTGAAGACGATGGGCCGACCGGTACCCCAATCCTTGTAAAAGATATCCACGCCGTCTTTAGTGGTGATGGTCGGCATAAATCACTCCTGTCGGATTTGCTGCATCCGAAAAGTCGGTTCGAGCGATTGGCACAATCGGGCGAGGAGGCCCGTCGGTCTTGTCAAAAGACACTCGAATATAAAGATCGCATTATGACGACCAAGGATCGTCCGGCAGTCCCGAATCGCAAAAGAGGGTGGGAAAATACAAGACCATGGCAGCCTTCCTCCGCGAGCGTAAACGTGTTCGCCACTGCACCGCCGGCGTCAGCGGTGCGCGTCAAGTTGGCGGTCAACGACCGACGAAGGGGGGCGCATGACGGCGGACGAGCGCGCTGAACTCGTGCTCGCTTGCGCCAGGTGTCTTTACGTCAATGGTCAGGCCACCGACCGGATGATGGACGCGACCGAGCGCCTGGGCCGCGCTCTGGGATTGCAGACCGCGATCATAGCGCGCTGGGGGGAACTGCGGCTCGTGGCAAACCGCGACGGCACCGTGTTGGCGCTGGAATCGTCCGTCAACCCCGCTGGCGTACAAATGGAGCGCGTGGCTTCGGCGATGCGGACGATAGAAGATGCTACGTCCGGACGCCTTGGTCTGGATGCCGCCAAGAGGACAATCGACGAGATCTCGCATTTGCCGCCTGCATCAACCGGTATCTTCGCGTCCTCGGCGGCGGCAGGCGCGGTGGCATTGGCGGTAATCTTCGGCGTCCACCACATTTGGGCTGCCATACTGATATTTGTCAGTGCCGGCGCCGGCGCCATCGTCCGTCGGGCCCTGAGCCGGCTGAGCGGGAATCTGTTCCTGCAGCCGTTTAGCGCGGCGGTTCTTGCCGGCGTTATCGGCGCAGTGGCGGTCCGCTGGGATTTGAGCTCGTCGCTGCGTCTCGTTGCGGTTTGTCCATGCATGATCTTGGTGCCCGGCCCCCACTTTCTGAACGGTGCCCTCGATCTTGTCGGCGGCAGGATAGGACTCGGTTCGGCCCGATTGGTCTATGCCGGGCTCATCGTCGTCGCGATCTCCTTGGGCCTGCTGTTGGGGCTGGCGTTGCTGGGCGTTTCTCTTCCGACCGATCCGGTCGGAAGAGCCATCCCGCTATGGCAGGACGTCCTCGCCGCCGGCGTCGCTGTCGCCGCCTACAGCGTGTTTTTCGCCACGCCGCTCCGCATGTTCCCTTGGCCCGTTGCCGTTGGCATGTTCGCCCATGCCCTGCGATGGTTCGCGCTCGCCTTGTTTGGTGTCAGCGCGGCGACCGGCGCCCTGGTCGCTTGCGTTGTCGTCGCGGCGATCCTCACGCCGGTTGCGAGGAAAACGCACATGCCCTTCGCCGCGATCGGTTTCGCGTCGGTCGTGTCCATGATCCCCGGGGTCTACTTGTTCAGGACGGCGAGCGGCCTTTTGCAGATTGCCGGCGGTTCGCAGCCGACATTGGAGATGCTTGGCGCCACCGCCTCAGACGGCCTCATGGCTACGATGATCATATTGGCGATGAGCGTCGGTCTCATTGTTCCAAAGATGGCTATCGACTATCTCAGCGATCGCGCGGCGCGGCTCAACGCATCCTGATGAGGGGCGATGTTGGCGGCGGGCTTGGCGCCACTCTTTTAACATCGCCAACGCAGCCCGCGTGTTCCATGAGGAGTTGCGGTACCCGTCCCGTCGCGTCACGGCCCAATCCGCAGGGGGCAGCGACGCCAAAGTCATCGAGGTGGCGCCCGGCCGGCACGAGCTTGCGACGGGAGAAATGGCAACGCGTCCGCGACGCCGCTCCCGCTCACGGCGCGAAAGACCTCTTCGCTGGTATCGAACGGAATGCTGCCCACCAGCAACAGGTCCTTTGCCGCGATACCGCTGCACATGCGCGACCTCCCCGCTGCCCGGCTCCTATGCCGGCGCCTTGGCGCGCTCTTGAGCCGTTTCCTCACTGAGCAGGCGTGCCACCTCGTCCCATCGGAATGGACTGAGGTCCAGCGCAGGATGGACGGCGCCGCATGTGCCGCAGGTACGGCGCTTGGCATTGGCGTTGAAGGCACTCGCGATGCGAAGATAGGCTGCCTGCGCCAATTCCGTTTTGAGCTCCCAGACTTCGCGATAGAGCTCGCTGCCGCAGCCCTCGCAATACCAGGCGACGCCTTCCAACTCCGATTCCGGCAGCTTGTAGCGGTACTGGATTGTCTCGCTTGACGGCAGGATGCGGTGCGGCACGCCGGCCGGCACATAGAGATGATCGCCGACGCCGTAGGAATGGCGCAACACGGCCGCGTCCTTGTATTCGACGCGGCCCGTGCCCGACAGCGCAAACAGCACCGTATCGTGCTCGCAGACGAGATAGAAAGGCTGCGGCACAGCGTTCTTGCTGAGATGGATTTGCAGGTCGAGACTGTCCGGAAGCATCGGCCGCTCGTCATAAGGGCCGGCTGTTGCCGCCTCGGCGAAGGTGAAGACCATGAGGTTGCGGGCCATGTCAGTGCCCTCCCGGCCCGGCTGCCGGCGGCGGCGCCGTGAGCGCGGCCTCCATCGCGGCAAGGCCGCGGCGGACGACCTCCGCCTGGCTCGCATAGACGTTCCAGGCCCAGGCCTCGATGGGGAAGGGTGCGTTCTGGTGACCGCAATGCTTGCACTTGCGTGCCGCTTCGTCTTCGTTGAACCGGGTCGCCGCGTCGAAGCTTTCGAGGATGGTGAGAAAGGTCGTGCCGCCTTCGCCTTTCGAGGTTCCTCGCTTCGGCGGCGTCGCATCGTACTCCATCATGAAGAGCCGCCGGTCGCACTTCTCGCAAACGAAACGGACTTCCTCGCGCTGCTCCTTACCGATCGATTGGCGCTGCGTGATGACGGAGATTCCCATTGTGTCCGGGTCCTCCGGATCCTGGAGCGGCGCCTGCACCATATGCAGCTTGGGCCCGACCCGGACCAGGCCCGAGCCGCGCGTGAGCTGCCCCGCGCCGCCGAACAGGACGAACACTTCGTCCACCGTGTTGAAGTGCTGGAACCGGCCGTAGCGTTTGCCCGGCCCGCCCCGGAACGTGGCGGCACAGGGCACGATCGAGCCCTCGTCAAAATAGGGGAAGAGCGGCGCGAGCGTGGTCGTGGCGGTTTGCACGAACCAGTACACGTTGGCTTTCAGCGGCGGGCGCTCGGGGTCGGGTCTCGGAATGGTGAGCTCGGTCATGGGATCACCTTTGCCTCGCGGTAGTATCGTTCCGCTCCGGGATGAAGCGGGATGCAGGTTGTCGCTATCTTCGCCGGAACGAGCGGATATGTCACGGGGCTGCGTTCAGGCTTGATATGCGCATAGAACCGTTCGAGCACCTCGCGCCGCTCGCACATGCACCAGGCGAGGAGATGGGCCACGTCGTCCGGCAAGTCGTCGCGCGCGATCATCAGGAAGTCGGAGAAGTCGAGCGTGGTGAAGGCTTCGTTCATGCCCTTGAGATAACCCGCCGGCAATGTCGCCCGCGGCCAGCGGTATTCGAGCATCATCGTGGCGAGCGTTTCCTCCTCGACGGGGAGGAATGCCATGTCGGCGCCGTTGGCGAGATCCTGCCACCATTGCGTCATGATCGCCTCGTGAATCACCGCATCTGCGCTGCCCTCGCGAACGAGCGCGACGCAATCGTTGGGGCGCTCGCGCTCGATATAACTCCCTCCCCATTCCTCGATCCGCCGCCGCGGCAGGCCCGCCGCTTCCATCAGCCGCTGCGCCGCAAAGCCGATCGTGTTGATGCCGTCGTCGGGCGAGCCGGCGATCCGAAGCTTCGGCGCTTTGCGGCGGAAATCGTCGAACGAGCGGATGCCGTGCTCGGCCCGAACCGCGACCACGAGCCGGTCTGTCTGCGGCATGGTGCCAAGAGCGCGGAGATGCGGGAATGCCTCTCCCTTGGCAATGCCCTTGCCCTCGAGTGTCATTGGCACGAAAGCGGACGGGACGGCGAGCGCCACGTCGACTTGGCCGCGCCCCACCGCTTGCACGGAATCGAGGCCGCCGCGGCCGCTCCAGATGCCGATGCGCGTATGGGGGCCGGTGCGATCGATGATCTCCTGGCTCAGCCAGCCGAGAATGCGGTGAAGGTTGGCGGCGCCCCAATCACCCTGGAACTGCAAGGTCACCGAACGCTTGAGGCGCGGTTCCGGAACCGAATACGGCATGATGTCCCCTTATCCGTTATGACGTTCACGCATGTCGTCCAGATTTGCCGGGCCGTGAGGTCCCCACGGGCCGCGCCATCTTCGCGCGGAACAGAACCGCGCGCCAGCACCAAGGGGTAGGGCGTTGACCGCCACGCGGACTTGCATCACGGTTGGTAAAGCACAGGCCGGAAGGAGCAAGTGATGGACACGATCAGCACGGACAAGGCACACGGACTTTCGGTCACCGAGCGGGACCGTCGATATGGATTGATCCGCAAGGCGATGCGGGAACGCGGGCTTGACGCACTCATTGTCGCCGGCACCAACCTGCTCTATCTGAGCAACAGCCTGCCGGGCGAGTTCTTCGGCCTGTTGCCGGCGGAAGAGGGCGAGCCATTCGAGGCGCTCATCAACTGGCGCCACCTTGTCGACATCCCGCACGAGGTCATGCTGGATAGCCAGGAATGGGTGAAGCGCGTCCGCTCTGGCCGCAATATCGGACCGCTCGCCGATCGTCTCCGGGAACTGAAGCTCGAAAGCGGTTCCATTGGCTATGCCGGGCCGATGGGCCATGACGCCTATGCCACGCTGATGAAGGCGCTGCCGGGGCTCAAGCTCACCGATGCCAACGAGATTCTCCTCAACATGCGCACCATCAAGAGTGCCGAGGAGATCGCGCTCATCGACCGTGCCAACCATATCTTCAACGCCGCCATCATCGCGATCCAGCAAAAGGCTCGTCCGGGTATGCTGGGTCGCGAGGTCGTGCAAATCGGCCTCAACGCGATGTGGGACGCGGGAGGCGATCTCGCCTCGACCTTCTCGTTCAACTTTGGCGCGCGGCCACAGCAGAACCCGGTTCTGGCCGAGCTTTGCCTCGAGCAGCGCGTGAAATCCGGCGACATCGGTACGCTGACCGCGCACTCGCACTACCATCACTATGCGGGTCACTCGGATCAAGAGGTCGCATTCGGCGATCCCAAGCCGTCCTACATGAAGCAATTCGACGCGGTGAAAAAGGTCCGCGCAGCGGTGCTGAAGCGCGTCAAGGCCGGCGTCACCCAGCGCGACCTGTTCGACATCTACGACGCGACCTGCGCCGAGACGGGCTATGGCACGTCCGAGCATGCGCAGATGCACCAATACGGCATCGACGTCCCTGAATTCCCCGGACCCGCGTTTCGTCTGCCCGACAGCAAGGGCGGCAAGGGGCTCGCCGGCGGTGGTAATTTCAAGCTTGTCACCGGCATGGTCTACAGCATCTCGCCGACGCTGCTCGATCCCGCCAACGAGGATTTGCTGCTTGGCGGCACGTCGCTCGCCGTCACGGACGATGGATACCGCGAGCTTGGCGCACGCGACCTCGAGTTGCTCGTCGCCGGATGAGACGCAGCGCCTCGGGGCCCGAGGAACTGTCACGCGCGCGTCGGCGACCGACCGTCTCGAGGTGAAAACAACGAAGGGAGACGAACCCGATGATCAAGCAGGAGCCGGCGACGCTGACGGCACAGGACGGGGTGCGTTTTCCCGTGACGCTCCACCATGACGATGCGACGCCGCGCAAGACCGCGTTTCTCATCATGCATCCGACCAGCGACTGGCAGAACCATTTCATCTTGCCCTTCCTGGTTCAGCGCGGTTTTGCCGCGCTCGGCTGTGCCAATCGCTATAGCAACCGCGAGGCGGAGCTGCAGCTCGAAGAGACCGTGCTCGATTGGGGCGCTTGCGTCGATCACTTGCGCGCCAAAGGCTTCCGCACGGTGATCGGCATCGGCAATAGCGGCGGCGGCGAGATTGTCACTTGCTACCAGGCGCAGGCGGTGCACCCGACGCTCACCGGCACGCCGACGGGCGACCCGCCCGACTTCACGAAGGTCAAGCTCTCGCCGATGGACGGCATCGTGATGCTGAACGCGCATGCTGGCCGCCCCTTGAGCCTGACGCAGTCGCTCGATCCCTCGGTCGGCGGCGAGAGCGGCAACGATCCGCTGCACTACGACGCTGCGCTCGATATGTACAATCCAAAAAACGGGCCGCCTTATTCGCCCGAATTCGTGGCCCGCTACCGCGCGGCCCAGATCGAGCGCAACCACAAGATCACGCGTTGGTGCCGCCAGGCGATCGAGAAGATCCGCGCGGCCGGCAATCCGCTGATGAAAGATCTGACGTTTATCGTGCATCGCACCGATGCCAGCCTCCTCTTTCTCGACAAGTCGCTGGACCCGTCCGACCGGAGCGGCCTCACCATCTGGGACGAGGATCCGCGCGTCGCCAACTACACGCCCGGGCCGTTGCGCGGACCGCGCACGCGCTTGCGCGTAATGACGGCGCGGTCGTGGCTGAGCCAACGGTCGCTCGAAGCTTCGCAGTTCGAAGTGAGCCGCTATCTCCCGGACTGCAAGGTGCCGACAATCGTGCTTTGCGGCACGGCGGATGCGATCGGCCCCGAACATTCGCGCATGACCTTCGAAGGTTCGCCCGATCCTGGCAAAAAGCTGGTCTGGATCAAGGATGGCACGCATTTCATGCGAGGTCAGGAGGATAAGCAGGCAGAGGTCGCGGACGCGATTGCTGGATGGGCGCGGGAGCGCGGTTTGGCATGATCTTGTGCCTCTATCCGCCGGATGCGCTGGCGCTGTGCTCCGGCGAAGAGGAACCCGAACATATCCTTAAAGGAAAATATCGATGTGCAGGGACGGAGCATGACCGGCAGACCGCTGACAAAGGCGTCGCTTGCATTGGCGGCGACGATGGCTCTTGCGGTCTTATGCGCCGGGTCCGCCGCCGCGTTTGAGCACACGGCCGCGCTCGACGCGCTTGCCCAGGCGGCGAGCAAGGAAGGTACGCTCAATATTGTCTGGGGCGGTGATTCGCTGGGCGGCGCCAAGGGCGCGACGGCACTTCAGGACGCGATCAATCGCGAGTTCCACATCAACATCAAGATCGTGTTCACGCCTGGGCCGTCGATGCCGCAACTGTCGACCCGCATCATCCAGGAAGTGAAGGCGGGGCAGCCATCCTCGTCGGACGCCTATCTCGGTGTGTCGGTGAACTTGCCGCCGATGATCGCGGCCAATGCGCTCGACGAGGTGCCGTGGTCCTCGTATCTGCCAAGCATCACGCAGGACATGCAAACCAAGAACCACAACGCTGTCCTTGCCTACACGTTGTTCGAGGGCTTCAGCTACAACACGCAGCTCGTTCCGGAGAGCGATGTGCCCCATAACGTAGCCGGGTTATTCCGACCGGACTGGAAGGGAAAGCTCGCCTCGACACCCTACGCCGCCGGCTTCGACGAGCTGGCGCTCCAGGATGGAGACTCGGTGGTACGGCCGATGGTCACGAAGATCGCCGAGTGGTCGGGGGGCCTCATCCGGTGCGGCGACTACGACCGGATCGCGTCCGGCGAATTTATCGGCCTGTTTCTCGATTGCGGCCAAGTCTCGCAACAATACATGGCCGAGAACGGCGGACCCGTTAAGCTTGCGCTGATTGACGATGCGCTTGGGACCGAGCTCACCTACCTCTCGGTGCCCAAGACGAGCACGCATCCGAACCTGGCAAAGCTTCTTGCGGTTTATGTTCTCACGTCCGACGGGCAGAAGATCATCGACAAATACGGCGGCTCCACGTCGCACATGATTCCGGGAACGCCGGCCTACGAACGAGCTCAGTCGCTCGCCGCGCGCGGACTCCACCTCGTTGTCTTCACGCCTGACACGATCGCCCCCCGCCTCGAGGAAGCGGAAAAGCTAAAGCTCGAATACGAGCGCATCCTCCAGGGGAAATAGCCCTATGCCGCTCCCTGCCCGATGCGGAACGTGAAAAACGGCGCCGCGGCGTTTGGGCCAAGGCCGGCCGCCGGCGCCATGAGACGGCCCGACATGCGGGCATTTGCGGCACTCGTCTCGGGCCGGCCCTTCATTTTCGCGATGGCGGGGCTGCCGCTTGTCCTGGTGCTGGGACTTCTCGCCATCATCGTCTGGAGCAGCGTCGTCCAGGACATGACGGCGGGACTCGCTTCGCATTTCACGCTGCAGCACTACCGCGCCCTCTTTGACGATCCGCTGATCTATACCGCGCTTGCCAACACGGCTTGGTTTGTCGTGGTCACCGTGGCGGTCGCCATGAGCTTCGGCGTCGCCGCGGCCTGGCTCGTCGAACGCACCGACCTGCCGGGAAAGAAAACCGTTTATTCGCTGATGACATCGGTGCTGCTGCTGCCGTCCATCTTTCTGGCGATGGGCTGGATGTTCTTGCTACATCCGCGGATCGGCGTGTTCAACACTTGGTTGATGCGAACTTTCGGGCTCAAAACCGCGCCGATCAGCATTGCCAATGTCACAGGCATGGGTTGGGTCGAAGGGCTGGGTCTCGCTTCGCTCGCCTTCGTCATCCTGTCGCCGGTCTTGCGCGCGCTCAATTCCGCGCTCGATGAAGCGGCGACGGTGCACGGCATCGGCCGCGCGCGCGGCTTCCGTGTCGTTACTTTGCCCCTCATGGCGCCGTCGCTCATCGCCTGCGCCATCTACATCGCGGTCATCGCCATCGCCACCTTCGAGGTGCCGGCCGTGATCGGTCTCGGGAGCAAGATCTACACCTTCAGCACTCTTGTCTATATCAAGGTTGTGCCCGAGATGGGCGTGCCGGATTACGGCATCGTCGGCGCGGTGAGTGTCCTTCTCATCTTGATCTCGCTGCTGTTGAGCTGGTGGTATTTCCGCGTCATGCGGGTCGCACACCGCTATGAAGTGATACGTGGGCGCGGGTACGAGGCGAAGCGGGTGCTGCTCGGACGCTGGCGTTGGGTCGGCTATGCACTACTCACTACCTATTTTACGCTTGCCGTGTTGTTGCCGCTGCTGATGATGGTGTGGGTGGCCCTTCTTCCCTATGTGCAGCCGTTCTCGATGGTGGCGCTGCGGCAACTCTCTTTCCGGCAATACCAGAATCTCGAATGGGGGCTCCTGTGGCGCAGCACCGAGCATACTCTGGTGCTGATGGCGACGGTCCCGACACTCTCGCTTCTGTTCGGCATCGCCATCTCATGGGTTGTGGTGCGCTCCGGCTTGCGCTGGCGCTTCCTCTTCGACTGGGTTGCCTTCCTGCCGCACGCGGTCCCGAACCTCATCTTTGCAATCGCCATGGTGATCGTTGCGCTCGACGTGGTCCCTCCGGGTGTGCCGTTCTATGGCACGGTCTTCATCCTCATGGTGGTCTATGTCCTGGTGCGTATCAGCTTGATCACTCGCGTCTTGAACGGCGCGCTCGTCCAAATCCATCGCGAGCTCGAAGAGGCCGCGCATGTAAGCGGACTGTCGACCGTCACCACGATCCGGAGGATTTCGGCACCATTGCTGTTGCCCGCCTTCGCGAATCTCTGGATCTGGACAGCGCTCCTGACCTATCGCGAGCTGACGATGGCCGCGTTCATGGTGACACACGACAATATAACGCTGCCGGTTCTGGTCTGGGACGACTGGAACGGCGGCAACAGTGGCGCCGCCGCCGCGATATCATTGCTTTTTGTCGTGATGTTCCTGCCGCTCATCGCCGTCTACTGGGGGCTGCGCGCACGCTCCGATGTGGCGGACCCGGGCGCTTGAGATCGAGGAGAACGTGATGCCCGAAGAAACCCTGATTCCCACCTTTACCCGCGTCGAGCGCGACTGGCGGTGGAGTTTGCTCCGGAAGCGCATGCGGGACGCGCGGCTCGACTGCCTCGTCGGCTTCCCCAACGGAGGACGGTTCGAACAGCTTCAGGCCAATACACGCTACCTGACCCAGATGGGCGGATTCGCCTGCGAGATCGGTGTGGCCTTTCCGCTCGAGGGAGAGGTCACGGCGTTCGTGCAGTCGCCGCGCGACATCGCCTGGTGGAGCCGCGCGCAGGATTGGATCAGAGATCTGCGCAATTGTCGCCGACTGTGGTCTGACGGGATGATCACGCGCCTCAAAGAGCTGAAGCTCGAGAAGGGACGGATCGGCATCATCGGTCTCTCAGGCCTTATCCGTGCGCCCGAAGGCGTGGTTCCCTGGATGATGATCGAACGGCTCAAGGAGGCCTTTCCGCAGGCGGAATTCGTCAGCGCGACAGAGATCGTGCTCGAAACCCGGGGGGTGAAATCGGCCGAGGAGCTGGCGTTCCTTCGCGAGGCCGCGCGGATTGCCGAACTTGCGGTTGATAGCATGTTCGCGATCGCCAAAGAGGGCATCGCGGAGAACGTGCTCTATGCCGAGCTGGTAAAGACGATGGTGGCCAATGGCGGCGAGCTTCCGACCATGATCTATTGGGGCGCCGGGCCACGGCCGACCTCGGAGCATCTGGTGCCGAGCCGGCGCCAACTCGCCAAAGGCGACGTGCTCTCGAACGAAATCGAAGCGAAATACGGGGGCTATGTCGCGCAGGTCGCGGCGCCCGCCGTGGTGGGGTCTGTATCACGCGCACAGCACGCGATGTTCGAGGCTGCCCTCGGTATCTTCGATCGGCTGTGCCGCGCAATCCGCCCGGGCGTGCAGCTGGCGGAGATCGGCCGCGCCTACCGAGAATGGGTGGCCGAAGCGGGCTTGAAGCCGATGTCGTGGCCATTCCACGGCCGTGGCCTGGGAGACGATCTGCCCGTGATGGCGAACGCCAGCGCCACGACTGACGCCGTCTTTTCCGAGAACCACGTCATCATCTTGAAGCCCGGTGTCGTGCCGCAGGACGGCGGCGAAGATGCGGGCGAGCGTGCGGGCGATACCGTCGTGGTGACCGCGGACGGGTGTCGGCGCCTCGGCCTGCGGCCGTTGCGCATTGCGGAGATTGCGCTGCGATAAGGTCGCCATTGCGGGAAATGACTTCACGCAGGGAAGTGGTCCCATGATTCGCTTGGTCGGCGTCGCCAAAGATTTTGGCGGAAAGCGTGTCGCCATTCATGCGCTCGCCCCGCTCGACCTCGAGGTAACGGCGAAGGAGTTCTTTGTCCTCTTGGGGCCGAGCGGCTCGGGCAAAACGACCCTGCTGCGGTGCGTCGCCGGCATCGAGTCGCCTGATCGGGGCGAAATTCATATCGGCGATCGTCTCATCTTCTCGGCCACCCGGCACATCAATGTGCGGCCGGAGCAGCGTGGGCTCGGCATGGTGTTTCAGTCCTATGCCGTGTGGCCGCATTTGACCGTCTACCAGAATGTCGCCCTCCCCCTCATCCACGGCGCGCGCCGTATCGCCAAGGAGAAAGTGCGCGACCGGGTGATGCAGACACTTGCGTTGGTGCAGATGGATGATTTCGCCGACCGGCCAGTGCCGCTCCTGAGCGGTGGCCAGCAGCAGCGTGTGGCGCTCGCTCGTTCGCTCGCGGTCGAGCCGTTCGTCCTTCTGATGGATGAGCCGCTCAGCAATCTTGACGCGCGGCTGCGCGAGGAGGTGCGGGCACAGATCAAGGAGGTGACGCGCCGGGTCGGCGTGACCGTGCTCTATGTGACCCACGATCAGTCCGAGGCGGCCGCGCTTGCCGACCGAGTGGCTGTGATGAGTGAGGGCCGAATTCTACAAATCGCAAGCCCGGACGAACTCTACCGTCGTCCAGCCGCGCCAGCGGTTGCCGACTTCCTCGGCCGGATGAACTGGTTGAGTGGAACCGTGCGGGACCATGACCGGGTCGAGACGGAGATCGGCTTCATCGAGGTCAAGACGGGCGGTTTGAGCGGTCGGGTACGGGTTGCAATGCGGCCGACCGACATCGTGCTTTCGCGCACCGCCTCGGGCGGCTCGAACGAGTTCGAGGGCTGCGTCAGCGAACAGGTGTTTTCAGGCGAGCATGTGCATGTTCGGCTTACGCTGCAACAGGGCCGCACCATCGATGTCAAGCTCTCGAACCGCATCAGCGACCGGCTGACCGGCGAAAATGTATGGTTCCGCTGTGCCGCCGCCGATGTGCTGCTATTTCCAAGCGAATGATCGAGACTCGTCGAACAGAACACTCGGAAGATCACGGCGGAGACATTGCCTCGACATAGTTCTTGTCGAGCACGGCATACGACGTGATTCCGTCCTTCAGCATCCTTTGGCTTTCAAACCACTCGATTTGATGCGCGATATCCTTCACATCGATACGAGCGTCACTGTCGACATAAGCGATGCTCTGATTGACCAGCGCCGGGGTGAGGTCGGTGTATTTGGCGATGATCTGTGTCGCTTCCACCTTGTTCGGGCCGTCCTTGGGCCGCTCGTCAGGACCGGTATAGGCGTCGTGGTAAAAGCGCGTTCCCTTTTTGAAGGCCCGGAGGAATGCATCGACGGTCGCCTTCCGCGTGGCGATCATCTTCGGCGTGGTGAACGCCACAGCCGTCTGCCACGGCGTCTCGTCGCCAATCCAGCCGATGAGATGCGCCGATCCTTGCTCGAGAACCGGATTGATCGAGGTCGAGTTGATGATCGTCGCGTCCGCCTGATTGCCTTTAATCGCCGATACCATGTTGGGGATCGATTGCAAAGGCAGCACTCGGATCCGACCGAGATCGATGCCAAATTTCTCCGCGATCAAGGCGAGGCTGTAATGGACCGGCGAGCCCACGGTGGTGACGGCAACCGAATGGCCGGCGAGATCCTTGTAACCCTTGAGGCCGGCCTCCCATGCGCGATTCGAGGTCGCCAGTGCGAAATTGTGGAAACCGGGCGCCTCGCTATAGAGGCCACCGATAATGCGGAGCGTGCCCTGACCCGCGAGGCTGAAGAGTGCGCCGGAAGTCGAGGTTGTGCCGAAATCGACGTCGCCGGACGCCGCCGCGACCGCGATGGGCGAGGCCGCTTGAAACTGCACTAGCTCGACATCGAGCCCTTCCGCAGCAAAGTAGCCCTTGTCGATCGCGATATAGACTGGGCCGACATTGGTCGACTTCACCGAACCGATCTTGATGTGCTCCGCCCGGGACAAGCCGGGCATGAATGCGCTCAGCACGCCGAGAAGGGCTACCGCCACGATCAGCTTACGCACAAGACCCTCTGCCATAAACCGCTGCCTCCGAGGCGCCATCCACTAGGCGCGACGCCGTGCTGGTTCCGCGGTCGCTTTACTAACCAGATCGCACCGTCGTGTCGACCGGCATTG
>Ga0335073_10003905_pt1 | contig 20789 bp, 24 predicted proteins | sample Lox_Sample_22_FD_207093 | JGI IMG/M metagenome (GOLD analysis project Ga0335073, IMG submission 207093) | Soil microbial communities from Loxahatchee National Wildlife Refuge, Florida, United States - Lox_Sample_2.2 | ecosystem: Environmental > Terrestrial > Soil > Wetlands | place: USA...
TCCGCTCCGTTGCCCCCGCGTGACCTTGGCCGTGCAAAATTGCAGACCCGGCGCCTGTAGCTCAGCAGGACAGAGCAGCTGCCTTCTAAGCAGCCGGTCGCAGGTTCGAATCCTGCCAGGCGCGCCAGCCGAAACGTCATATTTCAAGATCGCAGACAGGGCCTCTGTAGCTATGGTTTGTAGCAACGGCTCAGCTGTCATCCTGATCGAGCAGCCCATGTAGCTGAGTTAGCGCATCCCGCTTGGCCTGCTCATCCACGTCGGTATAGATCTCTAGCGTCGTGCTGATCCTGGTATGCCCCAGGATGATCTGCACGTCACGCGGCGGGACGTGGAGATCCTTAAGCAGCGACCCGACTGTGTGGCGAAGGTGATGAACCTTGATAATCCGGATCTTGTTGCCGTCGCAGATGCGGCGGAAAGACCGGACCAGGTTCCGCGGTTCGATCGGCCGTCCGGTCCGGGTGGTGAACACCAGGCCGAGGTCGGGCCAGGCGCGGCCCATGTCGGCGCGGTAGGCGTCCTGGCGTTCGGCCTGGACCTTGAGCGCCTGGCGAACGACGTCGAGCAGCGGAAGCCCGCGCTGGCTTGCGCGTGTCTTGACGGGTGCGACGAGCAGCTGGCCGCGGATGCGCTGCACCTGCTGGCGAATCCGAATCGTCCCGGCGTCGAAGTCGATGTCCTCCCAGCGCAGGCCGATGGCCTCGCCACGCCGCAGGCCGTAGAAGATGAGCACGACAAACGCGGCGTACAGCGGGTCGTCTTTGGCTGCGGCCAGGAACTGCCTGGCCTCGCTGGCCGACCAGGGATGAATGGTGGCGCGCTTGGACTCGGGCAGTTCGGCCAGGCGGGCAACGTTGCGGACGAGGAGTTCCTCGCGCACGGCACGGGTAAGCGCGGCGCTGAGCACGGTGCGCATGACCTGGACCTTGCGAACCGAGTCGCCTTTCTCAAGTCGCTGGTTCAGGAAGTCCTGAACGACCGGCACGGACAGGCTGGTCAGCCTGCGATTGCCCAGACCCGGTATCAGGTAGAGACGAACGATCATCTCGTAGAGGTTGTAGGTTGCCGGGCGCCGGTTGCGCTTGACGATGTTCTCCAGCCAGTACTCCAGGTACAGGTCGAGCCGCCACGCCTGGTCAGGCACCGGAATCCCGGCACGCGCCTGCTGCATGGCCTTCAGGAGCTTGTCCCGGGCCTCCTGAAGCGTCTTGCCATAGACGACGACGCGCTTACGCCTCCCGGCTGTGGTGCGGGCATAGAACGCACCGGCCCAGTAACCGTCCTTGCGCCGGTAAACGGAGCCGTCGCCGTTGATCCGGCGCCGTTTCGTCGCGGCTTTATTTGCTGTCATCTAGCTCGCTTCCTCGTAGTCGCGTTCGAGTGTTCGTACGTACTCGTGCAGGGCATCGGCGGTGACGAACCGGAACTTGCCGTCCTTGATCGACCGGATTCGATTAGCGCGGATCAGGCCGTAGAGAACGGTTTTGCTGATGCCGAGCACGGCGGCGGCCTCGCGGGGCCGGTAAAGCAGCTTGTCCATCGGTGGGCTCCTATCGGTTGGTCAGTTCATCCAGGCCTCTTCTCGGGCGATGCGGTCGTGGTCTCGTGCTCGTGCGGCGGCGGCGAGCGCGAGCTGGCTTTCGGCGGTGGTGACGTGGCCGGTCCCGGCGTATTGCCACTTGGAGATCACCAGGACGGTCTGTTCGCGTATCTCACGGCCCCAAGGGTCCTTTTCACCGTCCGGGTACCGCTGGGCGCGGCGATAGGTAATACGGCTCTGGCGAAGCCCGGTGAAGGTGGTGGAGTAGCGCTGGCTCTTGGTCAGGAAGTGGCCCCGGTAGCCGAGCATGTGGGTCCACCGGTTGAGCCCAAGTTGCGCCGTAGCGGGATGCTTGCCCAGTTCCCAGCAAACCGAGATGAGCCGCTTGTAATGAGCACCGCAACGCAGGGCGGCGATGGCGCGAGGACCGTTAACCGGCCGGTGCGGGAGGCCCGGAGCGTCAATTGTCTTGGTGGCGTATTTGGCGATGTAGTTCGCCACTGCCTGGGCAGATAGCTCGCTGCCGGTTCCAGGCAGGCTGATTCCGGTACGTACGGTCCGGACATCGACCTGGGTCCCGAATCTGAGAATACGCGCCAGGTCCGGACCGACAACAGGAACCGCGGCCGTGTCGTCGGTGCCAGCGGCCTTGAGGTTGAGCCGGGTCAGGTGGGCGGCGGTGTCAATGGACACAGCGGCAGCGGCGCGGCGGATGGCGTAGCCCAGCAGGGCGGCGGTATAGCGGGCAACGGGTGGCTGGTAGTCCTGGCCGGGAGCGTCGAGCCGGATTATGGCGTGGTAGTGGACGACGCCGCGGGTCTGGTACTCGGCGACCTTGACGAACCGGACGCTGACCTGGTCGCGGAGATCTTTCTGCGTGATTCCGACGAGCCGGGCGAGCTGGCGGGGCAGGTAGATGGTGAACCGGCGCCACAGATCGGGGCCGCAGGCGTTGAACAGGACGTGGCCGGTGTAGTCGTAGCAGTCCGGGCACATGGGCTGGCCGAGGCGGGGGTCGTCGTCGGGGTGGGTGCGGGAGCAGGAGATGTCGCGGCCGTGCGGGCAGCGGCGCTGGTTAGCGTCGCGGCGGGGCCGACAGGGGAGTTTGCGTCCGTGCCGGTCGGTGCGGGTGGTGTGGACCGGGCCGAAGCCGGGGGCGGTGAGGGTGGCGAACACGCATGGGTGGGTCGCGATGGTGTCGGGGATGCCTTTGCCGCCGGTCAGGCCGGATCGGATGATCTGGCGGGCGTCGTTCTTGTAGACGGCCGAGCAGGCGGGGCAGGCGTGCTCGCGGCGGTTGCCGCAGGCGATGCGCAGCACGCCGCCGGGTTCGCTGTCGGTGTCGTACATCACTCGGGCCTGGCCGGTGGCGCGGTCGATGGCGTCGATGCGGCCTTGCAGGCGGATCGGGCTGGCGCAGTGGCCGGTGGCGGCCAGCTGGGCTTCCCAGCGGTGGAAGTCGCCACGGGCGGCTAGCTCGAGGATGGCTCCGGCAGATGCCCCCGCCCCCAGGCCGTCATCTGGCCTGGGGGTGAGAGTGACGGCCGGGACCGTCATGCTGTGGTGATCTCGCGGACGAGGGCCAGTGCCCGGTGCGTGAGTAGCTCCACGCTCTCGGTTTATGCAGCGTCAGCCGGTCAGCTCTAGTGACATGGGCGGTGGCATCGGCGGACAACCGGGTGACATCTGCCTGTCACCGCGCGTGTCAGCGGCGGTCTATGACGTAAGTGCCCTTGCCGATCGCGGTCCGGACCAGCCCTTCGCGCTTCAGGACGTCTAGTGCCTTCTCGGCGGTGATGTGCGAGACACCGTGTTCCTGGCTCAGCGATTTAACGCTCGGCACGCGACCGGTAAGCTCTCCGGACTCGATCTGGCCGCGCAAGAGCGCCGCGAGCTGCACATACAGTGCCTCTGGCGAGTCATGATCAAGTCCCACATGATCACTGTAGGCACCTGCCGGTTGCGCCTAGTGCCCTGGGATTCCTTATGGTTCCATATGGTTCCTGCTGTATGCTTGCCGAGGGCGGGCACGACCTGCTGAGCGCGGCGAGGCGCGCTTACCCTGCCAGCCAAGGAGGCAAGGCTGATGGAGGAGCACACGACGGCATCAGGCGGATCCGGCCTAAGCCTGGCAGGCAAGGATTAGCGCCTGCTCCTCGAACTGCTGCACGACCACGGGGACAGATGGCAGATCACCCGCGGCGTATCCCAGAGCGGCTGGATGGCCGTACCGCATCCTGCCCCGAACACCCAGCAGGTGCTGGCCGCGTCCACCCTTGCGGAGCTGAGCGACAAGCTCTCACGCCACAAGGCCGAGCAAGAGAATGCCACGGGCGACGCGCTGCCGCCGGGATTTGTCCGGGCAGTCCTTGATGACTCCCGGTACACAGACCTGCTGATGGATGCCCTCGAAGCCAGAGTGGTAGCGCTCGAAGAGGTAGCCGCAGCCCGGGGAATCCGGCGCCTCACCGCAGCGTGGCGGTTAGGCAGATCGCTACGCGCCTCGATACGACACTTCACCGGCCGCTCATTCAGCGAACGCCGCTGCGAGGCCGCGTCGACCGAATGGGGATGACGCAGCAGGAGAGATGGTCAACGGGGATGTGCCACGTTCGCTTCGGTCGTGCTCGAACGACCCTGTGAAGGGTGCAGCACCGCAACGCAACGGGTAGGAATGCGATGTCCCGCTGGCATACCGAGGCGCACTTGACGAGGCGCCGTGTAAAGCATCAACGCGGACAGGACACGTCGCGAAGGCAACGCCTGACATCCTGGCCACCAGCGGGATGGATACTATGGAACTAGTCAGCCGCATTCGTAACCCCGCAGTTCTCGCCAAGCGCGCTACGCAACTGGTGCTCGGGGACTCCTCGCACCGTTGGCTGCGCTAGCTGTCCCGGACAACTCGCGAGAGTTTATTGCTCTTGAGAGTGTCGCACCTCTGGCTGCTCAAGATTCTGCTGCCGCTTCTTTTGCTCTGACTTCAGGCGGTGAACCTCCGCCACAAATTCAGCTAGCCGCTCGTCTTCGGTGGGAATCTTCTCGTATCGTCCTACTCCGACTTCTACGGCTTCCCATTCACCTTCGATCGCGTCTGCGGTCTGCTGCAGATAGAAGCTGCGCTCTTTATATTTGAAATATCCCATGAAGCCACTTGCTATGCCAACGATAAATGTCATCCCAAGGGTGACCCACCTTATATCTGGTACCGAGGCGGTTAGCGCAGAAGTACCTGTTGCGGCGAGAGCCCCGATTATGAGCACGGCCTGCAGCATGTTATTTACCCGGCGATAGCGTGTACTTTCTGTTCTGAACTTATTGATGTCAGCGTACGCATCGTCTTTGTACGAGATCCGTCGTATTGCGATTGACGTATCGGCATCCGCGGCCAAAAATTTGCGGTTCTCACGTTGGCGCGCAAGCTGCAATTCGAGCTCGTATTCGCTAACTCGCGGTCGTGCCTTATCCAATTGCAGATCGCCAGAAGGAGGGCCGCCCGGTGTCAGCTTGAGCTTTATAGAGCCCACGAAACAGAACAGCGCTATCGGGACAGTGGGAAGATATATTGCTATGAGTGTACGGCGTTCGACATGCGGAATCCAGAAGATGCCATACAGTAAAATCAGAAGAGCCAGGCCAAAGATGATAGGTTCGACCATCTTCTGCGCCGTCTGGCAATTTCCAGATAGGATTCTGTTTGCCGAATCTCGTGATTGAGAGTGAGAAGTTGCGCGTTCGCGGCCTCCGGCAACTTGAGAACCCTTCTTTGTTAATATGATCCAATAATTAGGAGAAGGCTTAAGGGTTTGTTGTCGTGAGAACTATGACCATGTCCGTCGCACGGAACAGCCAGCCCGATGTACCAGCGAGCATTCCGCTGCAAAAGTCCACCAGACGGGCTGCCTGGGTGACGCTCATGAGACCTAGATCAACCGACACAACGTGGCCGTCCTTGAAGTGCCGTGGAATTTCCACTGCCCCATCTTGATACTTAATAGGCGCCAGCCGCACCACGTCTCCTAGATGAATATACGGATTGCTTAGTGATGACACGTCGTATGCGTTGATGGACTCGGCAAAGCTTAATGCAGACCTCAAAGCATTTGTGTTTTGACCGCCTGCAACGAAAGGATGATAGGCCGTGCGCTTTCTCGTTCCAGCAGTCCTCAAGCCAATGAGTCCTGCCCCGAGAACCGCGAGCAGTATGACTAACGTAGGACCCCACTCAGTGAGAGTCGTCAAGGTGATCTCCCGTTCATCCAAGCGATGCATGGTAGCACCAAAGAAAACGAAGCGCTCACTGTTGTCACAGAACACAGAAAGTGGCGGCAGTTCCGGTATCGGCACTTCGGGCTGACTAGAGGAGCAGCGATATCAGCTATCACTGTCATGTCCATACCTCCTCTGCGCATGGTCCCTACGTGCTGAAACGTGAAGTGCCACTCGGCATGCGACGGTTCCTGGATAAGCTGACCAGCGCCGAAGGGGGACGTGCAGGGGGCATCGTGCCTGGCTTCACTTGATCCTGAACAGATCGGCCTCAGATGATCCTTGACAGGCCTAGATGATCTGACGTGGTATCAAGCGTGCATGAGTTCAGAGGGCATCTGGGCTGTTTTTCCACAGATAGAGATCGCGGAGCAGGGCGATCTCGGCCCCGTGGTGGATGACCTCCATGTTGATGTACAGGATGAGCTTGGCTATTGGCGCGTCTGCGAACTCCGGTGGTGAGATAGCGCCTTGAGGGCGGACGAGGCCTGCTGCGCCCAGGCTGCGCACATCGCTGACCCACGCATCGTGTCCCTCATCGATCTGGCGCAATGCGCCTTCAGCGGTGCCGGAGTAGGTGAAGGCGGAGTGGTCGGAAGACGGGTGGGTGAAATGGGGCGCACCCGGTGGCCCGAACAAGCTGATGAGGTGTGCGAGCCTCCAGGCGATTGTGGTGACCGGCTCGCGCTCGTGTGGTGGCTTGGCGTAGTCCATGGTGAACTCGCCCCCGCCGAGCGAGATCGGCGCGGGGCTGCGGCCGCGGCGGCTGAGGGTCCAGCAGCCACCGACCGGCTGCCAGAAGTACTCATCGTCGGTCAGGCCGTCCAGCCGGGGCCGGAGCTGGTGTTGCCAGTGCCATTCGAGCTGATCGACGAGCTCGGCGTTCCAGTCAACGTCCATCCCCGGACGATATAGGGGAACTCACCACGTCCGCGGGCTCTGGCGGGGCAGCAGTTTCCTTTTGCCTGCGGCCCATGGCTCACCTCGGGCGGGGTGTCGCGTGAGCCTTGTAACGGTGGATCTCGCTGATGGTGGTGCGTGGCACAACGGCGACACTGTCGCCGTCGATCTCCAGCCGGAAGCTGTGGTCGCTGGCGGTCACGGTGACGATCTTGCGGGCGTGGATCATGCCGACCTGGATCCGCTGGGTGGCGACTGTTACGACTCCATCTACTTCTTCAAGGGCGCGCGAAGCGCGCCAGACCAGGCTGGCCAACGCACCAGGAGCGCCGCGCGAGGCAACCACTGACTGCAAGGCTGCGCAGCACCGCCCGAAGCCGGCTTGCCGCCCAGGGAAACCGTGCGGCGCCGGGCGCCGACTGCCTTCCTTAGGCCCTGGCGGGCCACGTCGGCGCCAGCGCGCACTCACCCCCGCGGCCGACCGCACAGGCTACCGCCGCAACGGGCAGCGGTGGCGCGCGGGGTCGCGAAACGGCGCCATCCCTCCGGCGCTTGGATTGTGAAGCCCTGCAAGATCACGGTCAAGGTCGTACGTCCTCGCTGCGCTGCGGGCGCTCCACCTTGACCGTGAGCCTTGACAGGGATTCAACCGGCGCCTATCGCAGGGATCGCCAGGTCCGAGCGCTGGGCACTGACGCACGTTCCCCAACAGTCGAATCGTAACGAGGTCTTACCAAGTAGGGTTGTCCTGACATATTCTTCGCGAGTGCATCCCGAAGAGCCCCGAGGTAAGAGCGAGCCAAAGGGCAGATCCTTGAGCAAAGCCAGAATGGCCGACATCCACAATGAGGAAAATGATATAGATCAATTGTGGCGGTGGGTTGCTCATGAAGACGATCTTCTAGCATCTCGCGTATCTTTCTTCCTGCTGGCTCAGTCGATTCTAATTGCTGTAACCGCTTCGCTTGTTAATACTGTGGCAGACCTATCGCATACAGCAGAACCCTCGTTGCGACCGGAAGTATTTGGCCTTGCCGTTGCGATCACTTTGGCGGGCGTGGCCTTAACGTTGGTGTTTTGGTACGTATTTTGGCTTAACTTTCTGAGCGTCGGTTTTGCTATGGATGAACTGACCGCTATCATGAACCGGCGAAAAACCGATAATTTTCGGGCTCGCATTCATGCGATACGAGTTCAAAGGAGGAATGCCAACTGGTTTTTCAGGATAGTCTTCCGTAAGAGGGGGATGAACTGGATGATTACCAATGTGCTGCCAATGATTATCCTATTTCTGTGGTGCATCGTTGGAGTATTTGACATAGTTGTATTTAGCTCACATTGATGTGAGTCATGGCAGACTATTTGGTGCGCGTCTTGATCCGAACTGTAGCTGCAACCTGTAGCAACGATCCTGAGCCCTGGCGACCGGTGCCGGTCGTCACAAGCGTCTGAGCCCACGTCAGGCAATGTCCTGGCCACTCCGTGCGTGTCTTCTAAGCAGCCGGTCGCAGGTTCGAATCCTGCCAGGCGCGCTGTGCCAGGCGCGCTGATTGCGTACGTGCTGTCGCTGCTCGGCCGGCCGCCGCCGTCTCTTGCTCACGGTCGGCTGGATCATCACCGATACCGGCTAGGTGCGGGGCTCGACCGTAAGCGACGTGGCTACGGCCGGGCCAGCGCCACCCTGGATCTGCCAGTCGAGCTTGGAGTAAAAGCCAGCGGGCAGCCCGGACGGCAGCGGCAGCTTCATCTGGTACGTCACTGAGCCGTGCGCCGGTATCACCTGCGCCGTCCTGCAGTTCAGGTAGTAGTACTTGACCAGGTAAGTCCTGGTCGCGCCGGGGCCGGTGAGCCCGCCGAGGAACTCCGCGTAGCTCGGGCAGGGGCGCAGCGGGAACTGCTTGGCGGCTGGATTGGTCAAGGTGACCAGGTAGATGAAGTCCGTTCCGGCCCGGGCGGTAGGGTCCGCGGTGATCCGCGCGGTCAGCGGGGACGGCGCCGGCCCCTGCGGCTGGTCGGCGGGGACTCCGAACGGGCTGGCCGATACCCCGCAGATCGCGTCGAACCCGGTCCCGCGCACACCCACGGTCCCGCCTCCGGGCAGCCCGATCAGCAGCTCTGGGTAGACCTGGTGCTGACCGTCGAGGGCGAGAGCGCAGCTATCCCACCCGGAGATGTTGATGGCGGCCGTCTGGCCTGGCTTGATGTTCGCCGACGGACCCGGGCTCCCGAAGAAGCTGCCGTGAGAGGCGTGCAGCGGGGTGGCCACGCCGTTCGCTGCTAGTCCGGCGATGGCGGGATAGCCGTCGAGCCAGCACGCTGCGGCCGAACGATTGGTGAGGTAGACCTCCACGTTGCTGTGACCAGTCGCGTATCCGAGCGTGCCGTGCGACACGCTGAGGCCGGCCGGCTGGCAGGGCCGTGCACCGGTGGAGTACGGCGGGGATCGCACGGCAACCGGGACCTGGGCGGCCGGATGGTCCACCCAGGCGACGATGCTGGGCTTCGCCGATACGTGCGGCGCGGCCACACCGGGCGCCCGGCCGCTGCACGCCGCGACCAGCCCGGCAGCCAGGGCGGCGACCGCGAGGACGGTGAGCTTAGCCATGTGTCACCCGCCAGGGTGCAATTGCCGGACATCACCTATGACGGCGCAAGCGGGTGCGCGGTTGGGCCTAACCGCACGAGCAGCCAGGACGCTGGCCCTGTGCGCCGTGAGCAGAGCTCTCGCGGGGTTTTTCGTGGGACTGTGGATGTTCCCACGGCGGCCTCCGGGGGTCGCGTCCAGGCCGTCCTAGACCACGCCTCGGCTGGCTGGCGCGGCCTGAAACTGTCAGCACCGTCGCCACGCCCCGGGTCAGGACTCCAGATAGCGGAGGACGGCGAGCACCCGTCGGTGGTCAGCGTCTGAGGGGGCCAAGCCGAACTTGGCGAAGATGTTGGCGACGTGCTTCTCGACCGCCCGCTCCGAGATCACAAGGGTGCCGGCGATGGCGCCGTTCGACCTGCCCTCGGCCATCAGGGAGAGGACGTCGTGCTCTCTGGGGGTGAGAGCATCGAGGTCATCGGTGCGCCGTGTGACGAGAAGTTGCGTGACGACCTCGGGGTCGAGGGCGGTGCCGCCAGCCGCGACCCGGCTCAGCGCGTCGACGAACTCGCCGACATCGCCGACGCGGTCCTTGAGCAGGTATCCGATGCCGGCGGCACCGCGGCTGGATGCCGCTCCAAGGAGCTCGGCGGCGTGGCGGGTCTCGATGTACTGGGAGAAGACCAGCACTCCGGTGCCGGGGTGGTCACGGCGGATGGCGATAGCCGCCCGGACACCCTCGTCGGTGTAGTCGGGCGGCATTCGCACGTCCACGACGGCAACATCCGGCTCGTGCTCGTCCACGGCCGCTCGCAGGGCCTCGGCATCGCCCACGGCGGCCACCGTCTCGTGCCCCCGGTCGGCCAGGATCTCGACCAGCCCGGCCCGGATGATGGCGGAGTCCTCGGCGATGACGATCCGCATTCGAGCTCCTCCGATCGGGTCAGACGTGAGATGGCAGTTCGACGGTGACGACCGTGGGGCCCCCGGCCGGACTTTCGACCTGCAGCCTGCCATCAACGCTCTTGGCCCGCTCTGCGAGGCCGGCCAGGCCGCCACCGGGCTCGAGCCGGGCGCCGCCTGTGCCGTCGTCGCTGACTCGCATCGTCACCAGGCCGGGCTGGTGGAGCACCTCCACCTTGGCGCGCTGGGCACCGCTGTGCTTCGCCGCGTTCGTAACCAGCTCCGCGGCGCAGAAGTAAGCGATCGTCTCGATGGCAGGGGACGGGCGCTCGGGCAGGTCGACGGCCACTTCGACCGGCAGGTCGCTGCGTGCCGCGAGGCCGGCGAGGGCGGCACCGAGGCCTTCGTCCAGGGCCGGTGGATGGATGCCCCGGGCCAGGTCACGCAGTTCGGTGATCGCCTCCATCGCTCCACGGTGAGCGGCGTCGACCAGCTCCACGGCGCGGCCGAGGCCGGCGCCCCCAGGCCTGGCAGCCGCGGTGCTCAGATGGTCCCGCGCGAGCCCCAGCTTCATGACGACAGCAACCATCTGAGCCTGGGCTCCGTCGTGCAGGTCCTGCTCGATGCGCCGCAGCCGGGCTGCCGCGTCGTCCACCACGACAGCCCGGGATCGTTGCAGCTCGCGCACGCGCTCGACATTTTTGGGGGCATCCCGCAGCAGGTTCCAGCGCGGGACCAGGTAGGCGAGCGAGCCGTTCAGCCCGGCCGCCGCGAACAGGACCACGCCCCACCACTGACCGAAGGCCAGGAGCACCGCCCCAGCGGCCACGAAACAGACCGCGGCAACCCATCGGGCGACTGCCACGCCCTTTATGTGACGCGCCCCGAACACCGTGAAGGTACCCTTGGCGGCTGGTGGGCCTGCGTCGGTCATTTCGAGACCTACATCGAGAGCTTGGCGTTTTCCGGGGCATCCCGGAGCAGGTTCCAGCGCGGGACCAGGTAGGCGAGCGAGCCGTTCAGCCCGGCCGCCGCGAACAGGACCACGCCCCACCACTGACCGAAGGCCAGGAGCACCGCCCCAGCGGCCACGAAACAGACCGCGGCAACCCACCGGGCGACTGCCACGCCCTTGACGTGACGCGCCCCGAACGCCGTGAAGGTACCCCTGGTGGCGGATGGAGCCACCCCGGTCGGTTGCTGCTGCTCAGTTGTGTCATGCATAGCACTGCCTCCTTCGATCTTCGGCGCCGACCACCTTGGCCGCCCACCTTTTCGATCTTCGCCCCGAGCGATCCAGAGATCCACCGTGCGGGCACCCGAATCCGGGGTACGGCTAGCACGGCGCCTCTCGGGCCCGGCGCTGCCGCTAGTCCGGGGACGAAGAGGCCGTGCCCGCGCGGGTCAGCTGAAGAGCTTGTCAGCGGCGGTTTGGTCCTCAAAGAATGACCAGTGTTCCGTGGCCTTACCGTCTGCGAGATGCCAGATGTCGGCCGACCGGAGCGCCACGGTCTGCCCGTCCCGCTCGGCATGGAAGGTCACCAGTACGACGCCGTGCGTGTCATTGGCCAGGACATCGTGGAGCTCTGTGCGGAAGGTGCCACCGGTCAGCTCCATCACTTTGCCAAAGAAGCCCATGATCTCCTGGAAGCCGCGGTACTCGCCGGTGGTCTGGTTGGATCCTCCGGAGTGCCAGACGATGTCGTCATCGAACAGGGCCTGGACGGTGTCCATATCGCCGGAGTTGTACGCCGCGTATCCGCGCCTCAGCAGATCCTCGTTGGGATGCGCCATTGCTGTTCCCCCCTTTTACGCGGCTGATCACCAGCCGCAATTGCCCTGGCCCGACGGACCAGGTTCTGATCAGATTATGGTCCGCTCCGCTCACCTGGGGCGAGTGCTGGCGGCATATCTCCGAATATGTCTCGCCCTCTGATCCCGGCGGATGCGCGTTCCGAGGCGGCAACTCCGGGCAGCTGCCGCCACCGAGCCACGGCATAGGGATTCTTTGATCCGGAAACGAAGGAGGTAATTTTCTGGGGAGAGCATTATGCAATGCAGCCTTTGGTCGATGAGCTTGTGAAGCTTTCGAATCCTGCCAGGCGCCAGTCAAAAGGGGCGTGGCCCGGGCGAGTATTCATTCGTTTCTTACGGCCTCGGGCCTGGTCAGGCGGCGCAGCAGCGGGAACGTGGCGGCGATGATACCGAGAGCCAGCGCGATCCCGCCGGCGGTGATGACGTAGTAGGCAGCATCGGGCGCCACGAGGGGATGAGCCAGCTGCACGTCGGCAAACATCGCCGAGGCTGCAAAGCCGGTACCGATCGCAACAGTGGCAGCCGCTAGCAGCGGGATCCCGCTTTCAAGGGCGATCACGCGGCGCAGCATGCCGAGCCGTGCCCCGGTGAGCCGCAGCAAGCTGAATGGGCGTTTGCGGTCAGCCAGCCCGGCGGCCACGCTCGCAGCCAGCGTGCAGCCAGCGATGGCCAGGCTGGTCAGGATCACGACATCGGCCAGCTGCTGGTAGGCGTTGTCCGCCGCGTTTTGCGTCGCGGTGTCCTCGCCGAAGGTGGTGGGTGAGCCAGAGCCTGTCGGGTAGGCCCGTTCGAGTACCGTTCTGGCCTGCTCAACCGTGGACTGCGATCCGTTGGTCGCCACGGCTATGCCATACAGGCGCAGTCTCCCCAGCTGCCGGGCTGTGACGTCCGCAGCTGGCCAGGTGATCCGTGTGAGGTTCCGGCCGCCGAAGTGACCGCTGGTCAGGAACGGGGACAGCTTCACCGCTGCGGCACCCACGGGACACCGGCCGAGAGCTGGAGCGGTGGCGATCTGCGGGCACGACACAACCACGGCCGGGAAGCCCGCCGGAATCCCGAGCTGGCGGCTGGCCATGGTCAGCCCCGGGTCGTCGCGCAGCTCAACGACGCCCTGAACGCCGCGGATCCGCCGCAGTCGGCCGACGACCGCCTCGGCGGCTGCCGGAGAGAATCCCGATGCCGTTCCGTGCGCCGTACCCGCGGCTGCCGGGTTGCCCTGGCCGGGGCCGAAGCCGAACTGCTCCGCCAGGACATTGCTGGCCGCTGCGCCGCCCACCGGCGCGAGGCGCTTGGTGTTCTGCGTGGTGATGACCGCGACGGCCACCGTGGTGATGAACAGCGCCAGGACCAGGCCGCTGACCGCCCGGAAGCCTGCCTGCGGATCGTCGGCCAGCCGCCGCGCGGCAATCAGCGCTCCAGGCCGGCTCACACGCCGCACCATGACCCGTGCTCCGGCCATGGTCAGCCACGGCCCGGCACTCATCAAGCCGATCATGATCAGCGCGAAGCCAGGCACAAACGCCAAGATCTGTCCCGGAATGCTGGCCGGGCGGCCGTGCACAACGAAGAACCCCAGATCGGCCAGCCCAGCCAGCAGGAGAATTACCCGCCGGGCCCGCGGCGGCTTCGGCGTGACCCGCCGGGCAACGCCCAGCGGCGAGATGTTCACCCGGCGAAGCGCCAGCCGGGCCACTACACCAGCGGCGGCAGGCACGCCGACGGCCACCGCAGCAATGTCAGGCAGGCTCAGCGAGAGCTCACCGGGGAAGAACGGCTCGCCGGTAAACGGGATCGCCGCCAGCGGCACCCGCAGCACGAAGAACAGCCCAAAGCCTGCGGCAACGCCGGCCAGCGCCGCGAGCGTGGACTCCATCGCCGCGATCACCGAGATCTGCCTGCGCGTGGCGCCGACCAGCCGCATCGCGGCGAATCGCTGCTCGCGGCGGGCGGCCGACAGGCGGGTCGCCGTCGCGATGAAGATCAGCACCGGCAGCAGCAGCGACAGCGCCACCACAGACAAGATGAGGTCGATAAACGACGAGCCGATGCCCGCCCGGACCACGCAGCCGCCAGCGCCGCACCCGCTGGGCGCAGTGGCGTTCAGGCTGGTCACGATCGCAGCGCCGGGCAGATGCGACATCTGCGCGGCGGAGTGGCCGATGACGATGAGCAGCGAGTTAGGGGACGGCAGGCCCGGCTCACCGATCAGGCCCACCTGGTGCCCTGGGTAACGATCCGCTAGCTCGCCGGCTGGCGTGCTGCGCAGCAGTTTGGCGAGCGCGGGTGAGGCGTAATACTGGCCCGGTCCAGGGTCGCGCGGCAGTCCCGGCGGCACCGGCGAGGTGGCGCCAGTGGCGGCCACATCGGCCCGGTAGATGACCTGCCCGCTGAACTCGTCGGCCGTGATCAGTCCCCACAGCGGATCGCTGCTGGCAGGAGAGATCGCGCCGGCCGAGGTTCCGGCGTCGGGGGCCGATCGTGCTGGCCGGATGCCCTGCCTGTGGGCAAGATCCTTCGCCCCTGTATCCAGCCAGGCGTAGCGGTCGTTCTGCGCGCTGACCGCGTTGGTAGCGGACACGGCGGTCAGGAGCAGCGCGACGCCTAGCCCGAGCGCGCCCGCCAAGATGACCAGGCGAACCACGGACTCGCGGCCTCCCGAGATCGCCAGCCGCAGGCCAAGGGCGGTCACGGCCCAGCCCCGGTGAGCGGGGTGGCATGACCACCGCGGACGGTGACCCGCCGTTTCAGCCGGCCCAGCAGGGCACCCATGACCGCGAATATACACTCGGGGTATACACTCAACAAGTACCTGGCCAGCACCTGAATCGTCCGGGCGGTCTGCCGGCGAGCTGGCAGGGCAGGTGGATGGCGAACCTGCATATGCACTCGGCCTCAACGTGGCTCGTAGCCTAGAGTTTGCCTGTGCGACGGCACCCACCTCGAAGATGTCTCCGAGAATGCGGATCACCTAAATGACTAGCAAGGTTCGGGCAATAGCGTTCGACCTGGACGACACGCTCGCCGTTTCTAAATCGCAGATCGATGACCGTATGGCCAGGCTGCTATGCGAGCTCATCGCTGTTATCAACGTGTGCATCATCTCTGGCGGGAGGTTTGAGCAGTTCGACCTCCAGGTTTTGCAGCACCTTCCCGTATCTGACGGATCGCTGACGTCGCTTCACCTGATGCCTACGTGTGGCACACGTTACTACCGCTGGAGCGACGGCTCATGGCGGCAGATTTATGCGGAGGACCTATCCGAGGACGATAAGCGGCGCATCATCACGGTTCTCGAGCAGGGCGCGAAGGAGCTTGGTCTCTGGGAGAGTGAGACCTGGGGAGAACGGATTGAGGACCGCGGCAGCCAGATTACCTTTTCCGCTCTGGGACAGGAAGCACCAGCGGCAGAGAAATATCAGTGGGATCCCGGGAATTCCAAGAAGGAATCACTTCGCCAATATGCCGCATCGCGGCTTCCTGATCTCGAAGTCCGCGTCGGCGGATCCACTTCGGTCGACATCACTCGGCGCGGGATCGACAAGGCCTACGGAATCCGGAAGCTGATGCAGTATCTGGACCTGAAGGCTGACGAGATCCTGTTTGTCGGTGACCGCCTTCGCGAAGGAGGCAATGACTATCCCGTCCGGGCTGTGGGCGTCCAGTGTCTTGAGGTGTCGCGCTGGGAGGACACTGCCGATTTCGTCGAAGACTTCCTGGTACGGCAGCCGCCATTCGCTATCTGACCAGGACAATCGCCGCGCCGACGGCCGGCCTCGCAGGCTGCCTCATCCAGCCCGGCGACAGCGAACCGGCGCACCACGCTCATCGCGGCGACGGCATCTCACACCGCGCGGCTGAGCAGCCGCCGGGTCTTATCCGGACGGCGGTCCCCGGCGCGCACGGCGATCGTCCACCCGTTGCGCCTAGGGATCTGGCTCATCACCGCGGCGGCGTACTTGCCGCTTGCAGCAGCAGGCAGCTGCGCCTCGCGCCCATCTTGTGTGCCGGCTGACAGCAGGCTGGAATCACCCGGCGAAGCGTTCGTACCTGGCGAGGATGGCCGGCCCGCTGGTCTCGGCGGACAGCAGGCGGAGCTGGACCGGGGCGGCCTTAGGGGAGAACAGAGGGGTGCCGCTGCCGAGCGCGGTGGGAAAGAACAGGATGCGGTATTCGTCGACCCGGTCGTGCTCGGTGAGGGTGTGGACGATGCTGGCGCTCCCGGCGATGATGACATCCCGGTCGGCCTTGGTCCGCTCGACGGCGTCGAGAAGCTCGCCGTCCAGCAGCGATGAGTTCTGCCATGCGCTGAGGTCCGGGCGGGTGCGCGAGGCGACCAGTTTGGGCATGCGGTTCATGGCCGCGGAGAAGTCGTCGGCGCGGCTGGGCCAGATGTGCGAGAAATGCTCCCAGGTCTTGCGGCCCAAAAGCAGGACGCCGGTGTCGAGCTTGGGGCCGAGCCGGAAATGGTCGGGGGGCGGCGGGCCGTCGCGGAAGACCCAGCGCCCGTGAGGCGTTCCATCCGCTCCGTCCGGGTCTTCGGTGATGCCGTCGAGAGTGGAGAAGGCAATGACGATGGTCTGAGGCACGGCACTGCTCCTTTGATCGTGGTCCCAGCCGGGGTGACCGGGGCGCAGGCACTTACCGGACATCCGCCTGCCCGTCCGTACGAGTGCGGCGCGCTTCGGTGAGCCCTCAATGGAGCCAGGCTGCGGTGGTGACGCTACCAAGTTCACTTGGATGAAGCAAGTAATCTCCACTAGAGTGGCGCCGTGAAGCGGACCGACCGTAAATCGCACTGCCCGGTGAACTCCGCCCTGGAGGTGGTCGGCGACCCGTGGTCGCTGCTGGTCGTCCGCGACATCGTGTTCTACGGCAAGCACACCTTCGGCGAGTTCCTGGCCTCGGAGGAGCGCATCACCACCAGCGTCCTGGCCGACCGGCTGGCCAGGCTGGTCAGCAGCGGCATCCTCAGCAAGCAGCGCAACCCGGCCGACAGGCGCCGGGAACTCTACTCCCTGACCGGCGCGGGTCTGGCGCTCATCCCCGTCCTGGTAGAACTCGCCAACTGGGGCGTCCGCTACGACCCCGAGGTCACCGAAAATCCCCTGTGGACCAGCAAGGCCGAGACCGACAGGACGGGACTGTACAAGCTGATCCATGACACCGTCGCGGGCGGCGGAAGCGTCTGGCGCGGCAAAGACAGCGTCATCGAACGGCTCCAGCAGGCCAACGATCCCTAACGACCGGGCCGCAAAGGGCGGCCCGCCTTCAGCCGGGGAGTCCGGGCCTCGTAGGCCCCAGCCTGAGCCTTTCGTGTTCTTCGTTGGGTGGCATGGCGCCCGGCGCCCGGCTCGGCGCCGCATCCGCGGACCGTTCACCGCAGACGGCGGCGCAAGGCGTCGATGTCGGCACCGCTGAGTCCGGCGGCGGCCAGGTATCCGGCCACGTCGAGGTCGCGGATCAGGGTGGCGATCGTCTCGCTGACGGTCGTCCCTCGTGATTTCAGGTACTCACGGGTATCAGGCTCGTCCTGCTCGAGGCCCAGAGCGGCATATAGGGGCGCCAGCTGGCCAAAGGTCAGCTCGTAGTCCGCGGCGATCGCCTCCGGTGTGACGCCGGCGAGGGAGAGCAGCAGCAGGCTTATCAGCCCGGTGCGGTCGCGGCCGGCCCCGCAGTGGAAGATGACGCCACCGTCCCCGGCCCGGGCGATCGCGGTGAGGACTGCCGCAATGCGCTCGGGCTTGGCGTCGAGGAAGGGCCGGTAATACAGCGGCGTGCCGTTCAGCCCTCCCCCGTTGAGGCGGCGCCACAGGTCGAGGTCTTCGATGTCGTCGAGGGGTATGAGCACGGTCTGGACGTCGGCCGGCCGGGTGGTCGCCGTCCGGTCAGCGGGCACAGCGAAGGTCCCGGCCCCGAGGGTTACCGCGGGCACGGAGCCGGGCGTAACCTCATCGGGGTTGCGCAGGTCAATGACGACCCGGATGCCGGCGCGTCGCGCTGCTTCCCATCCGGCGGCGGTGACGAACCGTGGGTCGGCCGATCTGATCAGCCGCCCGTACCGCGTCCATGACCCCGTAGCGGTCGGCAGCCCGCCAAGATCCCGGGCGTTGTAAAAGCCTTCCCACCGAACAACCCGGTCAGCGCCGCGGCGCGTCTCAGGAATCCTGTCCATGGCTGCGACTATCAGCCCGGCCCCAGGGGCACGGTCAACAAACAGTCATCCGCTCCCGGCACGGATCCGTCCGCCGGCGCTGCCGGCACTCCTAGCTGGCAAGCAGCAGGGCAACCACCGCTGCGGCGACGAGAATCACGGCGGCGAGCGCTATCCAGGGCCTGAGATTGCGCCGCTCCTCGTCGAACCCGGTCATGTCTATCGGACCGGTTACGTCAATGGAGTCCGAATGCCTGCCCACCGTCGCCCCCCTGACGTTTGACGTGCGCGAGACGCCAGCCGTCACCCCTGACTGGCACCGGGACGCACGGCGGGCGCCCCGCCGTACCGTGCAGTCTGGCAGGGGCGCGCTCACTCGGGCGGGTAGTTGCGGAAAGGAGGCCCCGGCTTCTTGCCGGCTCGCTCGTGATCGGCAGTGGCCTGGATCCGGCGTGAGATAGGCTGCGGCCCTGGCGGGCCAGCCGGCCGCAGCCGGCAGCTAGCAGTGCGTGCGTCCGCGACCGTGCGGATACGAGCTCGTCCTGGAAGGACACAGGCAGATGGCACAGGGAACTGTGAAGTGGTTCAACTCCGACAAGGGCTACGGTTTCATCGCCCCCGACGACGGCAGCGCCGACGTCTTCGTTCATTACTCGGCCATCGACATGGGCGGTTACCGCACCCTGGAAGAAAACCAGAAGGTCGAGTACACCACCAGCCAGGGCCCCAAGGGTCCGCAGGCCGAGCAGGTCCACGCACTCTGAGCGGTCCTGATTCGCCGCCGCTACCCGGAACCGGCCCGCGTCATGGCTTGCGGCCCGCGTCGAGCAGGGCCGGGGCGGCGGACAGATCGGGCAGCTCGTCGTAGGGCTGGTAGAGGGAGCTGCCCGGGCGCCGGTACCTGTTGATCCAGACACGGCGCCGCAGGCCGAGGTCGCGGGTCGGGATGAGGTCGTACTCCCATCCCTGCGCGACGTGGGTCACCTGGGCAGGCGGGACGTCGATGGCCGTGTACGCGTACTCGAAGGCCTGGCGGCTCGGCTTGTACGCCCCGGCTTGCTGCGCGGTGATGACGTGATCGAAGTCCACGCCGATGCGCGCGACGTTGTGCGCAATGAGGTCGTCGTCGGTGTTTGAGATGATGGCGATCTCGTAGCCCAGGGACTTCAGAGCCCGCAGCGCGTCCGGCACCTCCGGGAATGGCCCGAAGGTGGGTACCGCGGCGGCAAGCTCGTCACCATCGGACGGTGACGGGGGGATGCCGTGCAGCCGCATGGCGCACCGCAGGCTCGAGTGCAGTACCTCGCGGTACGAGCGATAGGGCTCGAGCACCGCCTGGAAGCGCATGACCCGGAAGTCGTCGAGGAACTCCTCGGTGTCAACGCCGTCCATCGGCAGGCGGTCGGCGAGAAGCTGCCGTGTCGCCTCCGACAGGCGGAAGTCGATGAGAGTGCCGTAGGCATCGAACGTGACGACCTGACGCATGGTGACTATCTTCTCCCGCCGGGCTCCGGGGACTCTTCCGCGGCCGGATTCCGGGATGGGACCGGGATGCGCTCCAGATCGTGAGCCATCACGACCGGCCCGCCGAACGCCATCGCCGCCTGGTCGGCAAGCAGCCTCTCGTCGCCCCGCTCGTAGCGCTGCGAGAAGTGCGTGAGCACGAGCAGCCTCGCCCCGGACTCGGCCGCGATGCGGCCGGCCTGCCTGGCGGTCAGGTGCCCGTATTCGTCCGCTAGCGCGCCCTCGGTGTCGGCGAACGTGGATTCACACACGAGCATGTCCGCGCCCTCGGCGAGCGCGAACGCGCCGTCGCACAGCCGGGTGTCCATGATGAAAGCGAAGCGCTGTCCGCGCCGCGGCTCGCTTACCTCATCAATGGTGACCTGACGGCCGCCGCTGCCCAGGCGGCCGTCGTGCTGCAGCCGCCCGATGTCGGGGCCGGTGATGCCGAAGGCGGCAAGCTTGTCCGGGAGCATCCGCCGCCCGTCCTCCTCCACCAGGCGGTAGCCGACGGCCGCAACGCTGTGCGACAGCGGCTGGGCCTCCACCCGGAACGCGGCCGCCCGCAGCACCGTGCCGCCGGCCTCGACCGGCCACTCCCGCAGCTTCAGCACGTCGTGGAACAGCGACGAGTGCCGCAGCCGGGCGAACACCTCACGGTGCTGCGCCGGGTAGCAGGCGTCGACGGAGTGCGGTACCCGGTCCAGGGCGATCCGCTGGAGCACGCCGGGCAGGCCGAGGCAGTGATCTCCGTGGAAGTGCGTGATGCAGATGCGGGTGATCCGGCTCGCCGTGACCCCGGCGAACAGCATCTGCCGCTGTGTTCCCTCGCCGGGATCGAACAGCAGGCCCTCGTCGTCCCATAGCAGCAGGTAGCCGTTGTGGTTACGGCGGCGGGTTGGCGCCTGGCTCGCCGTCCCAAGGACCACTAGTTCCCGGGAAGCCACGGATTAGCTAACTCCTTGCCGGGACTGGCCGGAGCCGCGCTCAGGACGTCGAGGACGTCGTTCAGGGACCCGCAGATCCGGTAGGCCAGCGCCTGGATGGCGGCAGGGATGACGCGCGGCACCGATGAGTCCGGCACGAGAATCGGGATCATCCCGGCTGCCGCCGCCGCGCTG
>Ga0335073_10003909_pt1 | contig 20779 bp, 18 predicted proteins | sample Lox_Sample_22_FD_207093 | JGI IMG/M metagenome (GOLD analysis project Ga0335073, IMG submission 207093) | Soil microbial communities from Loxahatchee National Wildlife Refuge, Florida, United States - Lox_Sample_2.2 | ecosystem: Environmental > Terrestrial > Soil > Wetlands | place: USA...
AACACATCTGCATAGATATAGTTGAGCGTGGCAAACAGCCATAACACTGAGAGCCTGACTCGAATGTCTTCCATGGAACTCTCCTGTGCTGCCTAAGCGGGCCGTAGTATTGGGCGTAAGGTAGTGAACCCAGGCGATTTTCGCAATATGCGGAGCCCAAAGTTGCCTATCCTATTCGTACTACGGATGAGTTCTAGAAAAAGACTCATCTTCGGACCCGCAAGAATGCAACTCAGGCGCGTGGAATGGAGCCGACCCGAGACTCCCATTTTGAGCAAGCCAGGGCCCAGTACTCCAAATTGCAGCCTCGCAATAACTTTGAGCCCTCCTGCTGACAATAGATTCCCAACAAAACGGGGGCTGGTAGCGGGATTTTGGGAGTATCACGGGCAAACCGGAAGTTGAGCCAGGCATAATCAGACGGGCCAGAAGTCCGCTTGTAGGAAGCTGCATGCCGGGGCGGCGGCTACGGCAGGTGGAATTTTTCAAGAGCAAGAAGAAGCAGGTAGGGGCCGCGGGCAAGGGAAAGATTCGCAAAGGGGATGTTTTCCTGAACCCGACTCCGGCCCGCAGGCGTCACTCGTCGGGTTACGCGCGACTTACCAGGCAAGTGAAATTCAATCAGGCAACACAAGCGCATTTACCGGTGGCGATCCGGTGGAACTTCCTACAAGCCGACTACACGCCCGGATGAATGAAAACGATCAGCGCCGTTCATACTTCCGTACTCCCATGCGCCGATGCCGCCGAGATCGGAGCCACAGCCGCGACCTCTGAACACGGTTCCTACGTGGAGCTTCCGTGGCCGCCGGGGAGCTCGCACATAAGCAGCGAGCGACCCGGATGATTCCGGCTCGGCGCACTGAACGTCTTCGAAGCACAAAAGACCGCCGGGATCGGGGATCGTGACCAAAGCGAAGAGCTGAAAATTGGGAGAGGACAAGGCAAAATTCCCCACCCTCCGCGACATTTGGCGAAGGGTGGGCAAGGTCAACTAACGCGCCGAAGACGATCTGCTCACCACCTGTTGGCCGGGCCGTGGCAAGTGCCGACGCCCTTATCGCTGTAAGAAGCCGGACCGGTTGTCTGCGCAGGATCCTTGAGTGCCGATTCGAAATCCCACGCGTAGCCGTTCTGATTGAGCGTCAGGCCCATCACGCCCCAGAATTCCCCGCTTGCCGCCTCGAGATTCGCCGCGTTGAAGTTCGGGTTGCCGCTGGGATCGGCGCTTGTTGTGTCGGTCGTGACGACTGTGTCGAGTGTCTCGCCGCCGGTGCCGACGATGAATTCGCGGATGCCCTTCTTCGGATCGTATTTCCCGGAGGGGTCAAGGGGGCGGTAGCGGGCATAGAGGTGGTCGTGTCCGTTCAGCACCAGGTCGGCCCCGTACTCGTAGAGCAGTTGCCAAAAGGCCTGAGCGGTAATGCCCTCTTCGCTGATGCCGTTGGCAGCGCTGTAGGTGGGCTGGTGCCAGTAGGCCAGAGTGCACGCGGAATGATTCGAGGCGAGATCGTTTTTCAGCCATTCGAGTTCGGCGGAAAACCAGGAGCCTGTGTCGGAACAGCCGCCCGGCTGTGTCTCGCACTCGATATTGAGCGAGATAAGGTGCCAGGAGCCCAGATTATAGGAGTACCAGCCATCTCCGACTCCGACTGGGCCCCCCGCCGGTGCTGTGTTGTCTCCAAGTCCGCCCGTTTGCTCGAAGTGCCCCGCCTGCCCATCCGAATTCGGGACGGGCTGGGTGAAGGTACCGCCGGTATCGGGGTTGTCGGCGATGGTAGCCGTCATCATGGTTCCATCGGCGTTGTGCTGGACGCCATTGAAGTAGGAGAAGTAGCCGTAGCCGGCAACGCCGATTGCGCCGTGCTCGGTATAAAACTCGTGGTTGCCAGGCGCGGGCCGCGTAATAAATTTGAAAGCGCCATAGGTCAGTTCGTACGAGTTCTCAAAGTCCGAATATTGGCCTACCTGGTATTGCTCATCTCCGAGAAGCGCGACGAGGGCAGGCTTCATATTCTCGATCTGCTTCGCGGTGGCCGCCTGGGATGCGTACAGATTCTGAGCGGTGTCTTCGCTGCAGTTTTCACCCGCCTTCTCACCGCTCGGCTCCTCGCCTGGCTGGCAGGAGACGTCGCCGACCACCGCCAACACTGGAGGCCGCTCCAGTTTGTTGTACGGCCACGGATTGTCGTTCGGCGCCGAATTGCCGTTCAGCCACTGATTGTCGACCTGCCAAGAATTGTCGTTCGACCGTTGACTGTCGTTGGAGTTTTGATTCTGTGCCTCGGCGCCAACTGCAAATGTCAGCACCGAGGCGACCGCTCCTACGAGCACCGCCGCTCGGAAACTTCCCCGGATCGTCTTCATGCGGTTCCTCCCTTTCGCACTTGTTGTCGGATGGTTGCGAAACCCATGCTTTTTAACCTTTCGATATTTCTGGCGTGTTTGCAGCGTGTGAATAAAACTCACATCAACAGTGGGGAGGCGGGGTAGCCAATCTGCCGCAAGAGTGGCTCTGACACCGCTGGTTTAAACTGTGCCGCTGCACGGATGCACAACCGGAGGCTTCGCAGAATCGCCACCTCGTCCGGATTGCAGGCGACGCGGCACTTAGGTGTAGCGAAACAGCGCCTTGAAACCAAAGTCCATATGCTGCTGGATATGGCAGTGAAACAGCGTGAGGCCCGGCTGGTCGGCGACCAAATCCACGGAGACGCGCCCAAATGCGGGAACAATCACCGTATCCTTCATGATGCCGGCAGTCGGCTTGCCGTTGAACTCGACAAGCTCGAACAGGTGCCGGTGGATGTGCAGCGGGTGGGAATCGTCACTGCGATTGCGAAACACCAGCCTGTAGCGACCTCCCTGCCGGAATAGGAATTCACGTTGATGCGGATATTCCTTGCCGTTGACGAGCCAGTGATTGATTCCATGGGGCCCGCCTGGCACTTTTTCAAAGACCATGTCGATGGTCTGGTCTGGCACGGGATGCGGCGAGGCCTTGCCAAAGATTGTATAGTCCCAACGCGCCTTCTGAGGCGGAAGCCATTGCGCGCGCTGCTGCTGCTGATTGGCGTACTCCACCACGATGCCCATGCCGGATTGCCGCGCGACATTGCGCAGCGCCCCTAGTATCCAAACACCCGGCCGATTCATTTCCACGATCGCATCGACGCGCTCGCCCGGGGCGATCTCGACGACATCAACCGGCTGAGGCGCGGGCACGAGATTGCCGTCGAGAGCGATCACCTGAAAACGGTGACCCGAAAGAGCTATGCGATGAATTTGCGAAGCGCTGGCGTTCAGCAGATGCATTAGGATGCGCTGACCCAAACGCACGCGGAGGGGTTCCCCCGCACCTAGAATCTTGTCGTTGATTGAGTAAAGAGGAGCGCTGACTTCGAGCCCGTTGGGACGCGGGTCTGGAGTGGCGGGTTTTTCGGGCGTCGGATCGCTGGGATTCGGCTGCTCCTCGTCCGGGTCAATCGTGGTCAGAAAAGGCTCCCATTCACGCAGCGCAAGAAAAACTTCTTGATCGTAGAGCCCAGGGTCATTCGCCGAATCGATCATGAGAAACCCGAACTGGCCCGTGTAGGCGCCGCGATGCAGATCCATCATGGCCGCGGTGTGCGAGTGGTACCATCGCGAACCCGCGGGCTTGGCCACGAACTGATAGCGCCGGCGGCCATGCGGGGGTACTGGAGGTGTACCTTCTTCCTCCACTCCATCCACGTCCGAGGGAACGAACAAACCGTGCCAATGCACGTATTCGGGAACGTCCGTGTCGTTCACAACCTCCACGGCGACGCGCTGGCCCACTCGGACGCGGAGCAAAGGACCTGGGACCTTGTTGCTGTAACCGATGGTGCTGATTACGACCTGGGGGGCCAGTTCGACCGTCATTGGTGCGATCCGCAAAGTGAAATCCGCCGCGCGCTCGTGTGTCTCCGGTTCTAAGGCCGCCGCCATCGGATGCGCTAGCGACTGCGCGAACGCGGGCCGCAGCTTGCCTGCGCCCTCCGCGATCACCGTGGCGCATCCAAGCCGTACAAAATCCCTTCGGTTCATGTGAACCTCTTACGCGTTGCAAACGCCAACGCGAAGCGACTGCGCCCTACGAGCGCTGTCGCCACGAAAATCGCCCGTGGGCATTTTGCCATTCTTCCCTTCAGCTGTTGGTTGAATGGTTGGAAAAAACAAACATTCTAAGCGTTCTCAGAAACGACCGTAAGGAGTTTCTTGGCCAGTCTCGGAGTGCTCTACGCGGGATCTCCCCGGTGTGTGAGGCGATTCCCTGGTTAAGGCCCGACTCTGGGTAACTTCCGGTTTGCCGAAGATACGGGAGTGATCGCTTGACGGCTCGAATTGAGATGCGGAGTGTGCGCACTGCTGGCTGCAGATTCAGATAGATTGCCGGCAGGCGGGAAGGGCAGGCCGACGGCTGAGCAAGCGCCGCGGCTTGCACGGCGTCAGCACGAGTCCGGCCGTCTACATAATCGCGACCGCTACATTTGGGCCGTGGCCACATCCTTCTTCGCCGCGCTTGCGCCGATGTCCTGCGTTTGCGGGAGGAACTTGACTTGCTCGAATCCATTCGAACGGAACCACTTTCGCACTTCTTCGCCGGAGTGGTAGTGCATGAACTCGGGCGAGAGGACGTCGTAAAACGAGAATGCGGTCGAGTCCAATCGGTGGCGGATGTGAGTGATTCCCGCAAATTCCCGGATTTTGTGAAAGCAGTAGAGCGGAACGGCAAGTCCCCAAGAAAGGCCATACAGCACGGGCGGCGGCAGGAGGTATGGCTTGCTCAGGACCTTTCTTGCGAATCGGTACGGAGTGAACATTCGGCTGGAATAGACCCATATATATATCCGACCTCCCGGCCTGACGAGATTCGAAATGCTGCCGAAGCCCTGGGCCGTTTCCGGCGTGTGGTGGAGGACACCGGCGCTCCAGACATAGTCAAATGCCTCCGCCCGAAATGGAGGGCGCAAGAGATCACCCTGAACAATATGCACGTTGGGAAGATCCTTGCAGCGGTGGTAGGCTGCCTTGGCTGCGTCGCTGAAATCAAGGCCAACAATCGTGGAATTCCGGCCAATTTTCCCCAAGTTGGCCGTCAACCGGCCTGAGCCGCACCCAGCATCGAGAACAAACTGGTTTGTCAAGCGCTCCCAGTGAGGGAGGTCAAACGCGTCTTTGAAACGCTGCAATTCTTCTTCCTCAGTCTGGCCATAGACGGTATCGTCCTCGAATCGTCCTTGGGCATGCAGAGTCCATTCCCGGCCAAAGGATTCGCGAGTTCTCTTCGATCGAATGTCTTTTTCGAGGATGACGGGAAGACCGTCCACGATGGGGTAGGCCGAGCCACAAGCACGGCAGGCGAGTTCGCCTTGAACAATCTCGAGGCCTTCCTTGCGCCCTCGGGAGAGCGTGAAGGGACCGCGGCACTTCGGGCAACAGAGAAGGGGCAGCAAACCGTCTTTCATTGTCTATCTCCTGTTTGCTGGGCACTGCGATCTGGATGGACTGGACCTTCCGAAATTTAGGTAGTCAGTTCGCCTGCGGAGGCGTGGTACGCAAGACACCTAAGACGATTCTGGCGCGCATAAGCACGCCTCCTAAAGGGTCTGAGGCGAAGGACGCGAATCGCCTCGATTTGGGCTGTGGCTCAAATTCTACTCGCTTGTATGCCAAAACCCAACGCGAGCGTACGCAATCTTGCGGCTCACAACTCAGTTGCTTCTGATCAAATCAAGCGCTAGCCGGAGGTTATTTCGGGCCAGACGGCCGGTTGTGGGAAGCCGCGTGCCGGGGCGGCGGCAAGTGAAGGGAGGGAATCGCAAGCGCGATGTCTCCCAAAACCCCGTTTGTGGCCAGTGACAGGCGCTTGTTTGAGTATCCTGCTGTAAGTCCGCTGAAGTGCTAGCCGGTTGGGCAGCAGGGCTTCCCCTTGAATGCTTCCCATCCCTCATGGGCGATCAGCGGCAACAACGCTAAGGCAGCAACGGGGTCTGCCCAACTCACTCCCCAGAAAGCATTGATGGCGAGACCGGTCAGCGCAATCAAGGCTAGATGCCCACAGACGGAGGACTCGGCAGCATCAGCCCTCAACGTGGCGCTGGATGTCGCAATGGAGAGATGCCGCTTCCGCCTTGCAAGCCAAGGCATTGCCACTGCGGCGAGGATGAGCAGCACGATTCCGATGGGACTGGGCCGAGCTTCGACATGTCCCAGCAAGGTCAGGATCGAAACGATGGCAACAAACGCGGCGAGAACAAAGAGCAAACCGCCTGCGATTTTGGCCGCTCGCTGCTCAGCGTGTTCTCCGCGAGACGGCGAATGGAAGCGCCAGAGCACGACTGCCGCAGAAAGAAGTTCGACTGTGCTGTCGCCACCAAAACCAAGAAGGGCCGGACTGTGGGCCGCCCAAGCCGCCCCTAATGACACCAACGCTTCCACACTCATCCAGACGAGTGTGAGCGTTTGAATCCAAATGACGCGCTGAATCACTTCCGGTGGGATGGTCTTCGCTTCCGCGGACATATTCATAGTATGAGTCCAGACTGACGCAGGAAGAGCTATTTCGTGCGGTGGTGACCTCACGTCAAAGTCAGCGCTCCTTACTGGATCTATAACGCTACACTCGGAGAAGTGAAATTTTGCAGGCTCCGCCGAAGCTGCGTTGTAAGAACTGCTTTACTGCTGACCACAATTGGCCCGTTTATTCCTCAAAGCCCGTTTATGGCGAACTTCCGTGTCGTCGACTCGTTGGGATTTTGGTCCTCACGATTAAGAACGCTCTGCGGGGTCAATCTCATACTCACTCTGGACCAGGCCGCCTGTGAAGGAACGTGTTTCGACATGACGAAGCGAAATGTCGCGCGGCAGTGGACCAAACAAAGCGACGCCTGCCCCAATCAGCACAGGCACGCGCGTGATCACGAGCCGGTCGATACAATCTGCTGCGAGGAATCGCTGAATGGTGATGCCGCCGTCTACATAGACATGTTTGAAGCCGCGGGCTTTGAGCTGCCTTTTAATTTCGGCCGGCTCCCCGGACGCCTGTTCGACACTCGCGCCTGCGACCGAGGGCAAATCGAGCGGACGGCTGCTGAGTACGACCACCGGCTTCTTCCCGTAAAGCGCCAAGTGCCCAAGCTTCAGCACGACCTCGAAAGTCCTACGGCCAATCACGACCACATCGACGCTGGCAAAGAATTCCGTGAACCCGTGAGGCGTCTGTTCGCCTGTGTGCAGGAAGTCGAGAGAGTCGTCCGGGCGAGCCAGAAAGCCATCTACGCTCACCCCACAAAAGACGGAGAGTTTCATCGCAGGCCTCCAGAGTTGACGCTAGTATAGTCAGCCCTTGGCGGGACAGGAAGGCGCACTAGCAGCCCTGGTCGTGGACGTACAAGGGGAAGGCCGGAACGCCTAGAGCATCACCAGGGGAGCGGGCCGTCGTCGTTCGAGAAGGTGCCCGTCGGACCGTCCGGACCGAGCAGCGCGAGGCGCACTGGCTCGCGGGCGCCCTCCCGGACAGTCCGCGTGCCAGTATAATTGTTGAGGTTTGTCTTGGTGTAGCCCGGGCAGGCGGCGTTGACCTTGATGCCGACCGGCTCGAGCTCGATCGCCATGGCGAGCGTGATGGCGTTGAGAGCCGTCTTGGAGGCAGGGTAGACGGGGCCGAAGATCGAGCGCCAGGGCGAGGCCGGGTCCGAGTTCCGCGTCAGCGAGCCAACGCCGCTCGACACGTTGACGATGCGGGCTGACGGCGCCTGGCGCAGGAGCGGCAGCATCGCCTGGGTAACGGCGAGGACGCCGAACACGTTGGTGTCCCACACCGCGCGCATTTCCTCGAGAGACACACTGCTCGGGCGCACGGTCTTTGCGTACTCCGCGACGGACTGGCTGGGCGACTTAGTGGTATTCGAGATAGCCGCGTTGTTGACGAGCACGTCGAGGCGGCCAAGCTCCTTGCGGATGCGCTCGCCCGCGGCGGCGATTGAAGCCTGATCGGTCACGTCCAGCTGGAGTGCGCGTGCGTTCGGGCCAACTTCCCTGGCGGCAGCCTCGCCGCGATCGAGATTGCGCGACCCGACCAAGACAGTGAAGCCGTGCGCCACGAGATCCTTTGCGATCTGAAGACCGATTCCTTGATTGGCCCCGGTGACCAGGGCGACGGGTTTGTCGTGCATGGGCATTCTTCCTCCAAAGGTTGACATGGGCGAGCGAAGCAGCTAATAGTTGAGGGTACGCTCGCATAGGATATTATTTGAGCATGAACTCGCATAAGTCAAGGACTAAAAAAATCAGGGGTGTTCGGGCGCCGCAACGGTCCAATGGCAAATTGCGGGTGGCCGCGATATTGGAGGCCGCGGCAGCCGTCATTGCGGAGAAAGGGTACGAGGCCGCGACCATGGCTGAAATCGCCGCGCGCTCAGGAACGAAGATCGGTTCGCTTTACCGTTTCTTTCCGAACAAGGAAAGCGTCGCAGACACGATCGTCGTGAGCGCCCGCGAAAACATCGACGCCGTGTTCGATCGATTTGACGCCGGCGTAAACGGGCTATCGATTCGAGCTCTGGCTGACGGGCTCGTGGCGCTGATTTTCGAGCTATTCACCCGGCCCGCGTTTATGAAGCTTCTCGATGCCGGCCAGAACTGGTCGGTGAAACGGGAGGAATTCCGGAGCGCGCTGATCGAGCGCATCGCCAAAACGCTGATGATCCATTCCCCAGAGCTCACGAAGAAGTCCGCCGCAGATATCGCGCTCGTCATTCTGCTCAGCGTGAAGACGGTGGCAACGCACCAGGCGTTTTTCGACGAGTCCGCGTCTGGCGCCGGGGATGAGTTTCGCGACATGACGCGGCTCTATCTAAAGAGCAGATTGGGGTCATCTATGTCCGGAAAAAAGAGCATCGCGTCATGACGGTGAGTGCGCTCTCTGCAATCGCTAGTCCGAATCGCTCGGCACGCGGGTCAAAACTTTTACACCACATGCTATAAAAGACGAATGCGGCTAGACGACCACGCACCGCGGCCCGCGATCATAAAATGGCTCCTCGATTCTGACCCGGCTGTACGGTGGCAGGTCATGCGAGATCTCACCGATGAAGCTCCCGACGCGATTGCGGCGGAGCGGGCGCGCATCGCAACTGAAGGCTGGGGAGCCCAACTTCTGGCCGCGCAGTCTGCTGCCGGCCACTGGGGCAGCGGACCGAACTGGGACCTTGTCACTCTCAACAGTCTCGTCGCCTTGAAGGACCTCGGTCTGGACCCCGCCAGCAAGCAAGCTCGCCGAATGATCGACCGCGTCGACAAGCGGGTCGTGTTTAAGTGGCTCGACAACCGGCCCTACTTTCACGGCGAAACCGAGCCCTGCATCAACGGCAGAATTCTCGGCCTTGGTGCTTACTTCAAGGACCCGAACGACGCGCTGGCCAAGCGCCTCCTGGGCGAGCAGCTCGAAGATGGCGGCTGGAACTGCGAGGCATGGCCCTTCTTGTCGGCGAAACGCCCTCCCAGCCGGCGCTCTTCGTTCCACACTACGATCTGCGTGCTCGAAGGACTCCTCGAATACGAGCGGGCAGGGCGCAAATCGGCGGCTGTCACGAAGGCTCGCAAGCGCGGCGAAAATTATCTCCTCGAACGCCGCATGTTCCGCTCGCTTCGCACCGGCGAGGTCATCGACAAACGCTGGCTGCGCTTCTCGTTCCCGACGATTTGGCATTACGACGTCTTGCGCGGACTCGAGTATCTGCGGAATGCAGGAATCAAGCCCGACCGCCGCGTGCGCGACGCCATCAAAATCGTGATCGAGCGGCGCCACCAGAACGGGCGCTGGCCGCTGAACCTCCTTCATGCCGAACGTATTCCATTACAGATGGAGACCGCCGTCGGCAGCGCCAGCCGCTGGAACACACTGCGCGCCCTCCGCGTCCTGCATTGGTACAACAGCTCAACGCCTTCGTCGTGAGTTCGGCGTGTTTGCGCTATGGCCTCCGTCAGAATGTTGCCGCGAATTTGATTTCGCCAAATGAGATACACCCGGTCCGGGGGGCTGGAGGTTGGCCCTGGCAGGCTCGCTTGACGGACTCCTATTTCTATCGTATATAGGTAGTATGTCTACCGTAGAGAATCTATCCGACGACAAGCTCGAACTGCTGCAAGGAACTCTCGAAGTGCTAATCCTGCGTAGCCTCAAGCCGGGGCCCAACCACGCCTATGGGATCTCGCAGTTCCTGCAACAACAATCCGAGAGCGAATTTTTCGTCGATAACGGCTCCCTGTACCCTGCACTTCAACGTCTTCTCCAGCGCAAATGGATTTCCGCACAGTGGAAGACTTCGCCCAACGCGCGCCGCGCCCGCTATTACAGCCTGACGCCGGCCGGGCGCAAGCAACTGGTCAAGGCAACTTCGAAGTGGCGGCGATTTGCGCTAGCCATGGCAAGGATTCTGGCACCGGAGGGCTGATCTCATGCGCCAATGGTGGTCGAAGGTGGCACGCGCGCTCGGAAGAAGGCGGAATCTCGCCAAAGAACTGCAGCAGGAGATGGAGGCCCATATTCAGTTCCTGATCGACGAGAATGTGGAGCGGGGCATGCCGCCGGAAGAGGCGCGTGCCGCGGCGCGGCGCCACTTTGGTAACGCGACCACCGTGCGCGAGCGAAGTTATCAATCGTGGCAATTCCCTACGCTTGAATCGCTGCTTCAAGACTTTCGCTACGCGGCGCGAGGTATTTGGAGAGCGCGCGTCTTCTCGCTCGTCGTGATTCTGACGCTGGCTGTCGGAATCGGCGCAAACACCGCCATCTTCAGCGCAGTGTATGCCGTTCTTCTTAAGCCGCTGCCTTTCCCTTCAGGCGAGCGTTTGGTGTGGCTCGGCGAGTCCTCCGCGAAGGCGAGCCACATCAGCGTAACCTGGATCAATTTCGAACACTGGCGGATGGAGAATCACTCCTTCCAGTCGATGGCCGCCTTCCAGAAGGCTGATCTGACGCTCACAGGCCGCGGCCAAGCAGTGCTCACCCACGCCGGTGTCGTCACGAACGAATTCTTTCGGCTGACTGGATCCCGTCCAATAATGGGCAGGCTGTTTACCGCCAGCGATGATGACCCGCAGTCTGCTGCGACGGTTGTGGTGACCAGGGCTTTCTGGGCCAAAACCCTTTCGGCCGATCCGCAGATCATCGGCAAGACAATCACCCTAAATGGAACTGCGCACATCGTGATCGGCGTACTTGCCCGAGATCCTGGCTTCTTCCTCCCGCCGGTCGATTACTATCTTCCATTCCACCCATCCGTTGCGGAGGCTTCCAAGCGTGATGCGCACGAATGGATGCACGCGCTCGCGCTGCTCAAGCCTGGATTCACGCTGTCCGAGGCGCGCTCGGACTTGGATACGATCATGCAGCGGCTCGCGCAGACAGATCCGGGCCCTGAAAGCGAACATCGCGCGTACGCCGAATTCCTAACGGAGCAGCGAACGGGCGACCTAACGCACGTGTTCGTTCTCTTGATGGCTTCGGTTTGCCTGGTCCTGGCTCTGGCGTGTGCGAACATCGGCGGCCTGCTGCTGATTCGCATGACCACCCGCGCACGCGAGATGGCAATTCGGACCGCAATTGGCGCGGGGCGCAGCCGTCTTGCACGGCAGCTCCTGACGGAGACCGCACTGATTACACTGGTAGGCGGCGCCTTCGGAATCTATCTCGCAAGCTTTGGACTACGCGCCCTAGAGGCGCTCGGGCCGCGCGATATTCCGCGGCTTTCAGAGGCCGGCCTGAACCTCCCGGTGTTGACCTTCGCTGCGGCGCTGACGCTGGCCGTGGCACTTGTGTGCTCTGTGGTGCCCTTGGTCAGTTCAGACAAGGTGAATCTGACGATTCTGCTGAAAGAGAGCAGCACCGGCTCGGGCACCAGCCGGATTGGGCACATGCTGCGTGGAGGCCTTGTCATCGCGGAGATCGCGGTGGCTGTTATTTTGCTGTCTACTTCGGGGATTCTGCTGCGGAGCTTGTGGGCCGCCGAGACCCTGAATCCCGGATTCGAGCCCAACCACTTGCTTGCACTCGAACTGCAATTGCCCTCTTTACCTTACAAAAGCGAGAGGTCCATTCTCGACTTCTACGCCCGCCTTGAGGCAGCGCTTGGCAGGCAGCGAGGAGTCGAATCGGTCGGCGCAGTAAACTGTCCTCCGGCGGCAGGCGACTGCCGGGACTGGTGGTATTCCGTTGTGGAGAGACCCACACCCAGCCCCCAGGATGTGCCGGTCACGCTACTCAATATGGCTGACACGGCGTACTTCGGGACCATGCGTATCCCGCTCGTATCCGGACGCGCTTTTTCCGATGACGATAGGGCGGGCGAACCGACTGTTGCGGTGATTAATGAGAAGATTGCGCGCCTGTGGTGGAAGGACCCTGCTTCGGCACTCGGCCAGCACATTAAACTCGGCGGACCCTATATGGAAGGTCCCGTCGTTGAGATCGTCGGCGTCGCGGCCAATGTGCCCCAATTGGGATTGGACAGCCCGCCCTTGCCGGAGATCTATCTACCGACGGCTCAGCGAGTGGATGCCGCAATGGTTGTGATGATCCGGACCAAGGGTAACCCGGAGAACATGATTGCAACCGTGCGGCAAACATTGGCTTCCATCGACGGCAATGTTCCGATTCAGTCGCTGAAAACCGCCGATACGTGGCTCGGCGCCACACTTGTACAGCGGCGCTTTACCACGCTTCTGCTGGTCCTCTTCGCCGGGATTGCGGTGATCCTGGCAAGCATCGGTTGCTATGGTGTTTTCAACTACTGGGTTAGCTGCCGAAGGCATGAGATCGCCATTCGTATGGCAATGGGAGCTGGGACCATCGCCAACTTACGCCGTACTGGAAGGCAAGCCGCAAGGTTAGGCGTGATTGGGTTAGTTGCAGGGCTCACAGGCAGCTGGGCCGCATCGCGATGGCTGAACAGCCTCGTCTTCGGAGTCTCTGCCCACGATCCAGTCGTTTTCTGCTCTGCTGCATTGGCCGCATTCCTGATCGTATTGGTCTCAGCGGCGGTTCCGCTTTGGCGCGCCACGCAAATTAATCCCATCGAGGCACTTCACGAAGCCTGATGAAGAGGAGCGTGAAGCGGTGTTATTTGAAGCAAGTATGTTCCGCCAAAGATAGCGCGCACCCCGGTTGTGCTGTTCCTCTGAGACTCGTCATCGACGAAGGGCTTTCCCATTTCAGATCAGTTTGTGAACAATCGCCAAGTTACACATCGAGGAACCAGTTCGTACCGATGTGTTTACTGACGGCTTCCGGGGGAAGTGTTTGCCAGGTATCGAACCCAAGTCCTGGTAAACTCCGTTCTCGGGCAATTGCAGTGAAACTTGAAATGGACGGTTTCGCGATTACACGTGGAATTGGTCGCACCACGAGCAGTTTGATGGAACGTTTCTGCGAGCACGGCTTCCCGTCAAAGATTACTTCCGGTTCTCACGTCATCCGACAAGAATTCGCGGGGCTGTGGTCTTGATCGTTATGGCCTGATTTCGCCATTTGAGACACACCCGCTTCAAGATGAGGTGGGTTTGTTGAGATCCTCGCGAAAAGCCCACTGCGAGATGTCGGCCGTTCCGGCGCCGAGATTCCTCGTCGTCGCAAAGACGCCCGATTTTCGCGGAGTCCGGAAACGTGGGCGCGAAAATTGGGCCGCTCCTCTTCGGAATGACAGGTCTCGGGATCGTGGGAAAAGGAGGATTTCAACAGAACCAGATGAGGTCTTCTCGCTGGGATATGCTGTTACTCAATTTCGGAGATAATTTTGAAATGACGGATCCACAGAATCGGGCACGGACGCGCCATCGGCAAAAGTAATCGTCGGGATGACCATCTCGCTTGACGGGCTTGTAGTCGACCAAAATGGCAACGCAGGCCACCTCTATCCCGATTTGGTGGTGCTCGGACACACCGCTTACATGAAGGATCTTATCGAGCAAACGGGTGCGGTCCTCATGGGAAAAGGACTTTCGAGATGGCGGACCCCGATTCGTACGTAGGCAACTACGACGACAAAATCCGAATTGCGACATCTACGTATAAAGTGGCTCATTGGGTCTCAGTTGATCCTTCGTGTCGGATTCGCTTTGCCTGGACCATCCGATTCAGGAGGCGTTTTGATGCGCGTGCCTATTGCGGGAAGTTCATGCGGCGCTGCAGAGCCTGAAAGCGCGGCTCGGAACGTAAGGGATCCAAACCCGGATATGTAGCCATGAAGACCATCCATTGATCACGATCTTCATAAGCCCGCTCCAGCCAGGTGAGCGCCTGGTCTTTTTCGCCAAGGCCGCCGTATGCCTCCGCCAAGAGAAAGCCGGAAACATAACCTTGCCGGGATCTTTCTTTCAATTCCTCGATCAACTTGAGAGCCTCGTCCTTCCTCCCGGCAAGGCCATAGACGTCCGCCAGACTCGCGAGAGGTACCGAGCTTCGTCGCGACTTATTTACGCTCCTTTGTAGAGCCGCGACGGCCTCCGGATACATCTTCTTTTCCCGGTAGGCCCATCCCAAGCCAAAATCGTCGTCTAGGCTTTTAAACTGCTGAATCGCGAGGTCGTATTGACGCGATGCATAAGTTATGTATGCGACTGCTATCCGCGTCTCAGTGTCGAGGGGGTCCAATTCAATCGCGTATTTCACCTGGGTCATGGCGTCGTGGTTTCGTCGCATCGCTTGCAGAAAGCGCCCGTACTGCCAATGGGCTTCGGCATAGTTGGGATTCAGATTGAGAGCGACCCTGTACTCTTTCTCTGCTTCAGGCCAGTTCCAATCGTACAGTTCGTCTATTCTGGCGAGAGAAAAATGAGCTTCTGCGAGGGAGGGATTCAGTTCCAACGCCCTTGTTGCAGCCGCCTTTGCCTCCAGCACAATTCGTCTCGGGGGATCAGCCCCAAAGTCGGGACCTCCAAGCGCAATGTAGGCGTCGGCTAGTCCTGCGTAGGGCGACGCATAGTCTGGTTCCTTTTCGACCGCTTGCTTAAAGTACCCGATCGCTATCTGAATATAATCCTCACGCGCATCCGGATCAGCGGTGCGGCTCGTCAAACTGGTGAGCAATTGGGAAATTTGGTATCTGCCACGAAGGTAATCATCGTGCGCTTCCGGGTCCACCGGGCCGGCGGTCGCCAAGCGCGCACCCTCCTGCGATGTTAGCTTAACCTGAATTTCAGTCGCGACGGTGCGGGCAATCTCATCCTGCAGCCCCAGGACGTCACGGAGATCCCGGTCGTATTGGTTGGCCCAGAGCTGAGTCTCGGGAGAGACCTGGTCTAGGCGGATGCTGACGCGAACGCGATCGCCCGAGCGCTCGATCGCACCTTGCAAAAGGGCGTCCACGTTGAGTTCCCGGGCAATCTCTTGCAGCGGCTTCTTGCTGCCCTTGTACTTCATGATAGATTGGCGCGAAATCACGCGTACCGCGCTAACTTTGCCAAGTTCAAAAATGAGATCTTGAGTCATTCCGTCAGCGAAATATTCCTGGCTGGGATCGCCGGTAATATTTTTTAGCGGCAGAACGGCCAACGACTGGATCCTAGGCTGCGCTGCAACCGCCGCGTGTTTGCGCAGCATGAAATAAGAGACGGTCACGAGCCCGATGGCAACTGCGCCGGCCACCGCGAACCAGCGGCGCAGCCTCCGTGGAGACACCGTCATTGAAATCGACTCGGTGCTTACGGACGCGTGGGATGCAAGCTCGTTTGGTGGTTGCGGCTGGCTATTTTCATCCACGCGAGGTTTCCGGCTTTCGCGCCAGGCGTCCAGCTCTGAAGTCAACGCATACACGGAGCCGCGCTTGTCATGTATGTGGCGATAGACGGGCATGCCTTCGCGCTTCTCCCAACGTTGGACGGTGGTGACGTCGCGGCCGAGATAGGCCGCGATCTCTTTCCATGAGCCCAGCTGCGCTTCTGACGGTTTCTCGGGCAGCCGCGTGACGTGGGCCGGGTCGCCCATCGATTCTCCTCAGGTGACTGGAGATAGGCTAAAGGGTTACCCGATTGTAACTCTCCCGCTGGGTAACAGCAAAAGGTGGTATTTGGCGGCAAACGGATCGTTCCGCGCATTGCCGTTTGACGAGAGCGTCCATCGTGTTCCATGTTTCCCACACGCCTCAAGCGCGAAATTGTCGTGTTCAAATTCTTGGCGACGAATCCCTGCTGGAATCTCCGCCATCTCGTGCCACCTGCAGAGGTGTTGAACAGAGAGGCGCGACTGTCAAACCTGGAGGTTTCTATGAATAGCAAGACTTTGACCTGGGCGGTTTGCATCATTGCGGTTTTCACGATCCTAGCGGGACACAGCGTCTCCGCTCAGGGCCTGGACGACCATAACACCCCATTTCACTACCATGGAGTAATCAACGATTATCCGGTGTCAGCCAACCCGACGGCCGGTCCGTGGGAACTTCGCGGCCCGTGGTCTCTGCGGCTACAACCACGTTCCGGAACGGCGGATTTTTCGGCGGCTCTGACAATGGAGTACTCGGATTTGGCCGCGGGCACTGGGGCGGCGACGGACTCGCGGCACCAGCACACGCACCAGATCACTATGAAAGGCGCCACGCTCATTCAGAATCCGCCGCAGACTGACTGCCCCACCGGCATCACTCCCTTTCCGACCTACACCTGGCTGATTGAGCTGAAAGGAATGGCCGATGTCTCGGGAAACGGAGGATATGTCTTTGGAGAGGGAACTCTAGTGCCGCTGCAGGTCTGCCTTGGCGGTGGCCCCAACACCCCGGTTTCGAACCTCACTCTGGTGTTTACGAACCTCTCGAGCGGCGGCCCATCGCCTGCGACAAACCATTTCGGTGGCCAGCCGATCCACGGCGTGGTTCGCGAGCCATAGAACTACGATCATCAAGCGGTCGCTTACATAATGGACACCGCGTGCCGCGCCGTGTCCATGCCGGCTCCTGAACAATCTTCAGTGACGCGCCGCGACAGTACAGCGGAACCTAACGTTCCGCCCACGACCAGCCGGTTATGCGCCGCCAGGCATTGCTTTTTTGCAACGCATTCGTATGCAGCGAGCGTGTCTCCCGGACCAGCTTCCCATTCTTCTTGAACTCGTAGCCAGCGGGTACGACAACGTAGGCACGAACGGCTGTGATGCCCCCCTGAAGGGGGATGCCGAAGGTCATGATTTCATCGGTGATCCCATCCTTTTTGGCGTCGGCGCGATAATCATTCATCCACCTTGAGCAAGCATCAGCGTCATGCCGGTCGCGGGGAGGAAATTCATCGATGGTTGAAATTAGTTCGCGCTCTGACATCCTGGCACCCAGCTTCTCGATGGTTTCGGAGTTGCGGACGATACGGGAGTAATCGGCGCGGCGTTAACTGGCTGCCCCGCGTGCGGGCCGATATTCGAGAAGGACGAGCCGCGAGTCCAAAACTCTCATGTCGATAAGCTCGAGGCCCGCCTGCGGATAGCCAGCATAGATAGGCTCCCTGCCTGCGCTGCCAAGTATCAACGGAAAGATCATGAGCCGGAGGCGGTCGAGGAGCCCTAGCTGCAGCATGCTCTTCACCAAGCTGATGCTGCCGATTGTTCGAAGCGGATCTCCAGGCTGCTGTTTAAGCGCCCTAATCTCGTCTGCGACGGCACCCTTCAGCAATCGAGTATTCTTCCAGGCAAGCGGCTCCTTGAGCGTACTTGAGAACACCAACTTCGGGAGCTCGCTCATTCTGACACTGAGGTCATCCGTGGCGGATGCCGAGAACTGGGCCAGCGCTGCATACGTAACTCGCCCCATGATTATGATTTGAGGTTGGTCAAGATGCTCGCGCACCCACCTGCCGAGATCCTGTCCGAAGTAACCGAAGTAAGGGGGCTGGTTGACACCAGAGGCGAAACCGTCGAGCGAGATGAACAGGTCTGCAGTGAGCTCTCTCATGAAGAATTGTCGTTTTTCGGCTATCAGCCCGGTCCACAACATACGTCGAACAGCCCATGAACGCAAATTTGAGCCGCTGGTTTCTCTATTTCTACCAATAGAAGCAGCCCCCGGCTAACGCGCGCGATGCATCAAGGCTCCGTCCGAGTGATTGCCTAACAGGAACTCATTTCTGGCCAGAAGTGCGGGCGTGGGAGGTTGCGTGGTCGCGGATGGCAGCAAGCGCTGGAGCGCTTGGAGAGCCTGGCTTGACAATGGGAATGAGTTGAGTAAACGTTGCGGCCGCCAAGGGGCATGGCGAGTCCTCATCGCCTTTCCTGGCGTTCCAATAGGTCATTTCCCCGATTTTGAGCTGACAGATGGGAGACACCCGCTTCGTCCGGCGGAACTTTTCGGCACCTGTCCACGCACCCATCAAGAAAGAGGATATCGGGTGAGCGCCCGAACACAAAAGACACAGAGAAACGCGACAAACCTGGAGGCGGTGATGAGCAGCGATAAAGTGAGTAGGAACGAGGCGACGGGCCGGGCGGGAGTGGATATGAAGCTCGAGATTGTGGTGATCCCCGTTGCGGATGTGGACCGCGCGAAGGAGTTTTACGCAAGCCTCGGGTGGAGGCTCGATGCGGATTTTGCGGCGGGGGAGGATTTGCGCGTGATTCAGTTCACGCCGCCTGGGTCAGGGTGCTCGGTGATCTTCGGGAAGAACGTGACGGCAGCGGCGCCCGGGTCGGCGCAGGGACTATATCTGATCGTTTCGGATATTGGGACGGCGCGCACGGAAGTGCTCAGCCGCGGCGTCGCGATTAGCGAGGTGTTTCACGATTCCGGAAACGTGCATGCAGGGCCGGATGAGCCCTACCTGTTTGGGCGGAAGCGGGTAAGCGGTCCGGATCCGAACCGGAGTAGCTACCGTTCGTTCGCGTCGTTTCACGATCCCGACGGGAACGGCTGGCTGCTTCAGGAGATTACGACGCGGCTCCCGGGGCGCATCCGCGCTGCGGCGACTTCGTTCGGCTCGGCAAGCGATTTGGCGGATGCGATGCGGCGGGCTGCGGCCGCGCATGGAGAGCACGAGAAGCGCATCGGCAAAGCCGATCCGGACTGGCCCGACTGGTACGCCGCATACATGGTGGCAGCGCAGGCCGGGACGGAGCTGCCGACGTGAGCGAGTACGACGCCATAGGCAGCAGGCAGAAGGCAGGCTGGGGCTATTTGGCTGGTGGAGCAGCGTATGCCCGCATGAACGCTTGGATCGCAGAGTCGATATGCTTTTGAAGAGCGCTCTTCGACAGGGACGACGGGTCGAATGCGAGGACAAACCAACGGATCGGGCCACCGGTAATCAGGCTGAGAAAATGCTGCGCCATTTGGTGCGTATCGTCGTTCGATAGGCGCCCCTTCTCCACTTGCTTCTTCATGTATGCGGCGAGAACCATCTCCCCGCGTTTCGGTCCGAGCTCATAAAAGCGTTTTCCCAACTCGGGGAATTTGGCGGACTCCATGCCAATTACACGAACCAGCGCGAGCTGATCTTTGGAGAGCGCGCCTCGAATCAGTGCGGCGGCATAATTGCGGAGCGTCTCTTCGACAGGAGGTTCCGCGGGGAGCGCGGCGGCGGCTTCCTGGAGCTTGCGATCCATGCGGCGCTCGATGACGGCGAGAAACAATTGCTCCTTGGTGGCGAATCGCGAATAAAAGGTGGTCTTGGAGGAATTGGCGCGGCGCGCGATTTCGTTGGTGCTGGCCGCGGAGAAGCCCTCGGAGATGAAAACCTCGGCGGCCACGTCGAGCAGTTCCCCCAACCGTTTTTCATCCAGCCGGGCCCGGATGAGCCGGGGCTTGCGTTGCCTTGTTTTCACCAGGCCACCTCCCGAGAACCGCAGGGTACACTTTAAATTAAATTTGGCATGGATTGCGACTTTGGGCGGTTGACAAGCATCTCTTCTGCTGATACCGTACCACATGGTATCATTACAATTGAGGCGACGGAGTTTCGCGGTGTCGCTCCTCGCAAGGAACAAAGGAGATTCACATGCGCGTCTTCGTAACCGGGGCTACGGGATTTATCGGGTTGGCGGTGGTTCGGGAGCTGATCGGCGCGGGCCACAAGGTGCTGGGGCTGGCACGGTCGGAGGCGGGCGCGAAGTCGGTGATCGCCGCGGGTGGGCAAGTGCAGCGGGGCGATATAGAGGACTTGGAGTGTTTGCAGAGTGGAGCAGCGGCATCGGATGGCGTGATTCATCTGGCATTCAATCACGATTTCTCGAAATTTGCGGCGAACTGCGAGGCGGACCGGCGCGCGATTGAGGCGCTGGGTGGCGTGCTGGAAGGTTCGGAGCGGCCGCTGGTGGTGACGTCCGGAGTGGCTGTGGTGGCGGAGGGGCGAAACGCCACGGAGGATGACGCGGCGGTTCCTGTGTCCACGACGTATCCACGGTCGTCGGAGGCGACGGCCTTGGCAGTGGCGGCGCGGGGAGTGCGTGCTTCGGTGGTGCGTCTGCCGCAGGTGCACGACCGAGTGAAGCAGGGACTCGTCACCTACCTGGTTGCTGCTGCTCGCGAGAAGGGAGTATCGGCGTATGTCGGCGAGGGACGCAATCGATGGCCGGCGGTGCACCTGGTCGACGCTGCCAGCCTCTACCGGCTGGCGCTCGAGAAGGGAGTTGCGGGCGGAAAGTATCACGCGGTTACGGAAGAGGGCGTGCCGCTGCGAGACATCGCGGAGGTCATCGGGCGGCGGATGAATGTGCCGGTCGTCTCGAAATCCGCCGAGGAGGCTGCCGGGCATTTTGGATGGCTCGGATTTTTCGTGGGTGCGGATCGTC
>Ga0335073_10003910_pt1 | contig 20777 bp, 17 predicted proteins | sample Lox_Sample_22_FD_207093 | JGI IMG/M metagenome (GOLD analysis project Ga0335073, IMG submission 207093) | Soil microbial communities from Loxahatchee National Wildlife Refuge, Florida, United States - Lox_Sample_2.2 | ecosystem: Environmental > Terrestrial > Soil > Wetlands | place: USA...
GTCGCGGCGGGTCTCGTCCGCGCGGCGCAGGGCGTAGAGCTGGGCGGCGACGCCGAAGCGTTTCCGCGACGCCGTCTCAGCCTCATAAGCCGCAGGCGGCGCCACCGTCAGAGCGCATTCGACGCCATCCACGCTCAGCCGGTAGCGGCCGACCGGGAGCGCCGGCAGGGGAACCGCGCGCTCGGCGACGGAGCGTCCGTCGGGCAGGGGGCGGGCGACGCCGTCGGCGGCCTCGACCCGCCATTCGGTCGTCGCGCCGTCTTCGCCAGTGATGCGGGCGTCGGCGGCGCGCTCAAGGTCGCGCAGAGGCGCGGCCTGAGGCTCGCCGAGCCGCAGCACGAGCGAGAAGGGCAGGCGGCGACGGCGGGTTTCATCGACGAGGCGGCTGAGGCTCGCGCGCGCTTCCGTTTCGCTGCCAGCCTCGAGGCCGAGCGCGGAAATAAGCGCAATCTTGGTCTCAGGCGTTACGATCGTGCGCTGGCCCCGCACGTCAAACCATTCCCCGGCGATCCCCGCCGCGGCGGCGAGCGTGTCGATCGTCTCGGCGCTGGGCGCTCCGGAGCCAGGACGGCCGCTCGCGGTGCGGGCCTCCTCGAGAACGAGCGAGGAGCGCGCGCCTAGCCGCGCCCGGTCGGCGAGCGCGAGCCCGCGCTCAGGAGCTTCCGGATTGCTTGTATCGACGAGGACGCGCCACGCCATGCCGGGACGCGGCGCCGGCAATCGGATTTCTGTCTCTTCGGCCGATCGGTTCATCGCCACCGCGGCCCGGTCGGCGCCATCGCCTTGCGGCGCGGCGAAGACCGCAACCAGCACGGCGCCCGCCGGATCGCTCCAGCCGCCTTTGGTCAATGGTCCGTCGGCGTCGCGCCACTCGACGTCGGCAAGGCCGCTCGAGTCGAACGGCGCTCCGGTCAGGAACGCGTCGCGCGACAGCGCCGGGTTCGCGCGCCGCGCCTTGATGAGCCGGGCGGCGAACGCGGTCAGCGAAGCGTCAGCGGCGCGCCAGTCGATCGCGCTCGTCGCGTTGTCCTGGGCGTAGGCGTTGTTGTTGCCGCCCTGGCTGAAGCCGAGCTCCATGCCCATCGAGAGCATCGGCGTTCCGCGCGAAGCGAGGAGCAGCGTCATCAGGTTGCGCTCGTCGCGCGAGCGCGCTTCGACGATCGCCGGATCGTCGCTCGCCCCCTCCACGCCGTGGTTCCAGCTCAGGTTGTTGTCCGTGCCGTCGCGATTGTTCTCGCCGTTGGCGTCGTTGTGCTTGTGCGCGTAGGAGACGAGGTCGCGGAGGGTGAAGCCGTCGTGGGCGACGATGAAATTGATGCTTTTCGACGGCGCCGCCGCTTGCGCGAAGACGTCGCGCGAGCCGGCCATCCGGGTCGCGATCTCGCCGCGCAGCCCCGCGTCGCCGCGCCAGAAGCGCCGCGCCGCGTCGCGGAAGCGGTCGTTCCATTCGGCGAATTCGGCGCCGAACTGGCCGAGCCGGTATCCGCCTGGGCCCACGTCCCACGGCTCGGCGATCAGGCGCGCCTTCGCCAGGATTGCATCCGCGGCGAGCGCCTCAAAGAACGGAGCCTTCGGGTCGAAGCCGTCGGCGCGACGGCCGAGCGCGACAGCGAGATCGAAGCGAAAGCCGTCGAAGCCGCCGTGGACCATCCAACGCTTGAGCGCGCCGATCGCCATGCCGAAGACCAGCGGGCGATCGAGCGCGAGGCAATTGCCGGTGCCGCAATCGTTGACATAAGTCGCCGGATCGTGGGGATCGAGGCGAAAGAAGGCGGCGTTATCGAGGCCGCGGAACGACAGCGTCGGGCCAAACTGGTCGCTCTCGCCGTTATGGTTGAAGACGACGTCGAGGATCGCCTCCATGCCCGCTGCGTGCACGGCGTCGGTCGCCGCGCGCACCTCCGCCCAGCCGCCTGGCGCAAGCCGCGGATCGGGCGACCCGAACACAACCGAGTTATAGCCCCAGGCGTTCGAGAGCCCGAGCGGCGGCAGATGCCGTTCGTCGACGAACGTGTCCGCCGGCATGATCTCGACCGCGGTGACGCCAAGCGCGGCGAGATGCGCGATCGACTTGGGATGCGCGAGCGCCGCGAAGGTCCCGCGCTGAGCCACGGGGATCGCCGGGTTGAGGCGGGAGAAGCCGCGCAGGTTGAGCTCGTAGATGACGAGCGCCTCCGCCGGGATGCGCTTGAATCCAGGCTCGCCTGGGGGCGGCGCCCCAGCTATGGCCTTTGGCGCATAAGGCCCACTGTCCTCGCCGAAGGCGAACATCGACGGATGCAGGCGGAACGGCCGGTCGAACCGCCATGCGTAAGGATCGGCCAGGAGCTTGGAGGCGTCGAAGCGGGCGCCGCGCGCCGGGTCGTAAGGACCGGCGACGCGGAAGCCGTAGCGCGCGCCCGCCGCAAAGCCCGGCGCGAGACCGCGCAGGACGCCGGCCGCGTCGCGGGCCATCGGCGCGCGAAGGACCTCGCGGTCGCCGTCGTAGAGGCAGAGCGACGCGCTCTCGGCGTTGGGCAGGACGAGCGCCGCTTCGAGGCCCTTCGCCGTTACTACGACGCCGAGGTTCGGCGGAAGCTCCTTCATTCAGAAGTCCTGGCGATCGTGTGATAAAGCGCGGCGTATCGTTGCGCCGGACCGCGCCAGGAGACGTCCGATCGCATGCCGTTGAGCCTGAGGCGCCGCGAAATCGCCGGATCGCGGCCGATCTCGAGCGCGCGATCGAGTGCATAGGCGAGCGCTTCGACCGAGGGCGGATAGAACTGAATGCCGGTGGCCACCCCGGCCGCCGTCGCCGCCTGGTTGGCGTCGATCACCGTGTCGGCGAGGCCGCCGACCCGGGCGACGATCGGCACGGCGCCGTAGCGGAGAGCGCAAAGCTGGGTCAAGCCGCAAGGCTCGAACCGCGAGGGCACGACGATGAAATCGGCGCCGGCCTGGAAAAGATGAGCAAGCCTCTCGTCGTAGCCGATGACGCAGCTGACCGAGTCCGGCCGCCCCGCCGCCGCGGCGGCGAAGCCCGCTTCGAGGGCCCGGTCGCCCGAGCCGAGCAGCGCGAGCTGGCCGCCTCTCGCGATGAGGCCGGGGAGCGCCTCCAACAACAGGTCGAGACCCTTCTGATCCGAGAGGCGCGAGATGACGCCGAACAACGGCCGGTTCAAACCCGGCGCGAGCCCCATCTGGGTCTGGACCGCGGTCTTGTTGCGCACCCGCATGTCGATCCTGAGGGCGCTATAGTGCTGCGCCAGCGCCGGGTCGGTCGCCGGATTCCAGACCGTATCGTCGATGCCGTTGACAATGCCCTGGACGACGGCCGCGCGGGTGCGCAGAAGTCCGTCGAGCGCCATGCCGAACTCCGGCGTCATGATCTCCCGCGCATAGGTCGGCGAAACGGTGGTGATGCGGTCGGACAGCAGGAGGCCGGCTTTCAGGTAGCCGACGCCGCCGAAATATTCGACCCCGTCGATCGTCAGCGCGCCCGCGGGCAAGCCCAGTTCGCTGAAAATCGAGACCGGGTAGTGGCCCTGGAAAGCGATGTTGTGAATCGTGATCGCCGTGCCGGGACGCGGTCCGCTCGCGTAATGCAGATAGGCGGGCGCGAGCGCGGCCTGCCAGTCGTGCGCGTGAACGACCTCAGGGCGGAAGGCGTCGATTGCGCCGAGGCCGATGTCGGCGCCGACGCGACCGAGCGCCGCGAACCGGCGCGCATTGTCGGGCCAGTCGAGTCCATCCGGGCCGAGATAGGGATTGCCCGGCCGGTCGAAGAGATGCGGGGCGTCGAGCGCGAACAGGTCGAGTCCGGCCGCCTTGCCCGCGAGGACGCGCGCCGGCCCGCCGAAGAGATCGGCGTACTCGTGCGCCGATGAAGCGTCGGCGAGCTTGGCGGCGACCGCCGGATAGGCCGGGATGAGGGTTCTCATCTCGACGCCTTCACGGGCGAGCGCGCTTGGCAGCGCGCCGGCGACGTCGGCCAGCCCCCCGGTCTTGACGAGCGGGAAGATCTCCGAGGCGACGGAGAGGACTTTCAGCTCCCTCATTGCGCGAGCTTGTCGATCATCGGCTGGGTGATGAGGATGACGCCGCTTTCGGTGCGGCGGAACCGTTTCGCGTCGAGCTCCGGATCCTCGCCGACGACGAGGCCGTCGGGAATGCGCACTTCGCTGTCGATGACGGCTTTGGCGAGCCGCACGTTGCGCCCGATGTTGACATAGGGCAGCACCACCGTCTCGTGGACGGTCGTGTAGGAATGCACGTGCACGCCGGTGAAGACGAGGGACCGGCTGAGCGACGCTCCTGAGACGATGCAGCCGCCCGACAGGAGCGAGGAGACCGCGAGGCCCCGGCGGCCGTCGACATCATGGACGAATTTCGCCGGCGGGGTGATCTCGCCGTAGGTCCAGATCGGCCAGCCGCGGTCGTAGAGGTCGAGATCCGGGACAACGTCGGTCAAGTCGATGTTGGCCGCCCAGTAGGCGTCGACGGTCCCGACGTCGCGCCAATAGGGCTTCGCCTCCTCGCTCGACGTCACGCAGGACTGCGAGAAATGATGCGCAACCGCTTTGCCGTTCTTGACGAGATAGGGGATGATGTCCTTGCCGAAATCGTGGCTCGAACTTGCGTCCGCCGCGTCGCGCTTGAGGAGATCGATCAGGAACGAGGTCTCGAACACGTAGATGCCCATGCTGCACAGCGCGACGTCCGGCTTTCCCGGCATCGGCGGCGGGTTCTTCGGCTTCTCCAGGAACCGGATGATCGTGTTCTTTTCGTCGACATGCATGACGCCGAAGCTCTTGGCCTCTTCGAGCGAGGCTTCGAGACAGCCGACGGTGACGTCGGCGCCGGTGTCGACGTGCTGCTGCAGCATCTTCTCGTAGTCCATCTTGTAGACGTGATCGCCGGCGAGCAGCACCATGAAGAGCGGGCGATAGCTCTCGATGATGTCGATGTTCTGATAGACTGCATCGGCCGTCCCGAGGTACCACATCGTTTCCGAAACGCGCTGCGAAGCGGGCAGGACGTCGAAACTCTCGTTGCGCTCCACCCTGAAGAAGTTCCAGCCGCGCTGGAGGTGGCGGATGAGGCTGTGGGCCTTGTACTGGGTGGCGACAGCGATGCGGCGGATGCCGGAGTTGAGGGCGTTCGACAGCGCGAAGTCGATGATGCGCGATTTACCGCCGAAATAGACCGCCGGCTTCGCGCGCCGGTCGGTGAGCTCGAGCAGGCGGCTGCCTCGCCCGCCCGCGAGCACGTAGGCCATGGCGTGGCGGGCATATGGCGGCGAAACTCCCAGCTCCTTCGCCGTCTTTGTTTTGAGCATGGCGACCTCCCTTGTCACGACGCAGCTCTCTCGGCGTCCGGCGGGCTGAAAGCGAGGAACAGCGTCGCCAGCGGAGGCAATGTCAGCCTCGCCGAGGCCGGGAAGCCGTGCGAGGGCCGCGCTTCCGCCGTGACGCCCCCGAGATTGCCCATGTTCGAGCCGCCATAGGGACCGGCGTCGCTGTTCAGCGCCTCGCGCCAGAAACCCTCATAAGGAAGGCCCAGACGATAGCCAACGCGCGGCTCCGGGGTGAAGTTGCAGACTACCGCGACCGGCGGATCACTTGGCGCGCCGCGCCGGAGAAAGGCGAGCACCGACTGCGTGTCGTCGTTGACGACGATCCAGCGGAACCCCTCAGGCTCGCAGTCGCGCGCGTAAAGGGCGGGCGTCTCGCGATAGAGACGGTTGAGGTCGCGGATCAGCGCCTGGACGCCCTGGTGCGGCCAATATTCGAGCAGCCACCAGGGTAGCGATTCCGAGGCGTTCCATTCGCTCGTCTGGCCGAACTCCTGACCCATGAACAGGAGCTTCTTGCCCGGGTGCCCCCACATGAAGCCGTAGAAGGCCCGCGCGTTGGCGAAGCGGCGCCATTCGTCGCCCGGCATCTTGCCGACGACCGAGCCTTTGCCGTGCACGACCTCGTCGTGCGAAATCGGCAGCACGAAGTTCTCGCTGAAGGCGTAGAGAAGGCCGAAGGTCATCCTGTTGTGGCTCCAACGGCGATAGATCGGATCCTGCGACATGTAGTCGAGCGTGTCGTGCATCCAGCCCATGTTCCATTTGAAGCCGAAGCCGAGGCCGCCATGATCGGTCGGCTGAGAGACGCCGGGAAAGGCGGTCGATTCCTCGGCGATGGTCACCGCGCCGGGAAAGCCGCCATAGACGAGCTCGTTGGCGCGCCTGAGAAAGGCGATCGCCTCGCGGTTTTCCCTGCTGCCGTCGGCGTTCGGCAGCCATTCGCCCTCGCGGCGGGAATAGTCGAGGTAGAGCATCGAGGCGACGGCGTCGACGCGCAGCCCGTCAACGTGAAAGCGGTCGACCCAATAGAGGGCGTTGCAGTAGAGGAAATTGGCGACCTCGATGCGGCCAAAGTTGTAGATCGCCGTGTTCCAGTCGGGATGGAAGCCCTTGCGCGGATCGGCGTGCTCATAGAGCGCGGTGCCATCGAAACGCGCGAGACCTTGCTGGTCGGTCGGGAAATGCGCCGGGACCCAATCGAGGATCACGCCGAGGCCCGCGCCATGCGCGCGGTCGACGAAACGCGCAAATCCCGCCGGCTCGCCGTAGCGGCGCGTCGGCGCGAACAGGCCGACCGGCTGGTAGCCCCAGGATTCGTCAAGCGGATGCTCGCTGATCGGCAGAAGCTCGATATGGGTGTAGCCCATGTCCGCCGCGTAGGGGATGAGCTGGTCGGCCAGCTCGTCGTAGGTGAGAAACCGTCCGCCTTCGCCGCGCCGCCAGGATCCGAGATGGACCTCGTAGACTGACATCGGCTTCCGCCGTGGTTCGCCCTCGCGCCGTTTGGCCATGTATTCCGCATCGGACCAGATGAAATCGTCGCTGTGGGCGACGACCGAGGCGGTCAACGGGCGAAGCTCGCCCTCGAAGCCGAACGGATCGGCCTTGAGCGGCAGGAGCGCCTCGTTCGGGCCGACGAGCTCGAACTTGTAGAGCGCGCCGACAGTCAACTCGGGGACGAAGATCTCCCACAGGCCGCTGTCGAAGCGCCGGCGCATCTGAGAGCGCCGTCCGTCCCACTGATTGAAGGAGCCGACGACGGACACCCGCGACGCGTTGGGGGCCCAGACCGCAAATAATACGCCGTCGACGCCTTCGTGCTTGATGAGCTGGGCGCCGAGCCGGCGATAGAGCTGGCGGTGGGTGCCTTCGCGGACAAGATAGTCGTCGAGCGGGCCGAGCGCCGGCCCGAATGCGTAAGGGTCGATGTACGAATAGGCTCCATGCGCGGTCTCGACCTCGACGCGATAGGCGGGCCGCTCCTTTGCCGACGGGATCAGAGCCTCGAAGAAGTCGTCCTTGCGGCGCGGCAAATCGGTCAGAGGCTTGCCCTCGCGGGTGAGGGCGCGGACCGAAATCGCCTCGGGCGCGAACACCCGGATGACCCACCCCGCCGCGGTCTCGTGCGGTCCGAGCACGGCGAAAGGATCGGATTTACGGGCGGCTGCGATGGCGTCGAGCGCCTCATCAGGCGCTCTCCATTCCTTCCCCATTCGGTCCTCCCTGGCCACGATTTGGCCGATCGATCAGCTCATCGGCGCGAATGGCGCATTCCAGATCTCTTTCGCATATTCGGAGATCGTCCGGTCGGATGAGAACCAGCCGACATTGGCGGTATTAAGGATGCTCGAGCGCATCCACCGCCTGCGGTCGCGCCAGGCCTCGTCGACCTTGATCTGGGTCGCCCAATAGGCGTCGAAATCGGCGCAGACCATGAAATAATCGTGGTGGGTGAGCGTATCGACAAGGCCGCGATAACGCTCAGTATCGTCGGTCGAGAACACGCCGGAGGCGATTTCGTCGAGCGCCTCGCGCAGGATCGGAGAGGCGGCGATGCGTTCGGTCGAATCGATGCCCTGGGCGCGCGACGTCTCGACCTCGGCGGCGGTGAGGCCGAAAATGAAAATGTTGTCGCCGCCGACCAGGTCGCACATCTCGACGTTGGCGCCGTCGAGGGTGCCGATCGTCAGAGCGCCGTTGAGCGCCATCTTCATGTTGCCGGTGCCGGAGGCTTCCATGCCGGCGGTCGAAATCTGTTCCGAGAGATCGGCCGCGGGCATGATGATCTCGGCAAGCGAGACGTTGTAGTTGGGCAGAAACACGACTTTCAACAGGCCGCGCACGGTCGGATCGGAATTGACGACCTTGGCGACGTCGATGGCGAGCTTGATGATGAGCTTGGCCTGGGTATAGCTCGCGGCCGCCTTGCCGGCGAAGATCTTGACCCGCGGCGCAAAGTCGATGGTCGGGTTGGCGCGGATCGCGTTGTAGCGCGCCACGGTCTCGAGAATGTTCAAGAGCTGGCGCTTATATTCGTGGATCCGCTTGACCTGGACGTCGAACATCGCATCGACGTTGACGCGCTGGTTGAGCTGATCGGCGATGGCGCGGGCGAGCGCTGCCTTGCAGCTCTTGCGCGCCGCGGCCGCCTGCTCCTGGATGGCCGCGTCGTCCGCGTGCGCGGCAAGGTCCTTGAGCGCCCTGTAGTCGTCGAGCGCCCGCTCGCCGAGGACCGTGCGAATGATGTCGGCAAGCCTCGGGTTGCACTCGATCAGCCAGCGGCGGAAGGTGATGCCATTGGTCTTGTTGTTGATCCGGCCGGGGTAGACCGTATTGAGGCCATGGAAGACCGTTTTGCGCATGAGGTCGGTGTGGAGCGCCGACACCCCGTTGATCTTGTGCGAGCCGACAAACGCGAGATTGCCCATTCTCACCCGCCGGCCGGCGTGCTCGTCGATCATCGAGATCGACGCCAACAGGCCCTGATCGACGAAGCCTCGCCGCCGCGCGCTGTCGAGATGGGCCGCATTGATGAGATAGATGATCTGCATGTGGCGGGGCAGCACGCGCTCCATCAACGGCACTGGCCAGGTCTCGAGCGCTTCCGGCAGCAGGGTGTGGTTGGTGTATGAGAACGTCGCCTGGGTGATCGACCAGGCCTCGTCCCACTCGAGCTTGTTCAAATCGACGAGGATGCGCATAAGTTCGGCGATGCCGATCGCCGGGTGAGTGTCGTTGAGCTGGACGGCGGCGTGATCGCCCAGCGTGCGTACGTCGCCCCACTGCTTGATGTGGCGGCGAATGAGGTCGAGCAAAGAGGCCGAAGCAAAGAAATATTCCTGCCTGAGCCGCAACTCCTGTCCGGCCGGAGTCGCATCGCTGGGGTAAAGAACCTTGGAGATCGCCTCGGATCGCACGGTCTCGGAAAACGCGCCGACATAGTCGCCGGCGTTGAAGGCTTCGAGCTTCAGCGGATCGGTCGCGCGCGCGGACCACAAGCGCAGCGTGTTGACGTGCCTGCCGCGCCAGCCGACGATCGGCGTGTCGTAGGCGACCGCTTCAACCGTCTCGGCCGGATGCCACACGTGGTGGGAGCGCTCGTCCTCGCCCTGGACCATTTCCACCCAGCCGCCGAAGCCGATGGCGTAATTGTATTCGGGACGGACGAATTCCCACGGATTACCGTTGACGAGCCAGTCCTCCGGCGTTTCCTGCTGCCAACCGCCGCGGATGATCTGACGGAAGAGCCCATTGTCGTAACGGATGCCGTAGCCATGCGCGGCGATGGAGAGCGTCGCCATGCTGTCCATGAAACAGGCGGCGAGGCGCCCAAGGCCGCCGTTGCCGAGCGCGGCGTCGGGCTCGATCCGGCGCAAATCCGTGAGGTTGACGCCGAGTTCGTTGAGCGCCTCCGCCATCGGCCCGGCGACGCCGAGGTTGGTCATCGCGTCGAACAGGAGGCGCCCGATCAGGAATTCGAGCGAGAGATAATAGACGCGCTTGCGCCCGTCGGCATAGACAGCGTTGAGAGATTCGAGCCAGCGGCCGACCATGATGTCGCGAGTGGCGAACGTCACGGCGAGAAACCAGTCGCGCGGGCTCGCGACTTCGGGCGCCTTGCCGACGGCGTAGGTCAGTTTCGCCAGCACCGCGGCTTTGAGTTCGGCTGCGGTATATGGACGCACCCCGGCCGCCTGGGGCGCGGGCTTGTCCGTCGTGACGAGCTCGTCCATGAAGCCTCCGCGTTTCGATTCCTCGGCGCGACCCCAGAACTTGCCGGCCGGCTCAAAGTTTAAACACGGGGACCCGAGCCGCACAATCTCCGTCGGAAAGATGATGCGCCGGCGTCAGGAGCGCCGGTCAGGGGTTCGGGTTCGGTTGCGTCGAATTCGGCTCCGGCTTCGCCGCGCGAATCTGAGCCTCAATCGAGTTAAGCTCAGCAGCCGCTGCGTTGATCTGGCCCTGAAGGTTCTGGAACTCCTTTTGCGCGGCGGCGGTCGCGGACTGAGCCTCCGTGAGCGCTCGGTGCGCCGCGTCGACCTCGCCCTGCAGGCGAGACTGCTCGGCGGAAAGGGCCTGGTCCTGGGTCTGCAGCGCCGCGATGTGGTCGGTCTCGTCCTTGAGCCGGGCGTCGACGGCCAAAAGGTCGCGCGACTTGGCGCTCGCCTCCTCTTGCGCGCCGGAAATGGCGAGTTTGGCGTCGCTGATCTGCTTCGTCAGATCGGCAAGCTCGTTTTGCGCCGACGCCCTTGCGGCGGCAGCCTCCGACAATGCTTTGTCGGCGTCGGCCGCCTGCTTTTTAAGGTCAGCGGCGGTGCCGGCCGCTTTTTGCAGGTTTTGCAAATCCGAGGCCAGGGACTCGCGGGCCTTCTCGGCGGCGGTCAGCGATTCATTCAACTGAGACTGGGTCTGCGACGACTGCCACCACACGCCGGCGGCGATCAGCCACCCCACGGCCGCCGCGCAAGCCAGCGCGACCATAACCGGCCGGCGCGGCGATTCGGCCTTCTCGTCTTCCATGACGCATCCCTTACCGGCGCCGCGTCGAGCACGGCAACCAAGCCTGAACAGGCTCCTCGCCATATTGCGGGCGCCGGGGCGGCCCGCCAAGCACAAAGTTGGCGTCGCCGCCAAAGGCAGCGCCTTGTCCGGCCTCAGGAGAGGCGAAAAAGAGCCGCGCACGCCGCACATCGGGCTCGTCGGCCTAATGGTTGAAGGGACGGAGAGAATTTTTCATTTGTCAACGTCTCGCCGCGCCGTCTATTGTCCCGGCGCGGCGGATTCGAGAGCGCAGGGCGGCCGCCGCTCGCGCCAAAAAGCGTGTGCTTTACGAGTGACGGAGATAAAGTCGGTATGCGCGTAAGCTCGAACGCGATCAAGGCGAGCCTCGCGGCGCTTGGCGCTGCGCTCGCCGCGCCCCAGGCTGAGGCCCAGGAGGGCCAGGTCTTCGGCGGCCCGGTAGCCGGTGGGGTCGGCTTTCTACCGGCAAATGGCCAAAACGCCGAGAACATGTTCTGGTTCCACAACTGGATTCTGCTGCCGGTGACGATCGGCATTTCGCTACTGGTGCTCGGCCTCATCGTCTACATCGTCTGGCGCTTCCACGAGACCGCCAATCCTGTGCCCTCGCGGCGGACTCATAACGCTTTGCTGGAATTCACCTGGACGGTCCTGCCGGCGCTCACTCTGGTCGTCATCGCGGTGCCCTCGTTCCGGCTGCTCGCGGAGCAACTCATCATTCCCGCGCCCGACCTGACGGTGAAGGTGACCGCCTCGCAGTGGCATTGGAACTACGGCTACCCGAAATCCGAGGGCGGGTTTTCGTTCGATTCGCTTTATGTCGAGGACAAGGACCTCAAGCCCGGCCAGCCGCGACTCATCACCGCCGATAACCCGATGGTCGTTCCGGTCGGCAAGGTGATCGAACTAGACGTCACCTCGCAGGACGTCATTCACTCGTTTTCGGTGCCGTCGTTCGGCGTGAAGATCGACGCCATTCCCGGCCGGCTCAACAAATACTGGTTCAAGGCCGAACACGAGGGCATGTTCTACGGGCAATGCTCGAACATCTGCGGCATTGACCACGCATTCATGCCGATCAACGTCCGCGTGATGAGCCAGCCGGACTATGAGGCCTGGCTCGTCCAGGCCAAGAAACAGTTCGCGGTCTTGGACCGCGTCGACCTCGCGGCGGCGCCGCTCGTCAATCCCTGATCGGCGCCTGCACGGGCCTGCCGATCATGCTGCACCGGAGTTGTTAACCATGGCGTCCGTCGACCTCACCCACCACGATGTCGATGCTCATCACGAGCACGCCCACCCGACCGGGTGGCGGCGGTATCTCCTTTCGACCAACCACAAGGACATCGGGACGCTCTATCTTGTCTTCGCCATCTGCGCCGGCCTCATCGGCACGTTGCTTTCGATCATCATCCGCGCCGAGCTGATGGAGCCGGGAATGCATGTGTTCCCGCTGATTTCGTGGATCATGAGCGGCGACGGCTCGATCGACGCCGCCAAAAACATGTACAACGTGTTCTTCAGCAGCCACGCCATCATCATGATCTTCTTCATGGTGATGCCGGCGATGATGGGCGGATTTGGCAATTGGATGGTGCCGCTCCTGATCGGTGCGCCGGACATGGCGTTTCCCAGGCTCAACAACCTGTCGTTCTGGCTTCTGGTCGCGTCGTTCACGCTTCTCATGTGTTCGCTGTTCGCGGAAGGCTCGCCGGGGATGCATGGCTTCGGCGGCGGGTGGGTTCTCTATCCGCCGATGTCGGGAACGGTCGGGACCCCGGGTCCGGCGGCCGATTTTGTCATCCTGTCGATGCATCTGGCAGGCGCGTCTTCGATCATCGGCTCGATCAATTTCATCGCCACGATCATCAACATGCGCGCGCCGGGCATGACGATGTTCCGCATGCCGTTGTTCGCGTGGTCGGTGCTGATCACCGCCTTCCTGCTGCTGCTGGCGCTGCCGGTGCTGGCCGGCGCGCTGACCATGCTGCTGACCGACCGCAACTTCCACACCACGTTCTTCGAGCCCGCCGGCGGCGGCGATCCGATCCTGTTTCAGCATCTGTTCTGGTTCTTCGGCCATCCGGAGGTTTATATCCTCATCATCCCGGGCTTCGGCATCATCAGCCAGGTCGTGGCGACATTCTCGAAAAAGCCGATCTTCGGTTATGTCGGGATGGTCTACGCCATGCTGGCGATCGCCTTCCTCGGCTTCGCCGTCTGGGCCCATCACATGTTCACAACCGGCATGTCGCTCAACGCCCAGCGCTATTTCGTCTTCGCCACGATGGTGATCGCGGTGCCGACGGGGGTGAAGGTGTTCTCGTGGCTGGCGACGATGTGGGGCGGTTCGATTTCGCTCAGGCCGCCGATGCTGTGGGCGATCGGCTTCGTCTTCGTCTTCACCGTCGGCGGCGTCACCGGCGTCGTGCTCGCCAACGCGGCGATCGACCGCTATCTGCACGACACCTACTACGTCGTTGCGCATTTTCATTACGTGATGTCGCTCGGGGCGGTGTTTTCGATCTTCGCCGGCTTCTACTACTGGTTCCCGAAGATGAGCGGCTATCTCTATGACGAGAGGTTGGCGAAATGGCACTTCTGGGTGTCCTTCGTCGGCATCAACCTCACCTTTTTTCCCCAGCATTTCCTTGGCTTCCAGGGCATGCCGCGCCGCGTCGTCGACTATACCTCCGCTTATGAGACTTGGAATTTCTTGTCGTCGATCGGGGCCTATATCTCGGGCGCCGGCACACTGATTTTCATCTACCTCGTCTATGAGGCGTTCGCCGCGAAGCGCCCCGCTCCGGCCAATCCGTGGGGACCCGGCGCGACCACGCTCGAATGGACCGTGCCGTCGCCGGCGCCGTTCCACACCTTCGAGACGCCGCCCCACATTTTCGGCGATGAGGGCGCCCATGCGCCGGCGATCGCGGGGCACGGGAGTCCGGCGTGAAAGCTTCGGGCGATCATGACGGCACGACGGTCGCGGCCGGGGGCCGTGCGCGGCGCAACAATCGGCTCGTGGGCGTTGGCGGCCTGACGCTTGCGGTGGCCATGATCGGGCTCACCTACGGCGCCGCGCCGTTCTACTCCGCCTTTTGCCGCGCCACCGGCTACGAGGGCACGCCGCAGCATGTGACGGCGAACACGGACGCGGAAGGCCATCGGATTCTCAGGGTCGGCTTCGACGCCAATGTCGCGCCTGGCCTTGACTTGAGCTTCGAGCCGGAGGTCGACTCCGTCCGGCTGCGCACCGGCCAGACCGCCACCGTCTATTTCCGCGTCCGCAACCGCCTCGACACCCCAGCCGTCGCCCGCGCGACCTTCAACGTGAGTCCTGAAGTTTCCGGCGAGTATTTCGACAAGATCTCGTGCTTCTGCTTCACCGAACAGCATCTCGGCCCGCATGAGAGCGCGGAATGGCCGGTGGTGTTCTTCCTCGATCCGGACCTCGAGAAGGACGACTCGATGGCCAGGGTCGATTCGATCACGCTGTCCTACACTCTGTTCGCCCCGCCGTCCGAGCGGCCCGCGCCGGCGCGCTCGGCCGATCGCGCCGGACCGGCGGGATGACCACCAAAGGGAGAAGGCAATGACCGACGCGGCGATTCCGGACCGGCCGGGCTTTCATCTCGTCGAGCCGAGCGCCTGGCCGATCATCGGCGCGGGATTCGCGTTTCTATCCGCGTTCGGTCTCATCTTTTACATGCACGAACTGACGGTCGCAGGAACGAGGATCGGCCCGGGGATCCTGGCGATCGGCATCGCCGGCATCCTGTTCACCATGGCGGGCTGGTGGCGGGACGTCGTGCTCGAGGCCCAGGACGGCTACCACAATGTGATCGTGCGCCACGGCCTGACCATCGGCATGATCCTGTTCATCGCTTCCGAAGTGATGTTCTTCGTCGCCTGGTTCTGGGCGTTCTTCTGGTCGTCGATCGATCCTACCGATCCCCAGGTTTACGGCCGGCTCGACTTCACCGGCGGGATTTGGCCGCCGAAGGGCACGGAAGTGCTCAATCCGCTGCAATTGCCGCTGATGAACACGTTCGTCCTCCTAACCTCGAGCGCGGCGGTCAACGTCGCTCATGATGAGCTGCGCGAGGGCGACCGCCAGAAATTCAAGAATTTTCTCGCGCTCGGGATCGTGCTCGGCGTCCTGTTCGTCTGCACGCAGGCCTACGAATATATCCACGCGCCGTTCAGCTTCAAAAATTCGATCTATGGCGCGACCTTCTTCATGGCGACCGGCTTTCACGGCGCCCACGTCATCATCGGCGTCATCTTCCTGTTCGTCTGTCTCGCGCGCGCCTGGGCCGGCCAGTTTACGCCGCGCCACCACGTCGGCTTTCAGTTCGCCGCCTGGTATTGGCATTTCGTCGACGTCGTCTGGCTTTTCCTGTTCAGCTGCATTTACCTCTGGGGCTCCTGGGGCGCGACGATCGAAGGGGCGACAGGGTAGGGCGGCGCGCCCGGAGCTGGACGGCCCCGCGTTTATCTTTCTGGACGGAGCTCGGGATGACGGAGCCGCTCGAGAACGTTCGGGTCGGCATGACCGGCCGCAAGGAGGTCGTCGTCACCCGCGAACTGACGGTCGGCGGCCACGTCGAGGGCATGCCGTTCGTCTACGGCACTCCGTTCATGATCATTGCGATGGAGATCGCCTCGGGCGAGGCGGTCAAGGCGCATTTGCCGCCGGGATGGGCGACCGTCGGCAGCGAGGTCAATGTCCGCCATCTCGCGCCGACGCCGATGGGGCGCACGGTGGTGGCGACGGCGCGGGTTATCGAAGTTTCCGGCCGCAGCATTCTGTTCGCGGTCGAAGCGCATGACGGCGCGCGCATGATCGGCGAAGGCGCGCACCGCCGCGGCGCGGTCCATCTCGAGAGTTTCATGAAGCGCCTCGCCGCCGGCTGAGCCCGGCCCCGGCCCTGTCACTGAGCCCGCTCGCGCGGAAGCGCGCCAATCTGCTATGAGGGCCAGGATGAGGAGACGCTTGCCGGCGCAAATACCGGCAAGGAGGGGAATGGCCGATGCTGGAGCGAGTGCAGGATGCGCCGGCGCACAGCCTTGCTTTGCGCGCCAGCGGGACGGTCATGGCGCGCGACATCGAGGCGGCGATCGAGGCGGCTTTGGGCCAATCCGAGGCTGCGAGCGGCCTCGTCATCATCATCGATCCCGAATTCGACGGCTATTTCGCCGAGCTGGCGCGCGGGCTGAAGACCGCTTCGCTCGCCCACAAGTCGCTGGTCAAGCTCGCGGTCGTCACCGGCGCCGAACGGATGGACGAGGCCAGGATCAGCGGCTTCGACGTCTCCGCGGTTCCGGTTCGGCTGTTTGACACGGTAGACCAGCGAGCGGCGCTCGAGTGGGCCGCGGCGGCGCGGCGCGGAGAATAGCGCGGCCTGCCGCTACCGTCCTCCCGAGACCGTCAGCACGCTGCCGGTGACAAACTTGGCCGCAGGCGAGATGAGCCAGGCGACTGCCTCGGCGATCTCCTCGGGCGCGCCGACGCGGCGCAGGGGAGTCATCGCTTCGATCCGCTCGCGTGCGCCCGCTGGAGCCAGCAGCGGCTGGCTCATGTCGGTTTCGATCATCCCCGGCGCCACCGCGTTGACCCGGATCCCATCGGGACCGACTTCGTTGGCGAGGCCCTTGGTGAAGCTTTCGACCGCGCCCTTGGAGGCCGCATAGGGCCCGAGCCCCGCCAGTCCGCCGAGCCGCGCCGCGATCGACGAGATGTTGACGATCGCGCCGCCCGATCCACCGTGCCGGGTCGACAGCCGCATGACCGCCTCCTTGCAGGCGAGGATGGTGGCGATGACATTGACGGCGAAGAGCCTTGTCAGATCCGCTTCTTCCTGCTCCTCGACGCGGACGGCGCGGCCCGTGCTGCCGGCGTTGTTGACGAGGCCCGCGAGCGGCCCGAGCGCCTGCGTCGCTTCGTCGAACAGGCGGGGAAGCGCGGCAGTGTCGGCGATGTCGGCCTGGAACGCCTGCGCCCGTCCGCCCGATTTCTCGATTCCCGCGACCGTCGCTTGCGCCGCTTTGGCGTCGGCGGCGTAGTTGACGGCGATCGCATAGCCGTCGGCGGCGAGGCGGCGTGAGATCGCCGCGCCGATGCCGCGTGAGCCTCCGGTGACGATGATGAGGCCTGAGGGCACGCTGTTGCTCCATGAATGCGGGCTGATCGGGAAGGACTACCGGCCGCTCCTCGGACGGTCAATCTGGCGGCGCGCGGCTCGCGTGTCGTCTTGCGCCTCGGACGGCCTCAGGCGTGCGAGCCATGTCCCGGCGCTCCGTAGACGCGCGTCGCGATATACATGGACAGCATGCCGATGAGGACGCCTCCCAGGACCTGCAGAATCGGATGGCCGAGCGGGCCGGCGTAACGGAGATACCCGATCGTGAAGAGCAGGATCAACGCGACAAAGGCGCCGATCACGTAGCCGCTGTTCTGCGGCCCTCCGTAGGAACGCGCGGCGACGTACATGGACAGCATGCCGAGCAGAAACCCGCCGAAGACATGCAAAGCCGGATGGCCGGGGGTGCTGCCGTAGCGCAAATAGCCGATCGCGAACAACATCATCCACGCACCAACGACAGCGATTACGTAGTGGCCGAGCCGCGACGCGAAAAAGTGGGAAACGAGACTCATCGTCAGGTCCTTTCCGATCATCAGCCAGAGCGCCGCTTTCGACGAAGCCGCATCCTCGAGGTCGGCGAAGTTTTGCAGCATCTCCGCGCGATGCCGTTCGAGGAAAGCAGGCGGGTAGAGTTCCAAGAGCCGCGCGTAGACGCGCAGCGATCGAGACTCCTTCCATGGCGCGGCGCCCCTCACGGCGTCACGCGCTTCTTGAGCTCGCGGCGCGCGACGAGCGCCACGCGCGACAGCCGCTCCGTTTCCGCGCGCAACGTGGTTTGGCCGAGCGCCGTGAGCCTATAGTAGATGCGGCGAGGGTCTTGGGTGTCGCCCCTGGCGACCAGTCCCGCCTCGATCATGCGGTCGAGCGAGCCGTACAGCGTTCCCGGCCCCATTTTCACCGCGTCTCCCGAATCCGACTTGACCTGCTGCATGATGTCGTAGCCGTGGCGGTCCTTGCCAAACAGGGCGAGCAGGATGTGGAAAACGGCGGGCGTCAGCGGCGGCGGTCCGGATTTGCTCATCCGGGCATCATATATCCGTAACGGATATAGTCAACAGCTGCGGCGATCTGCGCTTTTGCCGCTCCGCCGCACGCAGCCTTCAGGGCTTCAGCCGCCAGCCGGTGCGGAATATCGTGATCAGCGCCGCAAGGCACGCGGCGATGAAGAGCATCGTGAAGCCGAGGCTCGCGGCGATGCTGACGTCGCCTTTGCCGTAGAAGCTCCAGCGGAACCCGCTGACGAGATAGACGACAGGGTTGAACAGACTCACCCCCCGCCAGAACGGCGGCAGCATGTCGATCGAATAGAAGGCGCCGCCGAGGAAGGTCAGCGGCGTGACGATCAGCGCCGGGATGATCGCCAGCTGCTCGAAATTCTTCGCCCAGATCCCGATGATAAAGCCAAACAGGCTGAACGCGACCGAGGTGAGGATAAGGAAGGCGGCCATCCATGCCGGATGTTCGATCCTCACCGGCACGAACAAGGTCGCCGTCGCCAGGATCACGAGCCCGATGCCGACCGACTTGGTCGCCGCCGCGCCGACATAGGCTGAGACCGCCTCGATCGAGGACATCGGCGCCGAGAGGAGCTCAAAGATCGTGCCGGTGAATTTGGGAAAGTAGATGCCGATCGCGGCGTTGGAGATGCTCTGGGTCAGAAGCGTCAACATGATGAGCCCCGGCACGATGAACGCGCCGTAGCTCACCCCGCCGACCTCGCTGATGCGCGAGCCGATCGCCGCCCCGAACACGACGAAATAGAGCGCAGTCGTGATCACCGGCGTCGCCACGCTTTGCCAGATCGTGCGCGCCGTGCGCCGAAGCTCGTAACGGTAGATGGCAAAGACGCCGTCGAGATTGATCGCTCGCGAGCGTCTCACGCCGCCCGTCCCACAAGATCGACGAAAATGTCCTCGAGCGTGCTCGTCGTAGTGTCGAGATCGGTGAAATCGACGCCGATTTCGCCGAGCCGGCGCAGAAGCGTCGGCACGCCGGTATCCTCGGCGGCGGCGTCGAAGCGATAGGAAAGCCGTCGGCCGCCGTCCTCGAGCTCGAGCGGCCAACCGGCGAGCTCCTTCGGCAGTTCGGGCAGGGGCTGGTGCAGCGCGAGCGTCAGACGGCGCTTGCCAAGTTTGCGCATCAGCGCCGCCTTCTCCTCGACCAGCACGATCCGGCCGTGGTTGATGACGCCGACCCGGTCCGCCATCTCCTCGGCCTCCTCGATATAGTGGGTGGTGAGGATGACGGTGACGCCCTCCGCGCGCAGCCGCCGGACGAGCGCCCACATGTCGCGGCGCAGGTTGACGTCGACGCCGGCGGTCGGTTCGTCGAGGAAGAGCACGTCGGGTTCGTGGCTGAGGGCCTTGGCGATCATCACCCGCCGCTTCATGCCGCCTGACAATTCGACGATCCTCGAATCGCGCTTGTCCCACAGCGAGAGGTCGCGCAGCAGCCGCTCGATATAGTCGGGATCGGCCGGGCGCCCAAACAGCCTGCGGCTGAAGCCGACCGAGTTCAGCACGCTCGAGAAGATGTCGAGCGCGATCTCCTGCGGCACGAGGCCGACGATCGAGCGCGCGGCGCGATAGTCGCGCACGACGTCGTGGCCGTCGATAAGAATTTGGCCCGAAGTCATCGACACCGTCCCGCAGGTGACGCCGATGAGCGTCGTCTTGCCGGCCCCGTTCGGACCGAGCAGGGCGAAAATCTCGCCTTTGGCGATCTCGAGGTCGACCGCGTCCAGGGCGACCAGGCCCGACTTGTAGCGCTTGGTCACGGCGGCGATGGAAATGATCGGCGGCATCGTATTCTCCCCCCCGCGTGCTGTGGGACGAAACCCTTATCTAGTCGTCACCGTCGGACCCGTCCAAAGGCTCGCAAAAGGCAAAAGGGGCAAAAAGACGCAATAAGACGCGCTTCGGGCGACGCCCGACCTACTTCAGTCGGCCCTCGCGCACAATCAAGCGGAGCAAGGACGTCGAGCAAGGTTCCGATCCTGCCGGCAGTTTCGGCATATTTCCCCAGTCGCGGCCTCGAATTTTCGGAGCCAAATCGGGCGCGGCGCGTTGTCTTTCCCGAGAAGCCGGATCTTCCCGACCGCCTCGCCGGCGAATGGTTCGGCGCGCGCCACGAGGATGCTGCCTTTTGAATCTCACCGACGCGAATGTTCTTGCGTCCGAGCGAGCCGACGCCGGCCCACGCATAGCACTCGGCGCCGAGCGGCTCGGCCTAATGGGTCCGAGATGGCCTAAGGTTGAACGGTCGCGGACGGAGGAGCGGCCACTCGGCCGGGATTTGCGCGCCGACGCCCGACACAGCCTGCGGCGAGCCCATCTCTCAGGGGCCGGGTCGCTGACCCGGGCGGCGGGATCGGCGACCCCGTCTACAACTGCCTTCGGAAATCAAAAGTCCATCGGGACGAAGAAGCAGTAGACCCCGGATTGGGTGCCGTCGCCGTCGTCCCGGTAGAAGATCCAGTAGTCGCCGTCCTGGCTGGGCAGGGCCTGGCCAACCGGAATGCGGCGGACGTAGCCGTCGACCGCATAAAAGTCGTCGGAGATCCGGTGGACCTGGTCCGGCCGAAGATGATGGGCGTCCGCCGGTCCGCAGCACGAGGCTTTCACCCAATCCGGGACGGGTTTGCCGTCTGACCAATAGTCATGAGCCTCCGCGCCGCCAGCGGAGAGCGCGAATAAGAGCACCGCGATTCGAGCAATCATCTCAGTCCCCTTTTGCGGGTTTCTAAGTTGGAATGATGCCGAACCTTGGGAGTC
>Ga0335073_10003911_pt1 | contig 20775 bp, 17 predicted proteins | sample Lox_Sample_22_FD_207093 | JGI IMG/M metagenome (GOLD analysis project Ga0335073, IMG submission 207093) | Soil microbial communities from Loxahatchee National Wildlife Refuge, Florida, United States - Lox_Sample_2.2 | ecosystem: Environmental > Terrestrial > Soil > Wetlands | place: USA...
CGAAATTGCAGAGAAGATGGACGAGTCGAAAGAACAAGAGCAGATTGCAGATTGCAGATTGCAGATTGCGAGGGCGGGCGCTTGAATGGATGTTCGGCGGAAATTAAAACAATACTAGACTACAGCTGCGCGGGGCCGTCCAGCGGGAAGAGGGCAGAGGGAGGGACGTGAGCATGAGCAGACGGAGCGAAGCGAAACGGAAGACAGAGGGGTTTTGTTTGGCACAGAAAGCGGCAACCCAGGCTGCGAAAACACGGCAGGCTGGCGGCCACAGTGTGCGAAGAGCAGAGGCCACTGTTAAGTGTATACCCAGATCCAGAGCCAAAGGGTGAGCGTGACGGGCGAAAAGCGGGAACCGTCTGATTAGGACGCACTCTGGTCTGACTAGCATGCAGCGAAGCCTGCGACATCGTGAGAAAGAGCGTCACCGACCAGCGCGCGCAAGCACCGCAAGCACCGAAAGCACGCCCTGATAACCATAGTCGACCACCATCTCCTCGACGCCGTGGCCAATCATTCGATGCATGCCAGCCTCACACACCCATGGCCGACACTAGCGGCTGTCATGTTGCAGACGGCCCTGGGTCGAAGGCTCTCATCAGCCTGGCCTGCCCATCCGCCGTCGGCCCATTTGCCTTTTGCACGCGACGCTTCCAACCTGACCGCCCGCGCCGAGCAGAGCCAGCTCGAGAGGAACAAATGCATTCGCTGTGGCCCAGAGGCTCAGCATTGGACGCGAGAAATCGGGGACGCATGAGAGCACAGTTTTATGCAGCCAGTCGCTCGTTCTGCCAGACCGCATGCATGCGCTACCGTACAGCGGCTACGCTAGCAAAACGCCCACGAAGGAGAGGCAAACGCAGCGTCGTTTCGTGGATAGTGGGACCTATACGGCTGCAAGCAGCACAATCATCGACCGGAGTGGACTCGAAGCCCTGGTGGTCAAGCATGATGCGGTGAGTCCGCCTCGACAATCATCGCCAAACAATGCTTCAGCCACCGTCCATCGGTGCGACTTCTGCAATCGAAGCCCGGCACAAACCTTGACCGTGAGACAAAGCAGTCAGTCAATCAATGCCGCCATCTTGTCACATGGAATCGGTGCGCTTGGGCCGCAAAATCCTGCTGTTTGGCGTTGTCGATGGAGACCCTGCAAAATTGGGGGTGCGAAGACGGAAAGGTTCGGCGCGACGCCATAGGGCCCGTCGATGTGCCGGCTGCTAATTACTGCGCTCCTCTACCAGAATATCGTACACGCTTCCAAGGCCATTTGGGAGAGTGTGTGTGGGCTGAATGGTTCGGCGGCGCCCTCCCAATTCGCTCGCCGTTCCGTAGACTCAGACCTTCAGCTCGCCCAAATGGTACTCCTCAGTCTCCGACCGTCAGCATGCTTCCCGCTTATCGCTGTGTCAGCTCGTGGATGAACGCCTCTACTCACCATCGTGCTCGAATTGAGTCGAGCCCATGCGGTATTCGGATAACGCGCCTATTCCCATCCAACCATGCTGGCCAGCCACGCTATCCGACCCCACCACCCTTTCGCTTCCCACCACCCGCTGGATCTGTTAGGGGGCAGTTCGTCAGATCTCGCGCAAGTCAGTCGATCTGCTAAGGCACGTTTCCTCATCCTTCGGTCCCTTGTACGCGCTGGAGTCACACTGTCCACGACGTTGCGTCTTGGCTCCATGGCCGTCAATTGCTATCTCTAATTCTCTTTGATACGCTCTGCCTCCCTCCGCAGAAACTCCCACCCCACTTACCCAATGCAGAGTTGGTCCGTCCTCTGTTTGAAGATGCATATCATTTCGCACGCCAGGCGGTGAATAGCCGACGACAGGCATTTTCGCCACACGGGCCGTACCCCCGTTACACCCTCTATCCTCAAGCTCTCATTCGAAGAATCTTTGGTGTTTGCATCACGCCTAAACCGCCGAGGCTGACCGCTTCAACCCGCCGCTACTCGCCGTCGAAAACTGGGGTGAAAGCGTGGGCCAACGTCGCACGTCAATCCAACCCCAGACTGCAAAGGATCGGCTGTAAATCATCCTTCGCGATTCAAACACGTTTTCCGATACGCCGAAATGGCCCAATTGTCGCATCGACACCAGAAATAATTATGCACTTTGCCCTTTCTTTGCCGCCGACATTCGCCGCGATCAGCTATCGTCTGCAAACCCAGCAATGAAACGGATCTAGTGACGTCGCTTGTATGTCTATACGAACGCAAAGACTGCTATGCAAGAGCAAGTTCGCGGCATATGACGGGTTGCGTCCATGCAGGACACCTCCTTCTGCCGGGATTATGCAGAAGGTCTAACATCTTGTGACGACCGCGGTCCATCATGAATTCACCTACTCTGAATCGATTCAATATCCTTCCCGATGCTTACGGATAATTTGGTACGACGTTCACTACCTTCTATAGTATCAAAAGACAGGTCTTCAACAAGTTAAATCCGACCGAAACAGAGACTGCAGCATCCTGCTGAAAAATACACTCAGATTCTCGATTTTTAAGCTGCAGATGCATTGCCTCACCGCTTCGGAGGATTTTCTTGTACGACAAGGAAATCTATGCTGAAGGCAATGGTTAGATGTATGCATTCCGCCGATTTTGGTAATCGAAAAATTAAGTGTGCGGACCCTTGAAGCTGAGCAAAAAGAAAGCAATCCAGAAATTTTTCCGTCATATCTTCATTCGCCAATCTCTCCCCTGAATATCGTCATGGAGGTCACGTCAATCGAGACGTATGTAGACAACCTACAACCCGAATCTCAACACGATATCTGCAACTATGGGCTGTTCCCCGAAACCCGCTTGTCATGATCTTGGCAATACTATTTGATAATCGATCTGATAGCAATTAGCAAGCACAGCGTGCATGTGAGCCGCAGAGTGGTATACTTGCGCAGAATGTCGTGCAGTAAGTGGTTGTCAGAGCTAACATTGGCGTTCGAACGGCCTTTCGCTACTAGTAGAGATGAACTGCGTTCTGATAGCTTGACGAATGCAGATTCTGCCGTCAACCGCTGTCACATGATGGTGTAGAGTTCAGAATACACCTCTTGGTGGATTCCGCGAGAGAGTGTGAAGAAGTACAGAACTATAGGATAGTATCCGAATTTGCCCAGTATGTAGATCCTCAACCCAGCTGTTATCGAGTACTTCTGACAAAGTCTAGCTCAAATCCCTTACGCGACATGATACTACATGATCTAGGACCTCAATATACTCTATAACTTTTTTTCTTGACTCCTTCAACTTTCTGAAGGTGAAATTAGGATAGCTTGAATTGGTGTGATTGACGAGCATCTGCGAACTGTGAAGGAGTCGGATTAGGGGCGTCACTGCCAGGATTCAAACGTTCGGGTATAAATTTCCATTGCGGATGTGGGTTTGGGGGCCGCATTGTTTAGTCCTTTGTTCGTCCGTCCTCCGCATTGGTTAGCTCGGAAACTCTGAACGCTGATTGACCAAATGATTTGTACTCCTTGTCTTCGGAGACTTATATGACGAGGCTTGTTGATTCTTTAAATGGGTAAAACATTGTTGATGATGGTAAAGTTTCTTCTCTTTCTCCGCTTCGAAAAGGGGTTCATCTGATGTTCTCCAACTAAATTTCAAGTTCGCGACAGACGCTATTGGAATACTCTGGATCTCGGCGTTTTGATTAAAGATGGGAGGAAACACTTGGAGTCAGTTTTTTGTTCCGGATCCACCGAAGTTCACAGATAAAGACCTACCTGATCAGACCGGTAATACTTTGCCCTATCGCCAGCACCTCCCACAAGCCGTGCTAATAATGTTCTAGGCAAAGTTCATATCGTCACGGGTGGCTACAGTGGCATCGGTCTAGTAACTGCTAAGTTCCTCTTCGCGAAAAATGCTACAGTCTACATCGCCGGTCGCAGCAAGGACAAATTCGACAAGGCGCTCGTGAGCCTACAGAAAGATGTTCCTTTGTCAAAGGGCCGCATTGAATTCCTCAAACTCGATCTCGCAGATCAGTCCTCAATTAAAGCGTCGGCGGAGGAATTCTTAAAGAAGGAATCCCGTCTCGATGTGCTAACCAACAACGCTGGAGTCATGTCACCGCCGGCCAAATCAGTAGATGCTCAAGGCCACGACTTGATGATTGGTACTAATATCATCGGTCCCTGGCTCTTCACTCAATACCTGCTCCCAGTTTTGAAATCGACTGCCGCCACGGCTCCATCAGGCACGGTCCGGGTCACTTGGGCCGGCTCATTGCTCGACTTCGCTCCCAAAGGCGGCGTGGAGTTCGACGAGAAGACTGGTGGCCTAAAGATATATGGTCAGCCGCAGACGACCTACGGAGAGACCAAAGCCGCCAACGCTTTGCTCGCCAGCGAGTTTGCCCGCCACTACGGCAAGGACGGAATAATCAGCATCGGCTGGAATCCGGGCAACTTGAAAACTGATCTAGGCCGCCACATGAGCATTATATTTTATATTCTAGTCCTACCGCTGCTGTACAAACCCAAGTTTGGAGCTTACACGATCCTGTATGCTGGGTGGTCGAGTGATATAAATGCGAGCTTGAATGGCGCCTACGTTTGGCCGTTTGGTAGGATGGCTGTGCTCAAGCCGGACCTTTTGGCTGCGATGAAGAGCAAAGAGGGCGGTGGGACTGGAGAAGCGAAGAGGCTATGGGAATGGTGTGAGAAGGAATGTAAGAAGTATTTGTGAATCGTGAGTAGCTGCCAGAATACATCAGTCCAATTGCCGAACTTGTCCAATACTAGGTACCTTAGGTAAGGTATCTAAGATAGGTAGTTAAGTTACTTGCAGATTCTTTGGGTAAGGCTCAAAGACCTACACTTATACGCCTTCTATACAGCGGCCGAGTTACAGCAAGCTTAATGTCTCCATTCTGTCTAGCTTTAGTTTACAGCTTTAAAGTTGATTCTTTTGTCCACTCGTAGGAATCGTCGATATCGTCGATCTACACCGTATTCATCGATCTATGAAGACATTGCGCAGGATTGTAATGCATTCATCGTAACTTTTACCCACCATGTCACTTCTTTGCATTTCGACCACCTCTGAGGCATGCCTAGAATCTACCCCGAACGCACTGTGTACGTCGCAGAGGAACTTTTTGATAAAGGCTCATGTATTCCTTATTGTTTCGTCGGTTTTAGTGGGACATGCCATTCGGACTCTCCCTTGGAATACCGTACAAAGGTTGAAGTTTAAGCCAGTCTTGCAAGCGTCTCCCTAGAACGTATTCTTCCTCTATAGCTTGTTCTGCTCCGGCATGAGCGCAATGACTTTCGATTTCCAGCCCGGAAGTTTTATGTCCAATTCGATAGCAGTTAAAGGTACATGTACTGCGTTCAAGCGACGAGAACCCAATGTTTACGAAAAGCTCCCCGCAGCTCCCCACTTTACCTTCCCCTACACCCCACACGCATAATGGTGGAGCAGTGTCTCTCGACTTCCTAAGAACACGCGGCAGCATTCATCCATCATTGTGAGCGTGCCCATCCTAACTGCCGGAATACCGTGCGCGCCTTGCCGACCAGGGTCATTCGCCAGGAAATAAAATGGAGATACTGTGTCTTCAGTTGAATTCTCACTCAATTGTTTTCCAACCGTTCTGTTGCTCTAGAGCTCTCTATCCTTGCTACGTTTTCAAGTTGAAAAACATTTGTGCCTCATTGTACTAAAGATGAAAGGCAAAATAGCACTCGAAGAATGCTTTGCCATTCCAGAGATACTACAGTTCTTCAACCCTGCGAGCTTCGCCTCGAAAGGCGTTATTGGCGATGACCTGAATGCCAATCTTCTTGACATTCACGATCGACGGTTGAAACAGATGGATGAAAATGACGTCGAATTCATGGTCCTGTCACTCAATGCTCCCGGATGTCAAGGAATCGCCGACCAGAAGGCCGCGGAAGAGATGGCGCGGCTTGCCAACGACAGACTCGAGCAGGACGTACTGAAAAATCCGACACGGTTCGCTGCAGTTGCTGCCCTTAGCATGCACGATCCCGCTCAAGCAGCGGATGAGCTGAGGCGCTGCATGATTGAGAAGAAGGGCTTCGTCGGAGCTATGCTCAATGACTTTCAGTCGTGTGGTGAGGATGGCCAGGGGATGTTGTATTACGATGATCCAAGATATGATGTGTTTTGGAAAGCCGCAAACGACCTCCGTGCCCCAGTCTATATACATCCGCGCCCATCGAACAAGGTCATTCATGAAATGCTGTGGAAGGGTAGGCCGTGGCTGGACTTCTCCGCTCTGGGATATGCAAACAGAGTCAACATGCATTTGCTAGGAATTGTGACAGCAGGAGTCTTGGACAGGTTTCCTGATCTGATTCTTGTTATTGGACACATGGGAGAACACATGTGCGTGATATGTGCGATATTCTCTATTAACTAACATCCGAGCAGTCCATACGACTTGTACCGCATCGACCACAAGCTCGATCGTGCTCGTTTCAAGAACATGCCAATGCGCAAAGACAAACTCGTACGCGATTACTTTGGCTCTCAAGTCTTCATCACAACCTCTGGACACTTTAGCACTCCAGCATTGATATGTGCAATGACCGAGATAGGCGCTCGAAGTATCATGTTCAGCATTGATTACCCTTTTGAAAGCATCCCGAATGGTTCCTGTTGGTGGGATGAATACGTCAGCACTACGGTGAATAGGCGAGACTTTGTAGATATGGGCAGAAACAATGCGCTTAAAGTGTTCCCAAAGCTGAAGGACCCCTTGCACGGGCTAAGGGAGATGAGTCCAGAAGAGTGTGGAGTTGGTGGGCTGCAAAGCGCGCAGGGAGAAGTGACCTACGGCATGTATAACAAGGACTATAACAGGAGACTAAGGAAATCGTAGAGAATCGATAATTTCAAACATATGGAATAGAGGTAAAGTCAATCAGTTGCGTTGTACGATCATTGTTAAGCTTGTGTTAAGTCGTAGCGACTGTATTCCCTTGCATTGATAACAAGCCTCCAGCTGAATTCTTTTCATCAACTCTGTTCTCGGGTCAGTAGCAGCGTTATCGGCAGATGTACAGCTAATGACACAACTGCGAGAGCAACCAAACGTTCAGAATAGAATCTACTCTTCAATCTTCTTTTTCGCTGCCGCTTCCCCCTCCAAGAACTCAGCTTGTTCGATCCTGCTCTTCTTCAAGTCCACAAACAATAGCAGAAGCAAGAAGCTGACAAGGCTCAGAGAAAAGAGGAAGTAAAACGGCGAGTTGTTGTTCCCGCTTGGGCTGTCATCGATAATAGCACTGCTGATGAACGGACCAATGAATGAACTAGTCTTCCCGATGATGCTGAAGAGGCTGAAGAATAAGAATTCATGTCCACGCGGTGTGACCTCGGAGATCATCGTTTGTGAGTAACTGTACCAGGGACACACAAGAAGTCCTTTACGTTGTCAACCGAAGATTCTATCGTACTTCAAGAATGGAAAAGGCTTGAAGCTTACCATAAAATACCTGATAGAGCCAAACCTCCCACGCATGGTGGAAACCAAAGTTCTTGGTCCAAATTCCAATCATGCCCCATCCGTCCAGGAGTACGATACAGAACGCCACAACGTTAAACATCGTTTTCGTGCTCAACTTGTACATTCGCTGAATCTTCCAAAACACATATATTCCAACGGCTTGTGCGGTAATTCCAGCAATGAGCAAGTACGTTAACTCCAGGGAGTTATATGCTACGATTTCGTTCTGCAGCGTCGCTATTACCGTAACCGTCGTATTGAGAGTATCGCCGAGCAAGAAGTATCCGATCAGGTAGTAAAGACTCTGCTTGAGCTCCCAGATACGTGTGACGGCGCGCCAGAGCTGCCAAAAGCCCGCGAGCACAATGTTCATGCCAGGGTCCTGGCCAGGTCGCCTTTTCTCGAGAACAAACCATGGCATTGCTACGAGAATCCACACTCCAGTTGCAAAGGCAATAAGAACAGACAAGCCCTAGTTGTTATTTGCGGTGCTGGAGTTGACATTCACTCCAAACATTATGCCGACGATAATCGCAAGGATGAAAATCTCGGCCACGCTTTGGATGTAAAAAGACCAATTGGAGAGCTGATTGCGCTTCATCGAGTCGGCAAGATCGTACTCATCTCGAGTGATTTCACCGGCTTCGTACTGGCGCGCCTTCTCGCGGAGTTCCATCGTGTTCCGGGCAAGTCCAGGGAAGGCAGCAGTCCAAAATGTGAGCGTCGTTTGGTATGCGATCAGCCCGACTATGTACAGTCCGCAACCGATTTTCCATTTATCAGGAGTATGGACTCCCAACCAGCCGAATCCAATACCCCATGCTACGAGAGACTGGACGATCAGGATGTAGGGACGCCATGTTCCAAAGTCGGCGTAAGATCCAAGGATAAGAAACAGAACACACTGAAGCGCAAATGAGATGCCGTTCGAAAGTAAGACAATGGAATTGACGGTTCTGTTGCGTCCTGCAAAGTACAGGTACCCACTGTCGCCTCCTGCTTGCGAAAGGAGATTCTGGAAGGCCGTGGGCGCGAAATTAAACAAGGACAGACCATTGTTGCCTATATAGTAGCTGCGAAGACGTAAATAGAGATTCTCTGCCTTAAGGAGTACTTTTAAGCGTCACAGCAAAACGAGAAAGCCTACGTACCAGTACCAAGCGTACAGTTCCCACTTCGTCGTAATGTAGTTGTCATCAAACTGATCTGGCGCAACAGGATGCTCTTCCTCGTAAGTTCCATACTTCTCCACGGCTCCGCGAAGAGGATCTTCAGCGGGCGCATTCAACGCCGCAAAGCCAGGATCATTTGAGGCCATGATGGTGAAAGATTGGTCAACAGGGACGACAAGTCTATCGTAGAATGAATGAAAGCTCACGGGTGATTAATATACCAGGCGGGCAAGGCCAGATTTTGCCTCATCTCTTAAGCCCCGGGATCAACTTTCCTAATCGAAGGAGTCGCCATGCATAGACGTTTTCGTAGGCGTGCAGATCGAGTTGACTTTGGCATGTCGCTCTGATAAGCTAGCGTTGCAGCCCAGAGGCGAATTTCCGGGAAGAAGAGAAAACTTTTAGCATTGCCTGATAGGGATTGATCGGTCAGCTCGTATGCACACTGAAAACTTATAAGCCTGAGATATTTGATGTTCTTTGTATCGTAGGTTTTGGACTAGGTCGAGGTCGCTGCACTACCTGCCTAAGCCAGACTAGCGTCCCTCCAAATTTTGCGATGACGACTTACACAGATTGAGAGATGCGAAGAAACAAAGCCGGTGAGGCAAGTTTGATTCAAGACTCGAACAGATCTCATTGCCCAGATCTTAAATTCGAGTGAAAAAAGGTGTTCTTACTTTTCACGAGCAGAAGTCCAGCTTTGAAGGCAAATTCTCCACCGCCAAGGCTGAAGCTACTGTGAATCGCGAAGCCCAAAGCAAAAATGCGATATCTCGGCAAGGCTGCGCAGTAGGAGAGAAACAAATAATAGAAAAAGATATAACTACACCTCCAACACACCATGAATTGTACTCCACCGTTTGTCGCCGTTTCCTGGGGAGGGCCAAAAGAATTGGAAAGCCGCATCGTTGCGCATGAGGATCCGGCCAATCAATGACTTCATGAATGACTTTAGTAAGCCTCGACTCTGATTCGCACTTGCAGCGAAAACAAGCATTGCGAAGCATTGTGGAGTTGCGGTACCGGCGACACGATTGCATGGAATACCGTGCTCATATCCTATACTGGGACCTCTTAACTTGCGTATAAGACGCACGCGTCGCTAATCATTGGATTCAAGGCCAATCCATACCGCTGCCGAACTCCCGCGTGCCTCCACAGCTTAAAACGACTAACCTCTCGAACAGTAAAGAACTGTTGCGCTAGTCGTCGATCTCAACACCGTGCATCCGTCAGACAGCGTTCTAAAGAGCATCGAAACCATTCCAGCGTCCACAGGGCTTGAAGAGTACGTCACCCTGCACGGCCTCGTCACTGTGGTTCCTATGCATTCCCATTCTATGCCATTCTTGATCAGCTGCGTAGCTGTATAACGGATGACCGTTTCCTGACCCAATTACCATGCTTCTGGATGAAGCTTCAGCATGGGAGCTCGACGTAATGCACGCCTGTAGTTCGGGATGTATTCCGAATCTCAATTCAAGATGGTCATTGCATTTCACTGCTTGGACCCGTAGCCTTGCCTTGGCGACCTTCCCAATAATCACGGCACCACTACCCACATTATAAGGCCGCTCATTCGCAGCTCCTGGGTAGTTCTACAAGGAACTGAAAGCCCAGCCCTGTAGCACATCCCAAATCTTGATTATAATGGCTCTCGCTGCTCTCCTGTCTCTGCTTTTTTTTGGCTTTGGTTACGCTCAAAACCTTACAGGTTCAAGTGAAGGTAGCGTCGCTGATGTTGGTACTTCAGATTACTCTCTCGTCGCGCCCAAAGGGCTTGGGATCCTTACGGTTGGAGTTCTTGGCGGTACGACTCGACCTTGATACATTTGGCAGGTGATCTAACGACAGTATTCAGACTATGGCTGGACTGGTTGGGTACCAGCGCCCGATCACTTCTGTGGAGAGGTGATGGCCAAACTCCAAGCTGCCAACATAACCATTCCGAATGAGCTCGTCAACGATTGTGATCCCGGTGACAAAATGTACATTGTCAATGCCACGGCCTTGCAACAGGACACAGCACAGTATATCGGCCAGATCTGCACCATGAAGAATTGCAGCGCCTTTATTTCGGTGTGTAAGGTGGAGGTACAGATCCTGAGTGCACAACGGCTCTTATTTTCAATCGCTTGCATAGATTCTAATGAAGTACCTTTATGGCGGTCCAATTAGAATCTCTAAGGCGATGAAGACATGAGTGCCCCATTTTGACAAACTGTACCTCTGTTTTCACTTCCCGCACTTAATTCCTTTCTCTAAATCTAGGCTAACGGGTGTACCTCTTACTTAGGTAGGGGACAATTTCTACGATTCAGGGGTTGATTTTACGACTGGAGGCATTATTCGTTTTGAGGAGGCGTGGGTGCAGATGTACAGTCAAGGCGTCTTCGAATATGCTCCTTGGTAGGCAGAGATTACGTTCGCGGCAAAGCGAAGAGAGTCTAACTCTGCTCAAGGTACCAGTGCATCGGAAACCATGATGTTGTTCGCGGCGCAAGTGGTGTTGAGTTTGAGACGACTATTGCCCCTGTGTACGACAAGCGTTGGTACTTCGGCAGCGCGAACGGAGACCAATATTATACCTACGATCTCGAGGGGGCGGACTGGACTGCTACCTTCGTCGTGGTGGACAGCGACTGCTTCTTGAGCTCGTACCAGAAGAATACGTCGGTGTATAAGAACAACTATACGACGACCTGCAACGCGAATAAGCAAGTTCAGGTCGACTTCCTTAACACCACTTTCCAGAACAGCAACGCGACATGGAAATTTCTTCAACTTCACCATCCGTATATGAGCGTAGCGACGAATCAAACTGATCTGGAGCCGCTCATCGAAATCGTAGTGGCGCACAAGGGTATCGTCCTTAACGGCCATGACCATTGTCTGGCGCACTTTTATAACAACAATACGAACTATATCACCAGCGGCGCGGCGGGATTTCCGCAAGCGGGTGATTGCAACAATGGCACAAAACCAGGCCCATTCGCCAAGTATCTCGCGGCCAATTCGGCCCAAGGTGAGTGAAATCGATTCAAAGTTTGAGATTTGGACGCTTCCAATGAAACTAACGAGTATTAGCGGCGAACGGCTTTGTGACGTTGGATATAAGTAAGCAGTTGATTCAAGTGGAATACTACGCCCGTGATATGCAGTTCGAGAACGGCGATTTGTATCCTGTGCAATATGACTTGAATCCGTCGTACAGCTTTGTCATCACCGAACACTCGATATGAGAGGATTGTGTGCTTTACTATAGCTGCTTGCGTCGGTATAGGAAACTAATCTGAAGATATAGGTATGCAGAGGGTGTATGTAATTCAATGCCATGCTACTTCATCGTCGCCCCAACCAAAATCTATTCCAATCTGCTCTGTTACCTTCTCAAAGCGATTTCTTCTCAACCTTCTGTTCTCCAGGTGACGTCTCCGCACACCGCTGGCCCGCACCTCTCCATCTGTTCCTAACCTGCTCTTCTACCCTCGCCCAGTGCTCCGAATCACCAGACCGCTTGCTTCTCAGGCTGCTTGGCTTTTTCTCAGTCCAGTCTTGCGTTACAATCCTCTCTCCGGCAGGCCAAGGTTTCTCTACCGCCCCAGTCAGCTCATTAGCTTGAGAGGTCGCGAAACTGCTTTGGCCGGCAGATGAGGCTGAAGGAGAGACTTGAGCAATGTAGTGGGAGTATGGAGTGTTTCGAAGGAAAGGTGGTAGGCCCAATGATGATGATGCCGGCGCTGATTCTCGCCGAAGGAGTTTGGGATCGACTTGAACTTCATGCGGTGGTACGAGACGCTTGAGAGCCGATTGCGGTCGAATGTGCCCTTCCTTAGCTGGATATGGCGATGGACTACGTTGAGTGGAGATAGCTAGGCGCGACTCTCTACCCTTTTGCGCTTCGTTGAGGGTGAGCGGTGGTATAGGTTCTGGTAGAGATTCAATCTCAGAGTTCTGCGCTTGGAAATGACGAAACTCCATCGGCGATGGGGTTGTGCGACGAGCCGGATCGTGCTGCAGGTAACTCGGCGCCTCGTGACTTGTACCTCTGGCGCCAACATCTTTTGAAGAGTCAGAGTGATGATGACTTAGCCTGTAGAGGTATTGGCTTGCATTTCGGGCACCTGATGACCAGAACTGGGGTGATAAGGGGCTTGGAGGCCGGGTTTCTTTATTTGAGGCTCCCAACTCTGGGGAGATGCGTCGAGTTAATTCTTGTAGGTGATGATTTGCGGTGCGGAGTCCGGAAGACCACATCTGTCCCACGTGACTGAGGGTTCTTTCGTCAGGAGTGGGTGGTGGTGGTGCTGGCGTATCATAAAGTTGAAGAGGGAACTCCCAGTCTCCGGGAACATGTAGATGGGGTACAGGGGGACAATCCGATCCGTGAATATCAAAATTCACGCTGTCGAATTCGATAGGTACTGAGGTAGCATGTTGAGGACTTGGAGGACTAGTAGGATGGGACGGAAGCTCGGTAATTGTTGAGACAGGAAGAGTTGGCTCACGAATTTGTACTTTGAACTCGGGAACTGGTCTTGTAGCTGCAGACACAGGGTAGGAAGAAGCAAGTGTCCGATATGCATCGTCGATGATATTTTGCCTATTCTTTGGCAGATACGACGTGCCATGAGAGCTCTCTACACGCGGCACATGGGTTCCGGTTTCCGACTCGACTGCGTCCTGCAAAGTGTATGATGAGTAGTCGGCTATGTCGTTGTCCATGTGGTTCATCGGAAGATTGGCCTCGCTTGATGGTTCTGCTGGCGTCTCCGGAGCTGAGCGTGGCATATTGACTGAAGGTTGTGAATATCGCGAGGTTGAGGAGGTTGTAGAAAGCGCTGACGGTGATGCTGTCCGTGGAACATCAAAACTAGACTGAGGGGTTCCGTACTCAAATGCATGGCTCATTAAAGGTGTGGAAGGTTCGTGAATAATACGGTGTTTAGCAGTCTCTATATCACCAGTAGTATCTATAGGGATTGCTTGGAGTGGCAGTTGTAGGTCTTCATCTTGTGTCGAAGATTGCTTCGCTAAGTCGATACCGAGGTCAGCTGCAGTGTTATCGATGAGTTTAAGTAGCTCTGGAACGGATTGTGTGCGGCGTCTCATAAGCCTTGGGACATCGTTAAGACTTTCTCTCAAAGGCTGACCTGCAAGGTCTATGTTCAGTGGGGAATTGGGTGCTGAAGATGCCATTCCAGCATGATCTCGCTCATTCGAAGGTTGGGAATCGATCGTGATCTGAATCTGTGACGCGGTCGTAGAAGTGGATCTCTCTTCATTGCCACTTGAAGGCAGAGCTTTGACGGTGATTCGAGTCCGCATAGCTGGTGTTGATGGTGGTCTCTCTTGATCGCCGTTAGGCTTTTGAGCCTCCATGACGACTTTAGAATGCTGCAATTGCGGTACCGGTGTTGATGGCAACACTTTTTGCTCATCCTGGGATGTTTCTCGAAGTTGAAAAGATGTCCCTAAGAGCTGCCGGGATAGGTCCTTGATCTTACCAACCTTTGGTATCTCATCCCGCAGATTGGTAATGACTGTAGTAAGTCTCATCATGTGCTCATCCAAAATCTTGTCAATGTCTCGCAGAATGTAGGCAGCGAAGCTGTGACTGAGGACTTCAAATTTAGGTACTGATTGAAGCGGTCTATTGGAGTCCTTGACGTCGATGATATTGGAGTTTGGAGGAGTAAGAGGGAGTCGGCCGGATGAGTATGGCGTCGCTTCTCGGGGAGGTGACCAGGCTGCTAAATGATCAGAATTTGCATCCTGTTTAGCTTCAGATTCAATCACAGAGCGACCCATTGATACCCTGCGTCGTGGCTTTCTGGGATGCGAGTGCTGATCTGGCCAGTATTCTTGATCACCCTGGCTCGAATGCGGACGTATTTGCGCTGATGTGTTCCGATGCCTTGGCGACTTGACGGGACTTTGTATTTGGCTTAAGCAATCCACACAGACTATTGGTACGACCTCGTCCGATCCTGGCGTCAACGTATTTCCATTTCTGTCCTTGGTCTGCACCTTTGGCCCAACCAGAATGTAGGTTCCGTCATCGAGTTGGTCGATTAAACCTGGAGCATCATTACCCCCTGGAACAGGAACACTCGCAGTGTGCTCGAGATGACCACAGGCTAGTCGCACAAGAGGTCTGCTATTGCGGCGATCTTCAATCTCCGGGGAATGCAACGCCCATGGCCTGCTTGTTCGCCTACCGGCCGGATTAGCGAAAGCCGTAGTTTGACGTCTACCGAAGCCGGCACGGCTGTCTGGAGCCATTTCATCGATACGTGCTTGGCTCTCGTACTTTGTTGCATCAACGTATCGCTGCGGTGATGGGGCCTGAATGGCTAGATCTGGCAAAGGTGCACGTAGAGGGAGAACGGGAGAGGAAGTAATAGGAGAGCCAGTAGAATCGCGACGAGTGAAAGGATTGCTACGGGATGAACGACTTATCGGGGATGCCGACGAAGTTTGGCATTGCTGGGAACGGAGGTTGGATCCTCGCCCTGCTCCAGTCGAAGTTGGCGAGAGCTCGGCAATCCTTTCTTCCAACACTTCACTGTTGAGAGATTGGAACGATTTGACTAATGAAGCGACATTGCCGCGCTTAATCATGCTTGAATTGCGTTTTGGCTCCCAGTTGACAACGACTTGTCCGATTTGGCCAACGGGCATTCCAATGCTGTGAGAATCTCGAAGAATTGAAAGGGAGCGGAAGAAGTGGAGGAGAGAGAGAGACACAAGATTCTAGAACAATTTAGCTGAGATTCCAGCATTTCAGAGTAGTACTGACTAGACCGTGACACCAGTGTCCAGTGCTAAGAACGATTTCATCGCACGGCCTCCAGTGCCAGACGAATGAATGACGAATGATTAACGAAAGATAGCGTCGTTTTGCGACTTCGGAGGCGAAAAACATCGCGAGATTGGTCAGAGTAAACACTGACGCCGAAGGGTTCAAGCTCACCATACGTGGAAAGACCGTACAGCAACCTTTTTGGAGTCGTTCCTACTTGATATGTCGAAGACCTACCCCCTTTTTAAGCTTATGGGTAGGATGACGCAAGCGAATCTCAATTCTTGCAGCGATCTTCGTTATAATTGGAATTAATATGGCTTGGCAGGGACCCGAGACGATGCGATCAAGGTGGAGTATGCCAATCATCATGACGTTTCACAATGTTGCAGAGGTACCTGTATCCAGAAGGCGAAGGGCGTCGCTGTTCGGCCCACTGACCAAGTGAGCGTGAAAGAAGTCTTAAGCAGTATAAGGCAATAACCACATCTGGGACTCAAAGCGGTAAGCAACTATGGTGTCAGACGGTGGAGCAAACAGCCCATATCGAGATTCAGAGGACATCCAGCAAAACAGATCTTTTTGGCTCTAAAAGTGGCTAACGATACAAAGAGGACCTGGTAGGTATATGTACAATGGATCACTTTAGAGCAGCCTGTAGGCTTTCCAGGACCTAGAGGTACGAATTAACATCAATTCAGAACTTCAGACGTTAGGATGTGGCAAAGTACTCACCTCTAGCTCAATCTTCGCCTCGGCAATGTCCTGTTCGCTGCCTCCACCGCTCGCAACCTTCTGTGCCTCAGCAATCTGATTCCTGACGGCCTCCGCCGAGAAATCTTCTAGTGGAAATCCCTCCACTGCATTGATGCTCAACAGGCTGCCGGGCTGAACAACGGCAAAGCCACCAGACAGAAAGAATTGCTTGGTGCCGCCCGACTCTTCAATGACTTCGACGAGACCGGGCTTGAGCTGTTCGATGGATGGAACGTGGTTGGCGAGAACACCCATTTCACCAGTTTCGGCAGGCAGGTTAACTTGAATGCTATGGATGTTGTTAATATTGGAAGGACTGGTTAGGGAATGCGGACGGATTCGGGCGAGAGCGTGTTACGTACACATCGGTGCTCTTGTAGATGGACTATGTTATTCAATTGTCAGCAATCTCATGCGACTCGATGTATTTAAGCTTGTTGGAACGCCAATTGAGATAGATACGAACCTGATGAGGCAGAGCCAATGACAACTGAATCTTGTCTGGAGCAACGTCTGCGTATCCTCTCCGCAGCAGCGGTGCCGCGCGGAAGGTAGAGGGTCGGGAGCGGAGCGCACTCCTGGCGGCGAGCCGCAAAGCGCTCATGATGATGGGAGGTGATGTGAGAAAAGGCACAATTGCTGTGGAGAGTTGAGCTTTGGAGCTTCGTCTTGCAATCTTTGGTGTTTTTGGCGGAAGCTTGGCAAGCGGCTCTTCCCGAAAGGTACATCACGTGACAAATACTGCATGTGGATCATATTACCTTTAGATCCTCCGTTTAGAAAGATAGCGTGTGGTATTTGGGCGTTATTGAACAGTTTGATCGTAGAAAATAGTGTTTAAGCTGAACTTCATTCATTTCGGTAGCAGCCGGCGCCCTTAGCACGATACTAGGTATACAACTGTTCGAAATCCAACTTCAAAGGTATGCAACGATCCAGCCGTATTAGAGACTACATATCAGAGACCGTTTCAAATACCTCACTACGCCAGCCAGAGTGCAACTAGGCAAGTAGAAGTCGTAGACCATAACTCCAGCGAAAACGCCTTAACCCACAATGAAGGCTTCGATGCTGTTCATTAGATGCCGCGGAACTGTTCACTCGTTAGCATCGCTTCAAATTCTGCTTGCTTAAATACCACGTACCAGTCTGACAATCAAGAACCACACGGCACCAATGAACCTGAACAACGATAGACCTGCCACGGCCCATAAAACTACGGACAGATAAATCCTGGCGCGGCTATCCTTGCTCTGTTGCTCCTGGCTCGGATTGATAACGACCTGCAGGCCACCGGTCTCAAGCACGACGGCGGCGAGCGCAAGGTTCGAGAACATCCATAACAGTACGACCACGGATCGGAAGCCCTTATAATAATCTTCTTGCTTGTCTTCAGCGCTGGGGATCTTCTTTGGAACCTCGTATCTGGTTGAGAATGCTCGCAGCTCCTTCTCGTACTGCGAGTTCAAATCCGCATCTTCTGACGGGAGGTCGATCTTCGCTTTACCACCAGCAGTGAGATTGACTGAACCGAGCTTCTCTGGCTTGGTATCGCCCTTGGTGCCCCATGTGATGTCGTGTGTGTTGCAAAAGGCGTACACGTTCAGGATGTTAATGTAGGTCGGGGTCATGAGCAGATATTGGATGAAAGACGTGAACATGTGCCAAGGATCGAAGAACAAGAAGCTCGCCACAAACCACAACAAATATGTGCTGGCCATGGAGACGATGAGAGTTCTGAAGATGGTCTTCGAGAAAAGATCCGTGATCTTGAAGCCATCCTCGATTTCCTCCTGCACCGAGCGTACAGTGATGAACACGGATGCAAACATCAAGTAGGCCATAATGGTAGCCCAGAAGTAGACCATGGTCAGGTATAGTTTGTTAGAGCCTTGAGGTCTGTTGCCGAGAGCCAGAACGAAGCAAGTGATTAGAGTTGCGAGGTATCCCCATTCGAAAACGACAAAGAGTACCTCGCCTGCCGTGCCGAGAAGATTCGATGCTTTGAGAGACGACGTGAGAATCTCGAAGACAAGGAAGAAGTTGCCAAGATTGAACCAAGTGAAAATCATGCTGACACCCTGATACAAAAATTCGAAGTGGAACATGATTTTCCGGAGGAAGTTGTGGTTGCTGCGGAAGATTTGGTAGAAGTGCGTTAGCGCATAGACAGCGGCGAAGAATGAGCCGTTCAACCAACGTCGTCGCTGAAGGATGAAGTCGGCCATTTGTTCTGGAACGTCGGTCTCACCGGTGGAACCTTTGACGTATTGCAGGATCCAGGAGCAGTTTCGCTTGGAAACGAGCTCGAAGCAGAGAATACGATCTTCTGCAAGGTACATGTTGGCCGTGAAGATACCTGCGTTCGCACCGTGCATCTTCTCGCCAGCGAAGTAACGCTCTAGAGGTCCGTTACCAGTTTTGTCGTTTTGCAGCGCAATGTATCTGTAGGCCGAGAAGGCACCTGGCAACACGGAGATAAAACCAAAGGCAGATTCCAACGGCTTGTCAAGAATATTGCTCATCTTGTACTCGAAGTTCTGGGCGGCGATGAGTGGATTGAGAAGCTTCTTGCCATGTTCCAGCATTGCTTTGATTTCACCGCATGCGCCAGCGCACATCGGTTCCACGTCGAAAGCTTTCCACAGCTTGTAGATGGAGTCACGTCCCGGTTTCGTTCCCGCATCGATGAGAACACAGACGTTAGGTTCCAAAACGGCACCAAAGGCCTGGAAAAACCACCTGTGAGAGTTGATCTTCTTCTGATTCTTCTCTTTCAAGCAGAACAGCATTTGCACGGGAGTGTTGCCACGCTTAACCTGAACTACGCCTTTCTTTATTTCAAGATTCATCTGGGTAGTATATTCGTAGATGTGGGCCGTGACATCCTTGCGGTTGACTTGTTGCTTCGCAATGCCTTCTTGATAAATACCCATTGCAGCAAGAACAGCTCTTGTTCGAGGATGGATCTTTGCGCGACCGTCGCTGACGACGCACACAACAATCTTCTTCCATGCCTCTTTACCCCATGTCTTGCTGTTTGTCCTCGAGTTCATATATTCGATATTCTTGATAACACCCATCATTGTCCTCGCAAACAGTTCGTCTTCTTCGTTATACATTGTGACGACTATGAAGAGCTCCGTGTGTCTCGGCTTGGCGAACAGTCTCTGTCGCAGCGTGAAGCGCTCCGCAAAGAAGTCAGAAGGATCGCAAGTAGCGGCAGAATAACGCATGTGAGTGAATTCATCGCGCTCGGGAGGCTGTGCGTGCGGAACCTGGTTCAACAGTCTTGGGGGTACAGGACAATCCAGCACAAGATTGCCGTTAAAGAGTTGGACTTCCTTGACGGTCTTCCATCTCCTGATGGGTGCTGGTTGTGGGCTTGGAGAAGGTTGAGGAGCATCCTGGTAATGTTCATAGCCCTGCACCGATGAATCCACGTTGGATGGATCTGGACCGTAGGTGTTGTCATGCTGGAGCATGGGCTGGCTATCAGGGTCATCTTGCCAGTACTGTCCATCACCATGCGGCGAAGGTTGGTAGGGCTGATTGTAGTACGCGTCATGATGCTCTTGAGGATTAACCGAGTAATCCCCTGGCTGAACAGGATATTGCTGTTCGTACGCTTCGTTATGTCCATAGCTCGAAGGAATATTCTCAACGGAGTAGGAGGGTTGGCCCTGCAGCCGGTCGCTGGACGAACCCGGACCAGGACCCATTGGAATCTCTAAGTGAGACGACTGAGGGAGGTATGGGCGGTCATCGAGAGGAATAGATGGAGGCGGCGTGCGCCCATTTCTTCGAGGAGAGTCCATTCTTTGTTGGTATGGTCCCGGGGAGAAGTAGTCGTCTGTGTCGCCTGGGGCGCCAGAGTGAGAGGATCCTGAGCAGTGAAGTCAGTACGGCTGTGCGACTGTAGCTGCGGCTTGTGAAAGTAGAAAATGGAGAGCACACAAGTTCAGTGACGTTTTTCGGGGGGGCTTGGTAGCCTCAAGAAAGCAGGGATGTAAGGAATAGCCGACCAAGGTTGTAACTCTTGGGTCGCCAAACCTTGTGATCGGAGTGTTGGAAAAAGATAAAGGCCAGATGCTACATACCAAGGCGATCATAGGCCATTTTGAGGGTGGTAGACCTTCAGTGAATCAGCGAAGAGGTGGCCTGTTGGCCAGTAGCGAGTGGGAGTGGAATGCTTGAGAGGTCGTATGAGCGCGATCCTTAATCCTTTCGAAACCGTTTCAGATGCGCGCGGGTGAAGGGCGAAAGGAGGCAGCGACTGAGGTGAGTGGAATACTGCTTTGTGATAAAGCGATTGCAGAAATATAAGGCGATCAAGAGGAAGAGGTCTACGAGACTTTTCAGCGGTAGAATGGTACGATGCCACTTCTGCTGGGGGATCAGATTAACCAGAGTGGTCAGCGGAGCAGCGACAGAAAAGCATTAATGGAGGCTCAGTACATACTCTACCAACAAAACATCGCGCCACCAACGACGCTCAGCCACTTTCATCTGCGCAGCATTTCCCAAGTCAAAA
>Ga0335073_10003912_pt1 | contig 20770 bp, 16 predicted proteins | sample Lox_Sample_22_FD_207093 | JGI IMG/M metagenome (GOLD analysis project Ga0335073, IMG submission 207093) | Soil microbial communities from Loxahatchee National Wildlife Refuge, Florida, United States - Lox_Sample_2.2 | ecosystem: Environmental > Terrestrial > Soil > Wetlands | place: USA...
TGGCGCGCGCGCCAGAGTCGCGCTCAGGCCCTGCGGCGGCGCCGCCATTTTCGGATCGAGGCCGACGGCCATCTCGCCGTCGCTCGAAATGGCGAAAAGGTGCGCGTTCGAGATCGACAGCGGGCGGGAATCCGCCGTCGAATCCACGCGCGTCGAAAAAATTTCAAGCGGCGCGCCGTTCCAGGCCGCGCTGTAAGCGACGGTTTTGCCGTCGGGAGCAAAACGCGCGCCGGAAACAAAACCGCGATCGAAGGTCAAGCGCAGGTAGCGCGGCAAAACCGGCGCGGCGCGGAATCCGCGCACCGCGAAGAACGTCGCCGCCGATGCAATCACCGCCAGAGCCAGCGCGGCCAGCCATTTTCCGCGCCGCGATTTCTTTTCCGGAATCGCGGCGATTGGGCCGCTCGAAGAATGCGTGTGCGTTCCGAACGCGCGCAGCGCGAACGCCAGGTCGCGGGCCGATTGAAACCGTTCGTCCGGATTTTTTTCGACGCAATGCTCCACCATCTGCGCGACGCCCGGCGGCACCGTGGGCGGCATTTCCGGCGGATCGGCGGTCAGGATCGCGTTCATCACCTCAATCGCCGAATCGGCCGTGAAGGCGCGCTTTCCGCATAGCATTTCGTACAGCACCAGCCCGAAGCTGAAAATATCGGAGCGCGCGTCGGCCGGCCGGCCGCGCACCTGCTCCGGCGACATGTACCCGGCGGTTCCCATCACCATCCCCGGATCGGTTTTGGCAATCGATCGCGTGGCGTCCGGATCGGCCACCGGCGTTTCCACCTTGGCCAAACCGAAATCGAGAATCTTGGCGCGGCCGTCGCGCGTCACCATGATGTTGTCCGGTTTCAAATCGCGATGCACGATGCCGGCCGCGTGCGCGGCGGCCAATCCATCGGCGATCTGCGCGGCGAGGTCCAGCACCTTGCGCAGCGGCATCGCCGGAAGAGCGCGTAGCGAATCGCCCTCCACCAGCTCGGAGACGAAATAATTTTCGCCGACGTCGAACACCGCCATGATGTTGGGATGGTTCAGCGCGGCGACGGCTCGCGCTTCCTGTTCGAAGCGGTCGCGGTGCGAAGGATCGGGCAGAAGCTTGAGCGCGACGTCGCGCCCCAGCCGCGCATCCCTGGCGCGATAAACCTCGCCCATTCCGCCCGCGCCCAGCGGGGCCAGGATTTCATACGGTCCCAGTCTGGTACCCGGCGCGAGGCTCATCGCGTTGATTGTAGCAACGCCCGTCGGTAGTGCGTGAGATCTGGTTGATTCGCGATGAGCCCCCGCCATGACTGGCGGGGCTGTAACGCGCACCTGCAGCCCCGCCAGTCATGGCGGGGGTCCTTATCCTTCGTAATCAACGCAGATTTCACGCACTACCCGCCCGTCCGCCCCGGGCGACTGTGCCATAATCTTAAGTAAGCAGGTTTTCGTTTGGACGATCGACCGCTGGTTCCCCAGCTTCTAGCGCGCGCTCGACGGAGGTATTTCGGTAACCTCGTGCTGGAGCAGTGCGTGCTGGCGCTGGCCATCGCCACGGGCGGTGCGATTCTGCTGCTGCTCGCCGGAACCCAGATTCTCGATTGGTATTGGATTGTCCTGCTCGCCGTGGCCAGCCTCGGCGCCGGCGTGTACCGGCTGCGCAAAACGATTCCATCCACTTATCTTTTGGCGCAGCGCATCGACCGGCGTTTATCGCTCGCCGACGCGCTGTCCACCGCGACCTATTTCGCGTCTCCCGAAGCGCGCGGCGACGAAGCCATTCGCGAGCGCCAGCGCCGCGAAGCCGATGAAGTGGCGCGAAACATTTCGGCCGAGCACGCCGTCCCGCTACGGCGCCCGAAGTACGTTTATCATGCCGTCACGTTGGCCGCCGTCGCGTGCGGGCTGTTCGCTTTGCGCTACGCCGCCACCGGCAGTTTGAATCTGCAACCGTCGCTGGTGAAGATCGCCTTCGATACCTTTTTCCCGCCGCAGACGCAGCTGGCCAAGGCCAGGCAGCCGCGCGACAATCGCAAGCCGCCGCTCGACCAGGGCGATTCCGATTCACCCACGGTAAAAAATGATCAGACGCCCGATCAGCCGCTCGACGCCAACGACACGCCCGACCAGAATAATCCGCAGGCCGCCGACAACTCCAAGGACAAGGCGGATCAGGGACAGCAGAAGCAGGAGCAATCGCCCGATCAGCAGGGCGAGAACGCCGACAAAGGCGACAAGCAGCAGAACGGCAACGACGCCGATCAGCAGAACCAGCAGAATTCGAAAGACGGCAAGCAGGCCGGCAAGCAGGATTCCGAGCAAGGCTCGCCCAGCGAAAATTCTTCCCTGATGGACAAGCTGAAAGACGCCATGTCCAACATGCTGAACAAAATGAAATCCTCGCAGAAGGACAGCGAACCGCAGAACGCGCAGAACCAGAAATCGCAGCAGGATAAATCGAGCCAGACCGCGAAACAAGGCCAGCAGCAAAAGCAGAGCACGCCGTCCGACGCGCAGAGCGATCAACAGCAGACCAACAGCGGCGATCCCAAGGATTCAGCCGACGCCAAGAATGGCGAAAAATCCTCGGATAAGAACGCGTCCGACGATTCTAAAAGCGGCATCGGTTCGGCCGACGGCGACAAATCCGCCAAGGAAGCCGAGCAGCTTCAGGCCATGGGAAAGATCAGCGAGATTTTCGGCAAGCGCTCGCAGAACGTGACCGGCCAGGTGATGGTGGAAGTGGGCCAGAGCAAGCAGGAGTTGAAAACTCCCTGGGCGCAGAAGCAGGCCGAGCATATCGAAGCCGGCAGCGAAATTCATCGCGACGAAGTGCCGCTGATGTATCAGCAATTCGTGCAGCAATATTTCGAAGAGATTCGCAAAGGCGCGGATTCCTCGAAATCCTCGAAAAACCCGTAATCCTCAACTGGCCGGCCCGGCGAAACGCTGCTGATGGCCGCGCGCGATCTCTTCAAACGTAGTCCGCAGATTCTTGGTGATGCCCCAGTTCGGATAATGCGCCTGCATTTTCCGCAGATCGCTGTAATAGCAGATGTGATCGCCAATGCGGTTCTGATCCAGGTAGCGCCATTTCATCGGGCGTCCGGTGATTTCCTCGGCCATCTGAAAAGCCTCCAGAATGGAGCAGGAATTTTCCTTTCCGCCGCCCAAATTATAAACGCCGGCTACGCGCGGCGCCTTGGCGAATTCAAACATGAAGTGGGCCACGTCTTCGGAATGAATATTGTCGCGCACCTGCTTGCCCTTATACCCGAATACTTTGTATTCGACGCCCTGCACATTGCACTTCAGCAGGTAGCTCAAAAAACCGTGCAGCTCGACGCCGGAATGATTCGGTCCGGTGAGGCATCCGCCGCGCAGGCAGCAGGTGGGCATGTTGAAATAGCGTCCGTATTCCTGCACCATCACGTCGCCCGCCAGCTTCGACGCGCCGAATAAAGAATGTTTCGACTGGTCGATGGAAAAATCCTCGGCGATGCCGTGCTCATAAGCCGGGTCGTCATAATCCCAGCGCGTTTCGAGCTCTTTCAGCCGGATCAGGTTGGGACGGTCGCCGTAAACTTTGTTGGTCGACATGTGGATGAACGGCGATTCCGGGCAGAACCGGCGCGCGGCTTCAAGCAGATTCAGCGTGCCCATCGCGTTCACTTCAAAATCCTCGAACGGGATGGCCGCCGCGCGATCATGCGAGGGCTGCGCCGCGGTGTGGATGATCAGTTCCGGCTTCAACTGCTCGAGCAGCGCCAGCACGCCGCTGCGATCGCGAATATCCAGGGCGTGATGCGAATATCCCGGCGCTTCACGCTGGAGCCGGCCCAGCACCCAACTGGTGTCGCCGTCGGGTCCAAAGAAAACGGCGCGATGATTATCGTCGATGCCGCTCACCTGGTAGCCCTGGCGGGCGAAAAAGACGGTCACCTCGGAGCCGATCAAACCGCAGGAGCCGGTAATCAGAAGACGGGACACTCAACCAAGCTATCAGGCCGCGGCGAACGCGAGCAAGACGGCGCCCGGAGGTCTAACATTCAGGAGGAGGACAGACTACTCGGCGCTAATATACCTGATCCAACCAGTTGCCTCGGTCCGTTGGTGGCGCACGCACTCCTGCGTGCCGCGTCGAGACTCTTCTCGACGCATGGCTGATCGAACGGAACCAGCGTCGGCAAGAGTGCCGACGCGGCACGCAGAAGTGCGTGCGCCACGCACCCATACTGACCGGGGTTGCTCAAGGTTGCGTCAGCGATGCCGAGTAATCTGTCCCCTTTTTCAGCACCCTGCTGGGCGGTCTAACATTCAAATTGCCGCCCCATCCGACGATATGTGACCTGACGGTATTTATGGTGGCAACCGAAATCCCCATCGAGGGCATCTTGCGGGCGCACGCAGCCTGGCTCGAAGACGCAAAAAGCGGGCGGCGCGCCGATCTTAGCGGAATGACCCTCAACGATTCCGATCTGCACGGCGCCGTCCTGCGGCTCGGCATTTTTCGCGGCACCACGCTGCTTGACGCGAACCTGGCGCGAGCCGATCTGTCCCGCGCCTCGATGGAGCGCGCCGATCTGCAACGCGCCAACCTGGCCGGAGCCGACCTTACCGGAGCGTCGCTCACCAACTGCGTCTTCGCCGGCGCCTTTCTACCGGAAGCCAATTTGAGCGAGATCATCGTGTCCGGCGTGAAGTTCCCGCAGGCGCGCCTGGGCGGCGCGCGGATGATCGAAGCCTCGGTGAACGACTCCAGCTTCGCGCAGATTTCCGCGCGCGCGGCGAGCTTCCATCAATCCCGCTTCTACGACGTCGATTTCAGCGGCGCGGACCTGCTGCGATCCATTTTTTACCATGCCCGGCTCCAGCACACGCGGTTTTTGGACGCGGCGATCGAAGGCGCAAATTTCGGGGGCGCCAAAATCGACCATTGCGAGCTCAACCGCGCCCGGATGTCCGGTTCGCAGTTCTCCCGCGCCGAAATAGTCCAGTGCATTTTTCGCTACGCGGACTTGCAGGCCTGCGATTTTCGCGAAGCCCGCGTCCGCGGCGGCGATTTTTCCCGGGCGATTCTTGCCGGGTCGCGCTTCGGAGGCGCCCAGTTGGCCATGGCCGATCTGCGCGGCGCCGATCTGAGCGGAGCGCGCGAACTCACCGGCGAGCAACTGCTGCAAGCCCTGACCGACGAATCGACCACTTTGCCCGATGGCGGCAAAGGCCCTTTTGTGCGCGGCTCCGGCGCGGAGAAACCCAAGCCGCGCTAGCCGGGTGCTGAAAAAAAAGGACCGCGACTGCGCTTCCTCACTGGGGTCTCGCCGCCATGTAGTAACCGTCGCGGGTGCGAACCCGCAGCCCCGGGCGCATCACCTGCACCACGATTTTGTGCCAGCCGCCTTCGGTCTGATTGTTGGGACTGTAGGTCAGCAGATATTGGCTATGCAACTCCTCGCCGAGCTGCGCCACGTCATGCTCCAGCGTCTTCTGGCTCTTGAACGAAAATTGCCGGCCGCCGGTGTAGCGCGTGTACACGTCCAGCGGATTGGGAACGAAGACGCCTTTCACCGCCTCGAAAATGTCGACGAACGCCGGAACCCAGTTGCCGAAATCGTTCTGCGATTGCGTGGTCGGTGTTTCGATGTAGCCGCGCTGGTTGCCGACGCCGCTCGCGCCCGGAGGCAGGTTGCTCGGAGCATTCGGCATGGCTTGCGAAGTCAGCGCGGAGATGAGCTGCGAAACGTCGATGGAATAAATATAGACATTGGCGAAATCGGCCGCGGTGAGCACTTCGCGCACCGGAATGTCGCTGCCCTTGTCGCGATTTTCGCCGATCAGGATCAGAATCCGCCGCCGCTCCTTGGGCCGGTTCTTCAGCATGTTGATGCCTTGCATCGCGGCGTCGTTCAGCTCCGCGGTGTAGCTGCCGGGATACAATTTTTTGAACGCCGCGTCGATCAGCGTGGTGTCGTTGGTGAATCCGGTGAGCGTCTGGATGCGATGATCGTATGCGATCACGGCCATTTCTCCGTCGTCGCCCATCACCAGCGTTTCAAAAGGACTGGCCAGCCGCTTGATCTGCGGCAGAATCGCCGAAACGTCGTTGTTGGCCTGAATGCACAGCACCATCGACAGCGGGTGCTGCGCCACGTCTTCCTCAATGCGCTGCGGCGTGCCGTTGTCGAAAAGGCGGAACTGATCCTTGGCCAGGCCCGGAACGAAATCGCCGTCGCGGTCGGTAACGGTCACCGGAGCCAGAACGAACTGGAATGTTGCTTTGATCGTGGCGGACGGATCCGCCGGCTCCTGCGGTTTCGATTGAGGCTGCTGGGATGGGGGCTGTTGCTGCGCGGCAACGATTGCCGCCAGACACAAAAATAATAGGGCCCTTCTCATTGCGCTCCTTGACAAGTTAGATGCCTGGCTCAAGACGACGGTTTCCCTTCATGCCCGGTCCGCCCATGAAGCAGGTCCACCACATGCGGGACGAGATCCGAGACCGCCTGTAACGACTCTAGCGCACCGCGAGGCGACCCTGGGAGATTGATCACCAAGGTTGTGCCGCGCGTGACCGCAATGCCCCGGGAAAGCGCCGCAAAGCGGGTCGATTTGCGTCCTTCGGCGCGCATCACTTCGGCGATTCCCGGAACTTCGCGCGTCGAAAATTGCCGCGTCGCCTCGGGCGTCACGTCACGCGGAGCCACGCCGGTGCCGCCGGTGGTCAGAATCACGTCGGCCCCGCTCAAGTCTTCGAGCGCCAGAAGAATTCCGCGAATTTCGTCGGGGACCAAAGCGGCCTGCGTGACGGTCCAGCCCATTTTCCGGACGGCCTCAGCCAGCGCCGCGCCCGAGAGATCCTGCCGCGTACCGGCCACGCAGCCGTCGCTGATGGTGAGAATCGCCACGCGAATCATCTCTTTTTATAATCCCCGCTCTTGCCGCCCGTCTTTTCCACCAGAAAAATTTCCTGAATCTCAATCGATTTATCAAGCGCCTTAGTCATGTCGTAAATGGTCAGCGCGGCGACTGAAGCGGCGGTTAAAGCCTCCATTTCGACGCCGGTGGGCCCGGTAGTCGCGGCCGTCGCCCGGATGCGCACCCCGCGGGGCTCGATTTTTGTTTCGACGTCGGCATGCGTCAGCATCAGCGGATGACACATCGGAATCAGTTCCGAAGTTTTTTTCGCCGCGCTGATCCCCGCGATCCGCGCGACTTCCAAAGGATTGCCCTTGGGATTTTGCGGCAATTTTTTGAGCACGCTGGGCCGGATTTTCACGAACGCGTGCGCCGTCGCAGTGCGGCGCGTGTCAGCTTTGGCCGAAACGTCCACCATGCGCGCGCGGCCCGATTCATCGTAGTGCGATAATTTTTTCACTTGAGCATCACCCGGATGTCGTCGCCCGCGGCCCATGATTCGCGATCCGAATCCGCCACCAGAAACGCATTAGCGCGCGCCACCGCGGCCAGATCGCCCGATCCGTGCCATTTTTCCGGCGTCACCGTCGCTCCATCCTCGGTCAATTGCGCCGGCAGAAATCGCGTCAGGCCGGGTTTATGGCGAAAATCGCGGTTGAGTTTCGCGCGCAGCAGCGGCAGCGGCGATTGCGGCGCGCCGCTCAACCGGTCGATCGCCGCGCGCGCGAAAAGCTCGAACGTGACCATCGCGGAAACCGGATTCCCCGGCAGTCCGAAGAAAAATTTCTCCTGCGCTTTCCCGAACACCACCGGCTGGCCCGGCTGGATCAGCACCCGGTCGAAGAAAAACTTCGCGCCCAGATCGGCCAGCAGGCGTTCGACGATGTCGTATTTTCCCGCCGAAACGCCGCCGCTGAGCAGCAGCAGATCGGCTTCGAGTCCGCGTTCAATCAGGTTCCGCGTATCGTCGTAATTATCGCGAGCGATGGGCAGAATTTCAGGAACGGCGCCCGCTCGCGTGACCTGCGCGGCGAGCGACCACGCATTCGAATTGCGAATCTGAAAATCGCGCGGCGTTTCGCCCACCTCCACCAGTTCGTCGCCGGTCGATAAAACAGCCACGCGCGGCCGGCGATAGACCGTCACCCGCTGCCGTCCGGTCATCGCCAGCAGTCCGATTTCAGCGGCCGTCAGCCGCCGTCCCGGTTCGAGCAGCGTACTTCCCTGCCCCGCTTCGACCCCACGCGGGCTGAAATTCTCACCAGCCGCGAGGGTGCGGTCGATCTTCACGCGATTATTTTCCCGCTGCGTGTGCTCGATCATGACCACCGCGTCGGCGCCTTCCGGAAGCGGCGCTCCGGTCATGATTTCGACCGCCTGCTTCGCTCCGACGACGCCCGAAAAAATTTCCCCGGCGCGAACCTCGCCGACGATTTCCAATTCGCCCGGCAGATCGGCCGAGCGAATCGCGTAACCATCCCTCGCTGATCGCGCAAACGGCGGATAATCCCGATCGGCGCGGATCGGTTCGGCAAGAATGCGGCCAGAAGCAGCCAGCGTCGCAAGCTGCTCGGGAACGCTCGGCGACACGATTTCGCGGTGCACGCATTCACGTGCCTGTTCGAAGGTAAGCGTCATGTGAAAAACTTCGGGCGCCTGGGTCCTCCGCCGACCCCCGCCGCGAAATTGTACCCGCACTCACATGCTGCGCTGCCGTCTGGACTGATCAGATGACACACGGGCACTCCATCATCCAAGCAACATTGTATCGGAAGCGATGTGCGACAGGATCGAGTTCGCTGAGAAAATGAGAATCACCCCCGCCATAACTGGCGGGGCTGGAACCGGTCCGACCAGCCCCGCCAGTTATGGCGGGGGTCGTAGCCCGGTCCGACCATCCCCGCCAGTTATGGCGGGGGTCGTAGCCGCTATCAGCAATCTCCTATAATTCTCAAGACACAGTGTATCGCCGGACGCCAGCCGCCCGTCCGCTCGATTCGTCCACTTCGACGATCACCGCGTGCAGCTCGGCTCCGTGCTTGGCCGCTTCCATGCGCACCGGCATCTGCGTCAGGAATTTTTGCAGCACGATATTTTTATCCACGCCGATCACCGAATGATACGGACCGGTCATTCCCGCATCGGTCTGATATGCGGTTCCATTCGGCAAAATGCGCGTGTCCGCGGTCGGAATGTGGGTGTGCGTGCCGATCACCGCGGAAACGCGTCCATCCAGATACCACCCCATCGCCATTTTTTCGCTGGTCAGCTCGGCGTGAAAATCGACGAAGCGGACCCGCACCGTTTCCGGCAAATCGGCCAGAATCCCGTCGGCTTTGCGAAACGGACAATCGGTCTGCGGCATATAAACGCGGCCTTGCAAATTGAGGATCGCGCAAGAGACGCCGTTGCGCGCCTCCACCACCACCACGCCGCGCCCGGGCAATTCGTCGACGTAATTCGCCGGACGCAGCAGGCGCGGCTGACGCGCGAAATAATCGTAAATTTCGCGCTTATCCCACACGTGATTGCCGGTGGTGAGCACGTCCAGGCCATAGCCGAACAAATCCTCGGCGAGCGCCGGCGTGATGCCGAACCCTCCAGCCGAGTTCTCCGCGTTGGCGATCGACAGGTGAATATTTTCGGCCGCGACAATACTTTTCAGATGACGGGCGACAAGGTTGCGGCCGGGCGACGCGAAAATGTCGCCAATGAATAATAGATTGGTCAGGAAAAACTTTCTAAGGAGCGCACCACTTCGGCCGTCCTAGCCTCCGTCATTGACCCTGAACTTCTACAGGGGGGATCCCCCGCGCACCTTCAGGCTTCTCCATGGCGGCTGTTACGCCGCCGGAGCTTGCTCACCGGTACAAAATCGAGTCGGACCCCATGACTATTGACTGTTGGATCAATTTATTAGAAGCCGCACACGAACCAAGCAGGAACGCTCCTTGTTGATCATAGCAGAGCAAGATCGGTGTTCAGGATTCAGGACCCCCGGCATCACTGCCGGGGCTGGAGCGTAAACAGCCCCGCCAGTGATGGCGGGGGCATCATGGCACAGCCGCTACCGCGCCTCGCGGCCGGCGTAAACTTCCGCCGCGCGCGATCCCCGGTCGGGATGCTCATCGTCCACCGGCAGTTCCTCAATCAGTTCCGCATCCGGCGCGGTGTGAAAAGAAACGACGGCCCAATCTTGCTCGCCCATCACCGGACGATGCCAGACATTCACCGGAATCGACAGCCAGCGCTCTTCGACAGTCGCGCCATCGGCACTAAGAACGTTCGAGACCCAGCGTTCGCCATTCCAGGTCTGCATGTCGGCCAATCCGCCGAAAGACATCACGCGCTGGATGCTGTTGGGGTGACGCTCCGCGCCGGAGGTGCAGCCGGCGCGCAGAACGAAAACCCAGCTCGACGCGATGCCCTCAGGAAGAGAATCGTAAATCTCCAGCGGCACCGTGCGCCAGGCCAGCCTCGCGGCCGGGTCGCGGTGCAGCGTCGCGCTTACCTCATCGATCAGCGCGGAAAGAAACGCCGTCGCGCGCGGCGCACGGATCGCGGCCTCGAGCGCCGCAACGATCTCCTGTTCCATCACGCGCCCTTCAGAACTTCGGCAATGTCTTTTTCCGCAATCGCGCCTTCTTTAATCACGCGCCAGTACGGCTCCGTCACATCCACCGTGGTCGCGCCGAGACCGGTCACCAGACCGCCATCCAGAACCAGGTCCAGCCGCCCGTCCATCGAGCCGAAAACTTCGATTCCGCTGGCGCAGGTGGGGCTGCCCGATTTATTCGCGCTGGTCGAAATCAGCGGCTGATTCAAGCGTTCTAAAATCGCATTGGCTACGCGCGATTTGGATTGCCGCATCGCCACGCGCCCGGTATTGCCAGTGACTTTCAGCGGCACCCGCGACGACGCCGGCGCGATAATCGCCAGCGGACCAGGCCAGAAATGCCGCGCCAGAAGATAAAATCGCGCCGGCATTTCTTTGGTCAGTTCTTCCGCCATCAGCAGGTCGCTCACCAGCAGCGGGAGGGAGCGGTCCGTTTCCCGTCCTTTGGCTTCATAGACGCGGCGAACGGCATACAGATTCAACGGATCGGCGACCAGGGTATAGAGCGCGTCGCTAGGCACGGCAATGACGCCGCCGCGCCGGACGACGGCCGCGGCACGCTCGACGGCGTCCTCGCTGGGACGCTCGGCGTCGATCTCGATCAGGTCGGTTGCCACGCGTTCTAGTGTAGCGTAGACCGGGAGTCAGAAGGCCGTCACTCCCCGAAAATACGTGCGTATTGCCCCCCGTAATCCGCGACGTTATAGCCCCGCCAGTCATGGCGGGGGTTTATTCATCCGCCCGTAGCGCGCAAGCAACTGATCGCGCCTGACGTCTGACTCTTGTCCTATGTCTCCAAATGCAGAATCCCGCGCTGAATCGCGATGGTCACCGCGTGGGTCCGGTCCGCCGCGCCTAATTTCTCCAGAATGTTCTGGATGTGCATTTTGATGGTCCCGCTCGCCGTGCCGAGCTTTTCCGCGATCTCTTTATTCGCCAGCCCGCGCGCCACATAGCCGAGCACTTCTACTTCGCGCGGCGTCAGCGCCACCTGCGGGAAATATTCGCTCAGCCGCTCGGCCACTTCGTGCGGCATCAGCCGCTTGCCCGAATACACCGTGCGGATGGCCCGGATCACGTCCGTGTGCACCATCTCCTTCAGCATGTAGCCGCGCACGCCGGCTTCCAGCGCGCGGTAAATATCCTGATCGCCGTCGTAGCTGGTCAGCGCGATGATCTTCGCTTCCGGAAATTCATTGCGAATCGCCCTGGTGGCCTGCACGCCGTCCATATCCGGCATGCGCAGATCCATCAGCGTGACGTCGGGATGCGATTGCTTGAACAGCTCCACCGCTTCGCGCCCATTGCCGGCTTCACCCACCAGCTCCATATCCGCTTCATTCGCCAGAATCGACGCGATTCCTTTACGCACCAGCGGATGATCGTCCACGCACAAAACTCGAATGAATGGCGGAGAAGCGGGATGTGGGGTCATGAATGATTTTGTCCGTTGGGAAGAACCACCGAAATGGTGGTGCCGCGCCCGGGAGCCGTGGCCAATTCGAGCTCCGCGCCAATGTGGCTGGCGCGCTCCTTCATTCCGATTAAACCGTAGTGGCCATTTTTGGAATGGCCGTTTTCGGGAAAGCCGCTGCCGTCGTCGTGCACCGAAAGCCGCAGCACCTTGGGCGTATAGTCGAGCGCGACCTCAACCGTCCGCGCGCCGGAATGCTTCACCGAATTGGTCACCGCTTCCTGCGCGATGCGCACCAGGTTATATTCGACGTCCGGCGCAAGACCGGTCGGCTTATTTTTCAAATTCAGCTTGAGCCGCACGTCCTTGGTTTCGGTGATCTGCCGCGCGGCCTGTTCGATCGCCGCCGCCAGATTCGACCGCCCGCTGCGCAATCCCGCGACGCTGCGCCGCGTCTCGCGCAGGCAGGTTCCCGCGTCGCCGATGATGTCTTCGAGCATGCCCCGCTCCTCGCGCGATTTCATCCGGCCGGCCAGCGCCTGCATCTCCATGGTGATGCCGGAAAGGCCCTGGATCAGCGTGTCGTGCAGTTCGCGCGCGATGCGGTTGCGCTCCGTCAGAATCAGGTTGAACTGCTCGCGCAGCGTGCGAATGCGGAATTGATAAGCCGCCCAGATGCCCAGACCGATCAGAACCGCCATCAGCGGCCAGAACCACACGCGCTGATAATAATGCGACGCGAGCACGAAACTGACCGTCGCGCCGGTCTCGTTGCAGGCCCCATCCATGCTGCACGCGCTGACCCGAAAGCGGAATTTTCCCGGCGGCAGATTGGTGTAATACGCTTCGCGCCGCGTGCCGGCGTTGATCCAGTCGCGATCGTAGCCTTCCAGAATATATTTGAAGGTGATGCGCGTCGGCACCAGATAACTCAATCCGGCGTAAGTAATTTCGACGTTTTTGCGCCCCGGCGCCAGCTTGCCGATGCGCGCCGGCTGTTCCCGCTCGCCATTCACCGTAACGTCGTCGATCACCACCGGAGGCGGCGGACCGTTGCGCGTCAGGTGCCGCGGGTCCAGCACGATCAGCCCGCGGATGGTCGAAAACCACACGCGGTCGTCGTGCGTCACGGTCACCGGAAGCTGTACGCCGGATTTGCACTCGATCACGCGCAAGGCATCCGTGGGGCTGTACGGCGTGCTGGTGATTTTCCTCAGATGCCCCGCGGCATAGCTGCGCAGATCGGCCTCCGGAACCCAGAAAATCCCCTTGCTGCACGCCATCCACAAGCGGTCTTCGCCGTCGGCCGCCAGGCCGTAGATTTCGTTGTCGAACAGGCCGTCGCGCATGCCGAACGCGTAGATTTTTCCGTTTTCGATGAGCCGTAACCCGGCTCCCGTCATGCCGATCCAGATCGCGCCGGTGCGATCGCGATAAAACGCGTCGGCCCCGCGCAGCGAGAATCCGTTCTGTAAAACCTCTTCCGATTTTCCGTGGGCGTAGGAAATGACCGCATTGAGCGTCGCCAGATAAATTCGCCCCGCGCCATCCTGGCCCAGCGCCAGAACCGGAGCCGTCACCGCAAGCCCGGACGGCCGCACGAAAGCGCCGTTGCGAAATTCCACCGCGCCTCCGCCCGTGCCGACCCACAGGTTTCCCGCGTGATCGCGCAGCAGCGACAGAACCTGGGAGGAAGGCAGGCCGTCGCCGCGCCGGTACGTCCGCACCACCCGGCCCTGTTCGAGGCGGGCCAAACCGAGATTGGTCCCCACCCACAGGCTACCAGCGGCGCCTTCGGCCAGGGCGTAAACGAAGTTCGACGGCAGACCATCCCTGCTGGTCAGAACCGTGAATTTATGACCGTCGAAACGGCTCAATCCCGAGCCGAGCGTTCCCACCCAAATGTTATTGCCCCGATCTTCCAGCAGCGGACCGGTGTTGTTGCTCGGCAGCCCCTCGTTTTCGGTATAGGGAACCGCGTGCCCATCCAGAAATTGATTCAACCCGTGCTTGGTTCCCACCCACAGGCTGCCTTCGCGATCCTCGAAAATCGAATAAACGTTGCTCTGTGACAGACCCTCCTCGGGGCGGAAGCTGACCAGTTCGTCCTTGCGCAGCCGGCTGAATCCGGCGCGGGTGCCGATCCACAAACTGCCGTCGCGCCCCGCGAAAAGGCTGAGAATCCAGTCGTCGACCAAGCCGTCGCGCGTCGTGTACAGACGATCGTGCCCGTTTTTGTATTCGACCAGCCCCTCGCTGGTGCCGATCCAGAGGGTGCCGTCCTGCGCGAAAGCCATCGACCGCACGCCCGCGTCCGGAGGCATCGACGCCAGCGCGTGCGAAGTGAATTTCGTGCCGTCCCAGACGGTCAGCCGGGTGCTTTCTCCGCCGATCCACAATTTGCCGTCGGGAGCCACCGCCGCGCCGCGAACCAGATCGCTCGAAAGACCGTCGGCGCGGCGAAAAACCTTCATCGCGCCGTGTTCGAAACGCACCAGGCCGGAGGCCGTGCACACCCAAATCGTGTCGCCGTCGGCAACCACGTCCTGAATCATGTCCGACGGCAAGCCATTTTCCGCCGAATAATGCGTCACCTCGCCGCCGGCGAAACGGTACAGCCCGGAATCGTTGGTGCCGATCCACAAGGCTCCCTGCGGGTCCTGCACCACGCTGCGAATCCAGATGTCGGAGGGCGCCTTCTTATAAATATCCTCGAACCGGCGGAAGCGGACGCCGTCGAACCGGATCATCCCGCTTTGCGTGCCCAGCCACAGATAACCATCGCGCGTTTGCAGAATGGAATACACCGACGCATCCGGTAAACCCTGCTGCGTCTGCCAGATGCGATGCACGTACTGGGTCAGCGTACGGTTCGGCTCCAGCGCATAGACCGGTCCGGTGAGCGACACCGCCGCCGTCAGCATCATGTAAGCGCGCCAACGCATCCTTATTCCACTATTCTCGCGCAAAGCGATCCCTTTATCATGACGCTGGCGGACCGCCGGATGTTAGCGTGGCAGGCAGGTTATTAACGCGATTCGTCTTCGGCATCGCCGGCCTGGCCGTTTCTTGAGCCCTGGCGCCGGCAGCTCGCCGAAGCTCATCAGAACCCGACGCCGACGCCCGCGGAGATCTCGGTGGCCCACAGTGAGCCGGTGTTGTTGAAGAACCCGAAGCTCGGTTTCGGCGTGACGTACTCGCGGGCATCCAGTCGCGCGCCCCAGATCCCGTGGATGTGAACCTTTACGCCTGCGCCGAAATTCGCGCCGAATTTCGTCGATCCGCTGTAAGACGATCCGCCGGGTGGAACGAAATTATCGAATTCGACGCCCGCGGTGACAAACGGACGGATGTGGGCGTCGGTGCCGGTGAACGGATAATATAATGCGTTGAAATTGCCCTGGTGCATGTGCATCGCCTCGGACTCCGGCGCGCCGCCGGTCGCCGCCGAATCAAAGTTCATGTACATGTGATTGAACGCATAACCGACCTCTGCGCCGTAATGATCTTTATAGTTAAAGTTGAAACGAAAGCTGAAACGATAGCTGCTTGACAGCGTAATGTCATTGCTTGAGGTAGTGAACGGATTGAGCGTGCCGAGACCCGGCGAACCGTCCAGCATATTCCAGCCGTAATTGAACCAGAACTCGCCGGCCTGTCCCCAGGCCATTGTGGAAAAACAGCCCATTGCCAACAGCAATGTAAGTCTTTTCATGTTCCTCCTGATGCATCTCGTGTAGAACGCGTTCCACTTCCGACTATCAGGACGAGGATTTCGCCCGGGCCATGCACTCCGCGTACCAGCCGCATTTCGATATCCGCGGTGCGGCTCGGTCCGGTGACCAGGACCATGGAGCTCGCGACCGCGGCCGGCTGCGGCACGCGTTCAAACAGCTCATCAAGACCCGCAATGATTTTAGCGCGTTCAATGATGGCGATGTGCCGCGGCGGCAGAAGAGAAAGCAGCCGCGGCTCGCTCAAAAACACCAGGGTTCCCGTGTCGGCCAGGGCAAAATCGGCGGAGGTGATGCCGATTTCCGCGGCGGCGCAGGAGGCGCGGGAAAAATCGGCGGCGAAGCCGCAAGCCCGCACCAGCGCGGTATCGGACGCAGCGACGCGCACTCCGGCGAGCTTCGGTTCAAGATAGGCGCGCGCCTGCTCCGGCGTGTCCACTTCGACCACGGACCCGCCGAGAGCCGTCAGCGCCTGCCGGAATGTCTCCACGAAGCCGGCGTCCGATTTAACCGTTTTATTCAGATAAACCGGCGGCGCCACGGGAGTTTCACGTTTCCCGAGCGCGGCGCGAACCCGCCCGAGCATTTGCTCGCGCGCGCTTATTTTTTTCCCCGCACGCTTCAACCCCGGACCCTCCGGCGCCATTCTTCGCGAAAGCTGCGCGCCGGCAATTCCGGCAGATCGCGCTGCGAAAGCCAGGCTTTGAGCGGTCCCGCGGCGGGCAATCTGCGCAGGCGCCGCAGCCAGCGGAATTTTTCATACGCGGCCGGATGGCGCATCACCCAGGAAAAAATCCGGAACGCCGCTTTCTCCGCCGGAGGTTTCGCGGAATCACGGCGAAATTCCAGTAAAATCTTTGGAATTTCGATTTTTACCGGGCAAACCTCGCCGCAGGCCCCGCACAAACTGGAGGCAAACGGCAGCCATTGCGCCCCCTTCGAGTCCGGCATGAACTGCGGCGTCAGGATTTTACCGATCGGACCGGAATACACCCACGGATAAGAATATCCGCCGATTTTCCGGTAAACCGGGCAATTATTAAGGCACGCCCCGCAGCGGATGCAGTACAGCGACTGGCGTTTTTCCCGATCGGCCAGCACGCGCGTGCGGCCGTTATCCACCAGCACCAGGTAAAATTCCCCGGGACCATCGGCTTCGCCGGCGCGGCGCGGTCCGGCGAGAAACGACGTGTACACGCTGAGCGGCTGGCCGGTGGCGCTGCGCGCCAGAAGCTTCAGGAAAATCGCCAGGTCCTGGGCGCGCGGGATAATTTTTTCCATCCCCGCGATGGCGATGTGAATGGCCGGCGCGCTGCTCGACAGCCGGGCGTTGCCTTCGTTCTCCACGATCACCACCGCGCCCGCGTCGGCAACCAGAAAATTCGCGCCGGTGATGCCCATCCCCGCGGCCAGAAACTTCTCGCGCAGCGTTGCGCGCGCGATGGCCGTGAGCCGCTCCGGCGAAGCGTCGCGATCGGCGTGCAGCGCTTCGGCCACCTGCTCGCGCGTCTTATGCAGCGCCGGCGCGATGATGTGATACGGCTTTTCGTGCGCCAGCTGGATGATGTACTCGCCCAGATCGGTTTCCACCGCTTCGATGCCGGCGTGTTCCAGATGATCGTTCAAATGAATTTCTTCACTGGTCATCGATTTGGACTTGACCACCAGCTTGACGCCGCGCTCGCGCGCCAGACCGCTGACAAAGTCGCGCGCTTCCTCGGCCGTATTGGCCCAGATCACCTGGCCGCCGCGGGCCACAAGGTTGCGCTCCAGCTCCTCGAGATAGAAATCGAGGTGCTCGATGGTGTGCTTTTTGATTTGGTTGGCGCGCTCGCGCAGATCCTGGTAGCCGGCCAGATCGGCCACCGATTTGCGCCGCCCGTCGGCCAGCCGCGCCGTGGCCGAATAGATCGCTTTTTGCAGCCGGGGATCGCCAAGGGTCTGCTCGATTTGCGCGAGTTTCATCCGCAGTCAAAACATTAACACGCGCGCCCCCGGCTGCGCCTACTTCAATCCAAACGCGTACACGTGGGCGTCCCAGCTCACCAGGAAAACTTTGCCCAGCGCCACCACCGGCTCGCTGAAATGCACCCAGCTGGGGATGGTTTTTTCGCTCGAATAGAGCTGCTTGCCGGTCTCCGCGTCGAAGGCGTAAAGGACCAGGTTACTCACCGGCGTCGCGCGGAATTTGGCCGATTCCTCCGCCCGCTTCACCGCTTCCGGACCGCCGCGGCCTTGCATGGCCGCGATCATCGCCGCCTGCGCCGCGGGGTTGGGAGGAGCAGCCGGCCGCGATTCGGTCGAGTCTCCTCCGGGACGCGTGGGATTCTGAATGGTCTGCTCGCCGGTCTGGATCGCGTAAACAACACCGTTGGCCACCACCGGCGGATCGGGAACCTGCATATCGCGCGAGATCCAGGCGGGCGCGATCGAAACATTATCGCCATCGGCGACCACCCGAAACGCCATCACGCTGCCGTGCGGCGCGTCATCGTAGCTGTACGGAAAATGCGGCGCGTTTTTCGACGGCGGTCCCCACATCGGGATATAAAGGAAGCGATTTCCCTGCGGATCGAGATACGTCGCCATCGCGCCCCATACGCCGCGTCCGCCCAGCAGAAGCTCATCATTGCCCAGCGGCTGCGATTGATACAAAGGTTTCGAATGGTCGCCGTAATGCCCGCCAAGCGCGTCCGCATCGAGCAGATAGACCACCCCCTGCTTGGCCGCGCTCGCCAGCAGCGTGCGTTTCTGAAAGGGAAAAGTCACAGGACTCGCATCGCCCAGATCGAAATCTTTGGCGTTCAGATAGCGCCAGTTCGAAGGCGTGAACGAATCGACCACGCGCAACGGCTTGGGCGTCATCGCGATCACGGTTTGGCCCCAGGAGCCGGACGCCGGGTCGGCCAATCCGTCGGCGGTTTGCATATAAATTCCTTTGGGACCCTGCACCACGCCCGCGCGCCCCCACGCTCCCGCGGCGCGGCCACCGCTCAAATAAAATCGCGACAACATGGGATGCGCGGGGTCGCTGACGTCCATCGCCGAAATGTTCGCCATGGTCATGTCGTGAGCGTTCTCGCCCCCGCAGCCGCGTCCGCTGGGCGAAATGATCATGTCGTCGATCAGGTTCAGGCTCCAGTTGCGGGCGAAGGGCGTGACGAAATCGGTGGGCGTCATGCGTTCCTCGCCATTGCTGAGGCTCAGCGCGCGCAGCTTGCCGTCGGTGGTGTTCAAATAAATGATCGACTTCTGTTTATCGATCACCGGCGTCGCGTTCTGGCTGTTGGAGCACAGCCAGGTGGCGAATCGCGGCGGCGTCAGGTTATTGGGGAACGTCTTCTGCCACAAAATTTTCCCGGTATCGGCGTCGATGGCGTAAATGGTATCGTTGCTGCCGATGGTGAACAAAAGATTTTTTTGGCCCTGCGGCGTGTCCACGCCCGCCACCACCAGCGGAGCGGTCAACGTCGAAAGAACCACGTCGCGCGGCGGCGTGTTCAGTTGCGTGCTCCATTCGAGTTTCAATCCCGAAACATTATCTTTATTGAGCGTGGTCTCACCCTGGTTCCACCCGGTGCGGGACGCATCGTAGCCCCAGGTGGTCCAATCGCGGGGCATATCGGCGGCGATCGCGGCTCCGCACAGGAAAAAGAAAAGGGTGACAAGGGAACAACGGGGTCTCATGTTTCTAAATGTAATCCAATCCGGTGTGCGCATGCGTGCCGAAGAAGCGCAGGACCCGCTATGATCGAAGGCTGACCGTGCGAATCACCGAAGCTGAATGCGCCCGCGCGGGTAGTCGGCTAAATCTGCGAAATTAGCGCACTCCCAGCCGCGCATGCTCCGTCGGCTGATGTAATATGATTTAGAAAATGTTCAAGATTCAAATTGCATCCGGACTGGCGATGGCGGCGTCGCTCCTTTTCTCTCAGCCGCAGGTTCGTGCTCAAGGACGGCAAGGACAGGCAGCCGCGCAGCAACAGGCTCCGGCGCCGGCTCCCGCACCCGCGGCGATCCCCGGCGGACGCGGGCGCGGAGGCATTCCCGGCCCCGGTCCCGCGATCGGCGGCGATATCGACGAAACGCCGTCGGTGACGCATCATTCCATCAACGTCGACGGCAGGACGCTGAATTACACGGCGACCGTCGCGGAAATGCCGATCAAAAATTCCGGCGGCGAGACCGAAGCGCACATCTTTTACATGGCCTACACGCTCGACGGCGCGGATCCGACCAAGCGACCGCTGACCTTTTCCTTCAACGGCGGGCCGGGATCGGCGTCGATGTGGGTTCACATGGGCGGATGGGGTCCGCGGAGCCCGAAGCTGGAGCCGAACGGTTCCATGCCGCCGCCGCCGTACCACATCATCGACAATCAGGACACCTGGCTCGATCAAACCGACCTGGTGTTCATCGATCCGGTGGGCACCGGCTATAGCCGCGCCAAAACGGTGGCGATCGCCCGGCGCATGAACAGCGTTTCCGGCGACATTCAATCGGTGGGCGAATTCATCCGCATGTACATCACCCGGAACAGCCGCGAATTGTCGCCGCTGTTTATCGCCGGCGAAAGTTACGGCACCTTCCGCACGGCGGGCCTTTCCGGATACCTGGTCGATCGCGGCATCGCGCTCAACGGGATCGTTCTGGTGGGCACCACGCTGAACCTGGAAACCATCTGGAGCCGCAGCGACGATCTGGTGTATCAGCTGGAACTGCCGACGTACGCCAACGATGCGTATTATCACCATAAGGTGGCTCCCGATTTGCAGCGCAAGGATTTTGGCGCGTTCCGCAAAGAAGTGGAAGCCTTCGCCATGGGCGAATACGCCAACGCGTTGGCAAAAGGCGACGAGCTGCCGGCGGCCGAGCGCAAGGCGGTGATCGATAAACTGGTGCGTTATACCGGCCTGGATGCGAGCTATATCGATGAGAGCAACCTGCGCTGGGACGTGCAGCACTTCGCGCGGGAACTGATGCGCCACGAGCATGAGCAGATCGGCCGCTACGATGGCCGCCTGACCGCGCCCGCTCCGCTCAACACCGGCGAAACGAGCACGCTCGATCCCTCCAGTACCCAGATCACGCCGCCGTTCACCGCGGTGTTCG
>Ga0335073_10003913_pt1 | contig 20766 bp, 18 predicted proteins | sample Lox_Sample_22_FD_207093 | JGI IMG/M metagenome (GOLD analysis project Ga0335073, IMG submission 207093) | Soil microbial communities from Loxahatchee National Wildlife Refuge, Florida, United States - Lox_Sample_2.2 | ecosystem: Environmental > Terrestrial > Soil > Wetlands | place: USA...
GCCGAGCTGATCATCAACCGCGCGGCCGAAGGCTACCGGTTCTGGAAGGACGAGCACACCCAGGATCCCAAGGAATGGAAGCGGTTCGGCGCCCGGATCCGCGAGCTCACCGGCGGCGAGGACGTGGACATCGTCTTCGAGCACCCCGGCCGGGAGACGTTCGGCGCCTCGGTGTACGTGACCCGCCGGGGCGGCACGATCGTCACCTGCGCCTCGACCTCGGGGTTCATGCACGAATACGACAACCGCTACCTGTGGATGAGCCTCAAGCGGATCATCGGCTCGCACTTCGCCAACTACCGCGAGGCCTGGCAGGCCAACCGGCTGATCGCCAAGGGCATGATCCACCCGACCATGTCGGCGGTCTACCCGCTGGAGGAAACCGGCCAGGCCGCCCTGGACGTGCACCGGAACCTGCACCACGGCAAGGTCGCGGTGCTCTGCCTGGCCCCGCACGAGGGCCTCGGCGTGCGCGACCACCTGCTGCGCGAGGCGCACCTGACCGAGATCAACCGGTTCCGGAACGAGTGAGGAGCTTGGAGACAGCATGGCCGACCGTCCGTGGCTGATGCGTACCTACGCCGGGCATTCCAGTGCCAGGGCGTCCAACGAGCTGTTCCGGCGGAACCTGGCCAAGGGACAGACCGGCCTGTCGGTCGCGTTCGACCTGCCCACCCAGACCGGGTACGACCCCGACCATGTCCTGGCCCGCGGCGAGGTCGGCCGGGTCGGCGTCCCGGTCGCGCACCTGGGCGACATGCGGGCCCTGTTCGACGGCATCCCGCTGGAGCAGACCAACACCTCGATGACGATCAACGCCAGCGCCATGTGGCTGCTGGCGCTGTACCAGGTCGTCGCCGAGGAACAGGGCGCCGACATCGTCAAGCTCACCGGCACCACGCAGAACGACATCATCAAGGAGTACCTGTCCCGGGGCACGTACGTGTTCCCGCCGGGCCCCTCGGTGCGGCTGACGACCGACCTGATCGCCTACACGGTGGCCCGCATGCCCCGGTGGAACCCGATCAACGTGTGCAGCTACCACCTCCAGGAGGCCGGGGCCACCCCGGTGCAGGAGATCGCGTACGCGCTGGGCACCGCGACCACCGTCCTGGACGCGGTCCGGGACTCCGGGCAGGTACCCCCGGAGCGGATGGGCGAGGTCGTCGGGCGGTTGTCCTTTTTCGTCAACGCAGGCGTGCGGTTTATCGAGGAGATGTGCAAGGTACGGGCCTTCTCCCGGATGTGGGACCGGCTGACCAGGGAGCGCTACGGCGTGGCCGATCCGGCGCTGCGGCGGTTCCGCTACGGCGTCCAGGTCAACTCGCTCGGCCTGACCGAGGAGCAGCCGGAGAACAACATCGCCCGGATCGTGCTGGAAATGCTGGGCGTGGTGCTGTCCCGGGACGCCCGGGCCCGCGCCGTCCAGCTCCCGGCCTGGAACGAGGCGCTGGGCCTGCCGCGGCCCTGGGACCAGCAGTGGAGCCTGCGCCTCCAGCAGGTGCTCGCGTACGAGTCGGACCTGCTGGAGTACGGCGACCTGTTCGACGGCTCGCCCGCGGTGGAGGCCAAGACGGCGGAGCTGGTGTCCGGCGCCGAGGCGGAGATGGCCGTGGTCGAGGGCCTGGGCGGGACGGTGGCTGCGGTGGAGTCCGGGTACCTCAAGGCCCAGCTGGTCGCCTCGCACGCGGCCCGGCGCGCGCGCATCGAGTCGGGCGGCCTGCCGGTCGTCGGCGTCAACTGCTTCCAGGCCACCGAGCCGAGCCCGCTGACCGGCCACGGCGACGCCACGGTCCACCTGGTGGACCCGGCCTGCGAGCCAGCGGTGCTGGCCGACCTGGAGGAGTGGCGCCGGCGGCGCGACGAGGCGCAGGTCCGGGCCGCCCTGGGCCGGCTCGCGGCCGACGCGGCGCGTCCCGACGTCAACCTGATGAGCGCCACCCTGGCCTGCGCCCGGGCGGGCGTGACCACCGGCGAGTGGGCCTTCGCGCTGCGGGAGGTCTTCGGCGAGTACCGGGCCCCCACGGGCGTGGCCGGCGCGCCGGCGGCTGCCGCGGACACTGACCTGGCTGCGGTCCGGGAGGCCGCGCGGTCCACCGCTGCCGAGCTCGGGGTGGGCAGGCTGCGCCTGCTGCTGGGCAAGCCCGGCCTGGACGGGCACTCCAACGGGGTCGAGCAGATCGCGGTCCGGGCCCGTGACGCCGGGTTCGAGGTGATCTACTCCGGGATCCGGCTCACCCCGGCGCAGATCGCGGCGGCCGCGGTGGCCGAGGACGTGCACTGCGTGGGGCTGTCGATCCTGTCCGGCGGGCACGCCGAGCTGGTACCAGAGGTGCTGCGGCGGCTGCGCCAGGCCGGGGCCGGGGATATCCCGGTGGTGGTCGGCGGGGTCATCCCGCCTGCCGACGCGCGGGCGCTGGTCGCCGAGGGCGTGACGGCCGTCTTCACGCCCAGGGACTTCGGCATTACCGCCATCGTCGGGCGCATCGTGGACATTATCCGGCTCGCTCGCGGGCTCCGGCCCGGGGCGGAGCCACTGACCGTACAGGGGTGAGGAGACCGCCATGACTACCGCGATAACCGGACCAGCTGCGGACCGGCTGCGCCCGCGGCGCTCCTGCCTGGCCGTGCCCGGCAGCAACCCGCGCTTCCTGGAGAAAGCCCAGGGTCTGCCCGCCGACCAGGTATTCCTGGACCTGGAGGACTCGTGTGCGCCGCTGGTCAAGGAGAAAGCCCGGCACCTGGTGGTCGACGCGCTCAACGACGGCGACTGGAGCGGCAAGATCCGCGTCGTGCGGGTCAACGACTGGACGACGCACTGGACCTACCGGGACGTGATCACGGTGGTCGAGGGCGCCGGAGCCAACCTGGACTGCCTGATGTTGCCCAAGGTGCAGGATGCGGGGCAGGTCACGGCGCTGGACCTGCTGGTCACCCAGGTCGAGAAGACGGTGGGCCTGCCGGTGGGCCGGATCGGCATCGAGGCGCAGATCGAGAACGCCGCTGGCCTGGTGAACGTGGACGCGATCGCGGCGGCCTCGCCGCGGCTGGAGACCATCGTCTTCGGCCCGGCGGACTTCATGGCCTCGATCAACATGAAGTCCCTGGTGGTGGGCGAACAACCGCCCGGCTACCCGGCCGATGCCTACCACTACATGCTCATGCGGATCCTGATGGCGGCCCGGGCTTACGACCTGCAGGCCATCGACGGGCCTTACCTGCAGATCCGCAACGTCGACGGCTTCCGCGAGGTGGCCCGGCGGTCCGCGGCGCTCGGCTATGACGGCAAGTGGGTGCTGCACCCGGACCAGATCGCCGCCGCTAATGAGATCTTCTCGCCCACCCAGGAGGACTACGACCACGCGGAGCTGATCCTGGACGCGTACGAGTGGTGCACGTCCGAGGCCGGCGGAGCCAAGGGCTCGGCGATGCTGGGTGACGAGATGATCGATGAGGCCTCCCGCAAGATGGCCCTGGTCATCGCGGGCCAGGGCCGGGCCGCGGGGATGCAGCGCACGTCGAAGTTCGAGCCGCCCGGGGAGTGAGCGCGATGCAATTCGGCCGGACCTACGAGGAGTTCGAGGTCGGCGCGGTCTACCGGCACTGGCCGGGCAAGACGGTCACCGAGTACGACGACCACCTGTTCTGCCTGCTGACCATGAACCACCACCCGCTGCACCTGGACGCGAACTACGCCGGCCGGGCCACCGAGTTCGGCCGCAACGTAGTGGTGGGCAACTACGTCTACTCGCTGCTGCTGGGCATGTCGGTGCCCGACGTCTCGGGCCAGGCCATCGCGAACCTGGAGGTCTCCTCGCTCAAGCACGTGGCGCCGACCTTCCACGGCGACACCATCTACGGCGAGACCACGGTGCTGGGCAAGTGGCCCTCGAAGTCAAAGCCCGACCGGGGGATCGTGGAGGTCGAGACGCGCGGCTACAACCAGGACGGCACCGTGGTCTGCGTGTTCCGCCGCAAGGTGATGGTGCCCACCCAGGCCTACGTCTCCGAACGCGGCGGCGATCAGCCCGGCCGCCCCGAGCCCGCGGGCTGACCCCGCCCCTACAGATACGGAGCATAGCCATGGGACGCCTGGCCCAGACCGAAGGCCTGAGCGAGCTCGAGCAGGACATCCTGGCCACGGTGCGCGAGTTTGTCGCCCGGGAGATCATCCCGGTCGCGACCGAGCTGGAGCACCGGGACGAGTACCCGGCCCAGATCGTGGAGGGGATGCGCAAGCTCGGCCTGTTCGGGCTGACCATATCGGAGGAGTATGACGGCCTGGGCGCCTCGCTGCTGCTGTATGCCCTGGTCGTGGAGGAGATCGCCCGCGGCTGGATGTCGGTGTCCGGCATCGTCAACACGCACTTCATCGTCGCGCACATGATCGCCCGCCACGGCACCGATGAGCAGAAGGACTACTTCTTGCCCAAGATGGCGGCCGGCGAAGTGCGCGGGGCCTTCTCCATGTCCGAGCCCGGCCTGGGCTCGGACGTCGCGGCGATCCGCACCAGGGCGGTGCGCGACGGGGAGGACTACGTGATCAACGGTCAGAAGATGTGGCTGACCAACGGGGCCACCTCCAACCTGGTAGCGCTACTGTGCCGGACCGACGAAGGGAATGCCGTCCCGCACCGGAACATGACCACGTTCCTGATCGAGAAGGAGCCGGGCTTCGGGCCCAACCCGGCGGTGCCGGGCCTGACCGTGCCCGGGAAGATCGAGAAGATGGGATATAAAGGCGTCGACACTACCGAGCTGATCCTCGAAGACGTCCGTATCCCCGCCGGCCGGGTGCTGGGCGGCCTGCCCGGCCGGGGTTTCTACCAGATGATGGACGGCGTCGAGGTCGGGCGGGTCAATGTCGCCGCCCGCGGCTGCGGGATCGCGCTGCGCGCCTTCGAGCTGGCCATCGACTACGCTCAGCGGCGCCACACGTTCGGCCAGCCGATCGCCCAGCACCAGGCGATCGCGTTCAAGCTGGCCGAGATGGCCACCAAGGTCGAGGCGGCCCACCAGATGATGGTCATGGCGGCCCGCCGGAAGGATTCCGGCCTCCGCAACGACCTGGAGGCCGGGATGGCCAAGTACCTCGCGTCCGAGTACGGCAAGGAGGTCGTCGAGGACGCCTTCCGAATCCACGGCGGCTACGGCTTCTCCAAGGAGTACGAGATCGAGCGCCTGTACCGGGAGGCGCCCATGCTGCTCATCGGTGAGGGCACCGCGGAAATCCAGAAAATGATCGTGGCCCGCCGGCTGCTGGAGGAATACCAGATCGACGGGGCCAGATGACCTGCGCCGGCGGAGGAGGATATGACTCTGGTGCGGGGTTGACTGACCCGGGTCGGCCCGCTACTGGAAGCGCTGGACGAGTGGCCGGCGGTGGCTCGGTCACCGGTCCGGGAGGGTCAGGCGGCTCAGGCCCTGGCGAAGGCGTGCGAGGCGTTCGTCGTCCCACTCGATCGTCGGGTCGGGTTCGAGCAGCGCCGAGGCGATGCTGGCCGTCCCCAGGGCGGCCAGGGACCACTCGTGCCGGGTCGCCGCCCCGAACGGGCTGGCCTGCGTCCGGTGCGTGGCCAGGTCGAGCATGGACAGGGCCATGACGACCAGCCCGCGCATGGTGGCATCGAGTAGCGCGGCCAGCGTCTGGAACGTGGCCCCGGACTCGGGGCTTAGCCGGTAGCCGAACAGTCCCGCCAAAAGTTCCCAGGCCCGCGCGACCTGGGCCTGGTGGGCATGCTCGGACTGGGCCAGCGCGGCCTGGACCTGCTCCCGCAGCGGGCGGACGCGACCGCGCGCCGTCTCGCCCGCATGTGGGCGGCCGTGTTCGGGCTGGGGCTGGCCCCGAGGCGGTGGGTGACGCTGGAGGTCCCTGGGCGCCGCTCGGGACGGCTCACGCGGTTCCCGCTGGGAATGGCCGATCGTGACGGGCAGTGGTACCTGGTGGCGATGCTCGGTGACCAGTGCAACTGGGCGCAGAACGTGCGCGCCGCCGGCGGCCAGGCGACGCTCCGGCACCGGCGCGCGGTCGCGTGCCGGCTGGTCGAGGTGCCGGTGAATGGGCGCGCCCCCGTCATCAAGCGCTACCTGGAGAAAGTTCCGGGCGCTCGGCCGCATATCCCGGTCAGCCGGCGCGCGCCCGTGGCCGACTTCGAGGCCGTCGCGCCGCGCTATCCGGTGTTCGGGGTCGTTCCCGCGGCCGGGCCGGGCCGGCCCGCGCGCAAGCATCATTGGTGGCGCTGGATCTCCGCCAGCGTGGTCGCGCTGCTCCTGCTCGTCGTGCTGGCGGCCGGCTTGTTCATCAAGCTCCAGCCGTCCCCGGCTCCGCTAACGCTGCCCCAGGGCGCCGCCCGCCCGCCGGCGGGCCCGGTCAGCGGCACCTGGAACGCCGGCGCGGGATCGGTGGCCGGCTTCCGCGTCCGGGAGAGCGCCCTCGGCTTCAGCAACGCCGTGGCCGGCCGGACCGGCCGAGTCACCGGCGCCATCACCGTGTCCGGCGGCCGGGTCACCGCCGCGACGTTCCGCGTCGACCTCGCCACCATCACGGTCAACGGCAAGGCGCAGCCCCAGTTCACCAGGAGCCTGGACACCGCCAGCCACCCGGTCGCGACGTTCACGCTCGCGCGGCCGGTCACGCTGGGTCCCGCCTTCGCCTCCGGCGCGACCGTCACGGTGACCGGCCTCGGCGACCTCACCCTGCGCGGCATCTCGCACCTGGTGACCTTCACGATCACGGGCCGACGGGACGAGACGGCGCTCGAGGCCGCGGGATCGATCCCCGTGGCGTTCTCCGCCTGGGGCATCAGGAGACCCGCCGGCTTCTCCTTCCTCGGCTCGCTCGCCAACCATGGCGCGGCCGAGTTCCCCATCGTCCTGCACCGCCCCAACCGGCTAGCTAAGACCACGCTGTGGTAGCGGCGCTGGTCGGCCAGCCGCGGGCGCCCGAGGCGGTCCGCTGACTGCGGCTACGATCCACCAACAGCACTTACCAGATGCCGGGCGACGGCTGGAATCCGCTGCCACGGGCTGCGGTAGGGCGCATGGATTTCGAAGAGCCGGAAAGGCGGCGGCCGTGAGCCTGGTCAATGCAGTGGAGGTACCTCGCCGACCGGTCGCGCTGCTGGAGCCGATCATCGGCGGCCAGCGGTATGCGCAGCTGGCCCAGGCCGCCGACCAGGTCCGGCGATTGCTGGCCGGATGCACGATCTGGAACGTCAACTCGACCGCGACCGGCGGCGGGGTCGCCGAGATGCTGCAGGCGCTGGTCGGGTACGTCAATGATCTCGGCATCCCGATCGGCTGGCTGGTGATCGCCGGCGACGCCCGGTTCTTCGCGACCACCAAACGGCTGCACAACCAGATCCACGGCGACCTGGCCGGAGGGCCCCTGGACGCCGCGGAAGCCCATCACTACACGCGGATGCTGACCGCGAACGCGGTGGAACTGCTGGGCCGGATCCGGCCTGGCGACGTGGTGCTTTTGCATGATCCGCAGACCGCTGGCCTGGCCGCGCCGCTGACGCGAGCGGGCGCCCGGGTGGTGTGGCGCTGCCACATCGGCGTGGACTGGGAGAACGACGCCACCCGCGCGGGGTGGGACTTCCTGCGGCCGCACCTGGGCTCGGCGGAAGGGTACGTGTTCTCCCGTCGGCAGTACGTGCCGGCCTGGCTCCCCGATGACAAGGTCTCGATCATCCCGCCGTCGATCGACCCGTTCTCCCCGAAAAACCAGGACCTCGACGCCGCCACCGTGCGAGCCATCCTCGCCGCGCTTGGCGTTCTTGACGATGCCGCGCCGCAGGCGCCCACCCGGTTCGTCCGCCGCGACGGCAACCCGGGCGCCGTCACCCGGCCGGCGGTCATCACCGGCGACGGCCGCCCGGGCCCGGGCGATCCGGTCCTGGTCCAGGTCTCCCGCTGGGACCGGCTCAAGGACATGGGCGGAGTCATGCGCAGCTTCGCCGACCACGTCGCGCCCGGCGGCGGCGGGTACCTGCTGCTGGTCGGCCCGGCGGTCGCCGGCGTGTCCGATGACCCGGAGGGCGCGGCGGTGTACGCCGAGTGCCTGCTGCAATGGCATGACCTGCCGCCCGCGGCCCGGGCACGGATCCTGCTGGTGACGCTGCCGCTGGATGACATCGACGAGAACGCGGCCATGGTCAACGCGCTGCAGCGGCACGCCACCGTCATCGCGCAAAAAAGCCTCGCCGAAGGCTTCGGGCTGACCGTGTCGGAGGGAATGTGGAAGGGCCGGCCGGTGATCGGCTCGGCGGTCGGCGGGATCATCGACCAGATCGCCGACGGCACCGGCTTCCTGCTGCCAGACCCGGCCGACCTGCAGGCCTTCGGGCAGGCCGCGCGGCTCCTGCTCGGCGACCCAGCCGAAGCAACCAGGCTCGGACTGGCCGCGCACGCCCACGTCCGCGAGAACTACCTCGGGGACATCCACCTCATGCGTTACGCGAGGCTGCTCGGCACGCTCATCTCACGGACTTAAGTCCCGTTCCCAAGGACCAACGGCGGTTCCGCAGTGTCCTGGCTCTACCTAGCGTCCCAACGAAGGCCCCCGTTCGCGAGCCCGCACCGGCGCGGAGGCCGTGACGTGAAACAGCCAAGAGTCATGGGCACGAGAAGGGAGCCCGCCATGACCATTACCGAACCAGTGCAGCCCTTGGGGCTGGGACAACTTCGCGGCCGGGTGGCCCTGGTCACCGGCGGGACCCGCGGCATCGGCGCCGCCATCTGCCACCAGCTGGCCGACGAAGGCGCCTCGGTCGCCGCCGGCTACTGGCGCCACCACGAGCCTGCCGAGAAGTTCATGGCCGACATGACGGCCCAGTACCCCGGACGGAAGATCACCGTTCACCACGGAAACATCGGCGACGCCGACGATTGCCGGCGGGTGGTCAGCGAGGTTGTCGATCAGCACGGCCGCCTCGACATCCTGGTGAACAACGCCGGGATCACGATCGACCGGACCGTGGCCAAGATGACCGACGAGGACTGGCAGCGGGTGATCGCCGTGAACCTGTCCGGCGCGTTCTTCATGGCCCAGGCCGCGCTGGAGCACATGCTCGAGCGGGGCACCGGGCGGATCGTCAACATGTCCTCGGCGATCGGGGAAACCGGCAACATCGGCCAGGCCAACTACGCGGCCTCCAAGTCCGGCCTGTTCGGGCTGACCAAGTCGCTGGCCAAAGAGGCCATCTTCCAGCTCAACCGGGCCCAGCGCCCGCCCGGCGACGGGATGGGGCTGACGGTGAACGCGGTCACCCCCGGCTATACCGCCACCGACATGCTGGCCACGGTCCCCGACAAGGTCATGGACAGCCTGCGCAGCCAGATCCCGTGTGGCCGGATCGGGCGTCCGGAAGAGGTCGCGCGGGTGGTCGCGTTCCTGGCGGCCGACGAGTCCTCGTATATCACCGGCCAGGTCTGGGCCGTCAACGGCGGCCTGGACATGTGAGCGGAGGAAGTCATGGAAGATCAGCGTGAGGTCGTTGTCCTGTCCGCGGTGCGGACCCCGATCGGCAAGTACGGGGGCGGCCTGGCCTCGGTACCACCGTGTGACCTGGCCGCGACCGTGCTACGGGAGGCGGTGAGCCGGGCGGCCGTCGAGCCCAGCGATGTGGGGCATGTCGTGTTCGGCAACGTGATCCACACCGAGGTGCGGGACATGTACCTGTCCCGGGTGGCCGCGATCAACGGCGGCCTGCCGGTCGAGACACCCGCGTTCACCCTCAACCGGCTGTGCGGCAGCGGGCTGCAGGCGATCATCTCCGCGGCCCAGGCGGTCTGGCTCGGTGACTGCGAGGTCGCCGTGGCCGGCGGCGCGGAGTCGATGAGCCGCGCCCCGTACTGGCTCCCGACCATGCGCTGGGGCCAGCGCATGCAAGACGGCGTCGCCGTCGACGCCATGGTGGGTGCGCTCACCGACCCGTTCGACGCCTGCCACATGGGCGTGACGGCCGAGAACGTGGCCAGCGATTACGGGATCTCCCGGGAGGACCAGGATGCGCTCGCGGCCGAAAGCCACCGCAGGGCCGCCGCGGCCACCGAAGCCGGGTACTTCACCGAGCAGATCATGCCGATCGAGATACCGGGCCGGAAGGGCACTGTGACCGTCGATACCGACGAGCACATCCGGCCCGGGGTGACCACCGACGACCTGGCCAGGCTGCGGCCCTCGTTCGCCAAGGACGGCACCGTGACGCCGGGTAACGCTTCGGGCATTAACGACGCGGCCGCCGCGGTGGTGATCGCGTCAGGGTCGTTTGCTGTCGAACGGGGCCTGAGCCCGCTCGGGCGGCTGGTCGCCTACAGCCACGCCGGGGTGGATCCGCGGATCATGGGCATAGGCCCGGTGCCCGCGGTGCGCAAGGTACTGGACCGGGCCGGCCTCAAGCTCGACGAGATCGACATCTTCGAGGTCAACGAGGCTTTTGCCGCCCAGGCCCTGGCCGTCATCCGCGAGCTGGGTCTGCCGCCCGAGCGGACCAACCCCCACGGCAGTGGCGTGTCCCTCGGGCATCCGGTCGGCGCCACCGGGACCATCCTGGCCGTCAAGGCCCTCTACGAGCTGCGGCGGACCGGTGGCAGGTACGCGCTCACCACCATGTGCATCGGCGGCGGGCAGGGCATCGCGGCGATCTTCGAGCGGATCTGACGCGGGCGCCGACGTCGGCCGCCTGGATGGCGTAATCGTCCAGGCGGCCGACATTCACCGTGCCGCGATCAGCTAGGCCGAGGGGTACTTGGACAGGATCTCCCTGAGCGCGGCGGCGAACCGCAGGGATTCGTCACGTGGGCGCTGCCAGATGTTGCGGCCGAAGATCAGGCCGGTAGCGCCGGCCTCCATGGACTGGCGCGCCTTGTCCAGCATGGCCTCGTCTCCGGCACGCTCGCCGCCCGAAACCAGGAGCAGGGTCCGGTTCGCCGACCTGACCACGGCGTCGATGGCCTCCTGCGCGGAGAACTCGTCCAGGTAGGACTCGGGCACATCGAAGTGCTTCTCCGGGTGCGGGAAGTTCACCTTCACCACATCCGCGCCCAGCTCGCTGGCCGTGCGGGCTGCGTAGTCCACGGCGTAAAAGGAATCCTTGCCGCCCTTCTCGTCGATCGCCGAACCACGCGGGTAGGCCCAGACGATCAGCGGCATGCCCAGACGCTGCGCGTCCTGGCGGACGCGCAGGTACTGCGCGAAGTCGCGCTCTTGCGCGGGCGTCCCCACGTACAGCGTGTAGCCGACCGCGTCGGCACCGAGCCGCACCGCGTCCTCCACGGTCGCGTTCACCGGCGACAGCGGGTCGATGGCCGACGGAATGTCGGTCTTGCCGTTGAGCTTCAGCACCAGCGGAACCTCGCCCGCGTAGTCCCAGTAGAACTTTTCGGCCAGCCCGATCTGGATGGCGATGCCGTTGAAGCCGCCCTCCAAAGCCAGCCCGATGATGTATTTCGGGTCGCCAGCGTCCGGGTTGGGGAAGAAGTCCCGCGGGCCGTGCTCGAGTCCTTGGTCATAGGGCAGGAACAGAGCCGTGCCGTTCTGCAGCCCGTGCCGATACAAGATCCGGTGCAGCCGGGTCTTCTTGCCAGCGGAAAGGCCCAGCTGGCCCAGGCCAGGGCGTGTGTTCATGGTGACTCCCCTGCAGACACGCGGGCACCAGGTGGGTCCCGCAGCTACTGTCCACGGTCCGGGCACCCTGGCCGGAATCCTTAGGGCCAAAGGTCGTCCCCCGTCAGGGCCAGAGTCCCGAGTCACCCGACGGTCGGCGCCCCGCCCGGGATGAGCGCTATCGGGCACTGCGTACGGTGCAGGATGGCGTAATGGACCGGGTCGGAACCGGGTACCGGCCCTAGCTCGCCCCGGCGGCCCCCGACCACGATGAGGTCCGCGCCCCGGGAAGCCATGGCCAGGACCCGCCCGGGGTGACCATGCACCGTGCTCTCGGTGACGATCACGCCGGGATACTTGTCTCGCCACGGGGCGACCTGCTCGGACAGCAGCGTCGCCGCGCCCTCGTTCACCGGGTCGATGGACAGGATCCAGTCGTGGTAGGCGTCGAGCTGACCGGCCTGCGGGCGGGTCCATACGTGCAGCGCCGTCAGCCGGGAGCCCCGCACATCCGCTTCCCCGAAGCCGAACTCCAGCGCTGCCATGGCGTGATCGCAGTCTTCGATGCCCACCACGATCTCGTCGAGGACAGGGCTGGTGCCCACGGGGGCGAAGACGACCGGGCAGCTCGCGTGGCAGGCGAGGCTGAGGGCGACCGAGCCAAGCCGTGGCCCCGGGCCTCCTGTGCCGCGCATTCCCACCGCAACTAGCGGCGCCGTGACCGTGAGGGCCGCGAACACCTGGTCGGCGTGGCCGAAGATGGCTGCGGTGCGCAGCTCGACGCCCGGTGCCGCCTCCGCCGCGCGGCGCCGGGCCCTGGCCAGCACGGACCTGGCCCGGTGCGGCAGGTCGTGGCGGAACCGCCCCGTCCGGTCGCGTCGTATCGGCTGAGCCTGGGCCGTGGCGTGACCGTGATAGTGCTCCACGACGTGCACGATGCACAGCGGCATGCGGCGCCGCCCCGCAGCCCTGGCGGCCCACTCCACGGCGGCCAGGGATTCCTCGGAACCATCCGTTCCGGCGACGATCGGGGTGATCATGGTCTGGCCTCCGGGGAGTTGGCCGGGTACCAGCCCTGTCGGCGGCACGTACCCGACCACCTGATCGTCGCGCTCCCGCGGGATCCGCCACCAGGGATCTGAGTCACCGACACCGGGGACCTTGGTCCCGTCAGCCGCAGCCAGCCTGCACGGATCTATGAGCCCCCGTGCGGCCCGGGCGGCCGGTGATCACGGCTGTGCGGTAGCGCCGCCCCAGGTCCAGTTGCGGACCTCGGGCAGGTCCTCGCCGTGCTCGCGGATCCAGGCCCAGTGCCGGGTCCGGGAGTCCACCATCTGCTGGCGCAGCCACGCGGCCGTGTTGCCCAGGTCGGGAACCCGGTCGATCACGTCCATGACCAGGTGGAACCGGTCCATGTTATTCATCACGACCATGTCGAACGGCGTGGTCGTGGTGCCTTCCTCGATGTACCCGCGGACGTGGAACTGATCGTGCCCGGCCCGGCTGTAGGTGAGCCGGTGGATCAGCCACGGGTAGCCGTGATATGCGAAGATCACATGGCGGTCGGCGGTGAACAGCGCGTTGAACTCCGCGTCGCTCATCCCGTGCGGGTGCTCGGTGTCCGGCTGCAGCCGCATCAGGTCGACCACGTTGACCACCCGGACCCGGAGTTCCGGCAGGTGCTGGCGCAGGATGTCGGTGGCCGCGAGCACCTCCATGGTCGGCACGTCGCCGGCGCACGCCAGCACCACGTCGGGCTCCTGCCCCGGGCCGTCGCTGCTGGCCCACTCCCAGATCCCGGCGCCGCGGGTGCAGTGCAGCACGGCGGAGTCCATGTCCAGCCAGTCCAGGGCCGGCTGCTTGCCGGACACGATCACGTTGACGTAGTCGCGGCTGCGCAGGCAGTGATCGGCCACCGACAGCAGGGTGTTGGCGTCCGGCGGCAGGTAAACCCGGATCACCTCGGCCTTCTTGTTCATCACGTGGTCGATGAAGCCGGGGTCCTGGTGCGAGAACCCGTTGTGGTCCTGGCGCCACACGTGCGAGGTGAGCAGGTAGTTCAGCGACGCGACCGGGCGCCGCCAGGGCAGCTTCCGGCTGACCTTCAGCCACTTGGCGTGCTGGTTGAACATCGAGTCGACGATGTGGATGAACGCCTCGTAGCAGTTGAACAGGCCATGCCGCCCGGTCAGCAGGTAGCCCTCCAGCCAGCCCTGGCAGATGTGCTCGGAGAGGACCTCCATGACCCGGCCGTCGGCGGCGAGATGCTCGTCGAGGTCGATGACCCGCTCCTCCCAGGTCTTGCCGGTCACCTCGATGACCGCGTCCAGCCGGTTCGACGCGGTCTCGTCCGGGCCGAAGAGCCGGAAGTTGCGGTGCGGCTGGTTGAGCCGCATCACGTCGGCGAGCATGCCGCCCAGGACCCGCGTCGGCTCCGACGTCTTCGCCCCCGGCGACGGCACCGGCACCGCGTAGTCGCGGAAGTCGGGCATGACCAGGTCGCGCAGCAGCACGCCGCCGTTCGCGTGCGGGTTCGCGCCCAGCCGCCGGTCCCCGTCCGGGACCAGGCCGAGCAGGCCCTCCCGCGGCCGGCCGTCGGCGTCGAACAGTTCCTCCGGCCGGTAGGACCGCATCCACTCCTCGAGCTGCCGCAGGTGCTGCGGGTTGGTCCGGACCTCGGCCAGCGGCACCTGGTGCGCCCGCCAGGTACCCTCCACCGGCAGGCCGTCCACCACGGCGGGCCCGGTCCAGCCCTTGGGGGAGCGCAGCACGATCATCGGCCAGCGGATGCTGACGCGATCTGCCCCGGGGCGGCCCGTTATGGCATTTTCTCTGGCGCGGCGCTGGACGGACCGGATCGCGGCGATCGCGTCGTCCAGCGCCGCGGCCATGTCCTGGTGCATGGCGGACGGCTCGTGGCCGGTCACGTACCGGGGCTCGTAGCCGTACCCGCGCAGCAGCGCGTCGAGCTCGTCCTCCGGGATCCGCGCCAGCACCGTCGGGTTCGCGATCTTCCAGCCGTTCAGGTGCAGGATCGGCAGCACCGCGCCGTCCCGGGCCGGGTCGAGGAAGCGGTGCGAGTGCCAGCTCGTGGCCAGCGGCCCGGTCTCGGCCTCCCCGTCGCCGACCGCGCACGCCACGATCAGGCCGGGGTTGTCGAACGCCGCGCCGTGTGCGTGCGCGAGCGAGTAGCCGAGCTCGCCGCCCTCGTGGATCGAGCCGGGGGACTGCGGCGCGACGTGGCTGGGCACTCCGCCGGGGAACGAGAACTGGCGGAACAGCTCCCGCATGCCGGACGCGTCGCGGGAGATGCCCGGGTACACCTCGCTGTAGCTGCCCTCCAGCCAGCTGTTCGCCAGCGCGGCCGGGCCACCGTGACCGGGCCCGATCACGAAGATCATGGGCTGGTCGTGGACCCGGATCACCCGGTTGAGGTGCGCCCAGATGAGGTTCAGGCCGGGTGTGGTGCCCCAATGGCCGAGCAGCCGCGGCTTGATGTGCTCGGGCCGCAGCGGCTCGGCCAGCAGCGGGTTGGCCAGCAGGTAGATCTGGCCGACCGCCAGGTAGTTGGCGGCCCGCCAGTAGCTGTCGAGCGTGCGGGCCTCGGCCTCGGTGAGCGAACCTTGCGTCGTCGTCATCCGGGGCCTCTCGCGTTAGGTCAGCTGCCGCGGACGACCACGACCGGGCAGGCGGCGTGGTGGACGACCTGCAGGCTAACGGAGCCAGTCAACATTCCGGTGAACCCGCCGTGTCCTTTGTACCCGAGCACGACCAGGCTGGCGTTCTGCGACTCATCGATCAGCACCTGCGCCGGGTGCCCGTAGGCGAGCCTGGCCTCGACGTGCGCGGCCGGGTCCACGTGCGCCTTGTCGATGGCCTCGCCGAGTTCCTTGCGCTGGTTCGCCTTGACTTCGTCGGTGACCTGCGGCGGCGCCACGCCCGGCGGCAGCCCGGCGGACGTCGGATAGTGCCAGATATGCAGGGCCTGCACCGTCGCCCCGGTCGCCGCGCCATACTGGCCGGCCCAGGTCAGCGCCGCTATGGACGGGTCTGATCCGTCGACACCCACCACCACGACCTGTCGTGCCTCGCCGTCGCTGGCCATAGTTACCGCCCATCTGTCGTCTGAGTCCTGCTGACGGTTGCGGTCCCGCCGCTGTGACTCAATTCAACACCTGGGACACCGGACGACGCGGGGTCGACGGAACAGGAAGGCCGTAACCGATCCGCAGGATCATCTGCGGCTGCTCGTGCCCGGAGCGCGGGTCCCGGACCTGCCAGGCGTCCGCGGTCTCCAGCGGCTGGGTGAGCGGGCTCGTGGCGATCCCGCGCGCGGTCGCGGTCAGCAACACCCGCTGCAGGGCCTGCCCGGCGCGCAGCCAGCTGGCCCGGTCACCCACGTGCACGGACAGCATGGCCAGCTGCGGGGTCTTCTCGAACCAGGCGTAGCCGCCCGGCCTGGCCCGGCCTGGCGTGAAGTCGCGGACCGGCGTGGGGCCGTCGAACGCGCGCGGGCCGAGTGCGCTGTCGGGGATGCCGTCCTGATCGCGCGCGCCGCCGGCCCACCGGGCCAGCTCGGCCCGGTACTCCGGGTCGGCGAGCTGGTCCCGTTCGGAGTCCCGGACCAGTCCGAGCACGCGGACGGTCTCGTCGTGGTCGAGGACGTGCAGCATCGCGCCCTCGACCCGGGCCGCCTCGACGAGCTCGGCCAGTACTCCCGGCGGGACGGGGCGATCGCTGAACGGGAGCCGGTTGGTGTGCCGGCGGGCGATGGCCGCGTGCAGCTCAAGCTCGGCCGGCAGCGCCCGGTACGGTCCGGCCAGGCGGACCGAGGCCAGCAGCACGGGCTGGAGCGGATCGGGGAGCAGCTTGACCACGGGCTCGCGCCCCGCGACCGCGGCGCCCAGCCGCAGGTTGAACAGGGCCGCGCCGCAGGCGATGTGCACCGCGCGGCCGACCGGGTCGCTGTGCGGCAGCGCCCGCGCCGGGTCGGCGCGCAGCTCGATGACCTGGCTGTAGCGCCGGACCCGGAACCGCCACGGCTGGGTGTTGTGCATCGACGGCGCGGCCACGGCCGCGGCCAGCAGGTCGGTGATCAGGCGCGGAGACAGGGCGCTGCGGCGGGTCGGCCGCTGCTCGTCGGGTGCCTTGTCCGGTTCCACGGTTCCACGATCGCGGCCGGGCGGCTGCGGCGGGTAGGGCCGTTGGTCCCGTGGTTGGCTGCCCGTTGGTCGGCTGCCTGTGACGGGCCGGCGGGTTGGCCGGTGGCGGCCCGCGCCGGTGGCGGCCTGCGCGGGCCGGGCGCTAGCCGGCGGGCGGATAGCTGAGCCGGTCGCGGACGCCGACCACGCCCTCGGCGTGCCGGATCGCGGCGAGCAGCCCGAGGGCGTCGGCGCGCTTGGCCACCGACCCGGTCACGGTCACGATGCCGGACCGCACGGTCACGACGAGCAGTTCCGGATCGAGCTCGAACTCCTGCGCGATGACGCCCTTGACCACCTCGTCCCGGATCTCCGCGTCGGGACGCTCGAACACGCTCAGCACGTCCGCGCGGCTGACGATCCCGCGGAGCCGGCCGTCAGAGTCCACCACGGGCAGGTGCTTGACCCGTCGCGACTGCATGAGCCGGGCGGCCTCGGCGACCGAGGCGTCCTCGCCGATCGTCACCGCGGGCTTGGTCATCACCTCGGCGGCGGTCACCCCGGTGGCCTTGGAGTGCTCCCGCAGCCGCCACGCCAGCCGGACCAGTCCCGGTGGCGGTCCCGGGTCGGCCTCCTTGACCAGCAGGTCCGACTCGGACACCACGCCGATGACCCGGTCGGCCGCGTCAATCACCGGGAACGCGCTGATCCGGCGGCTGCGCATCGCGCAGACCATCTCCTTGAAGTTCGCGTCTTCCCGTACGGCCACCACGCCGGTGGTCATGACGCCCTGCACGGTTGTCGTCTTCATCGCGACCACATCTTTCGCCGTCATCGGTTCCAGCTCAGCACGTCCGGTCGGCCAGGTCCGGAGGCGAACGGGCCGCGAGACGAGGACCTTGGTCCCGGTCAGCCCGACGGCGTGGCGGAGGACGGCGCCGGGGCGCCGGGAGCTGGGGGCGGGGCGGCGAAGGGTGGGGACTGAGCGGCGGGAGCGGGCGGCGGGCTAGCGGGGGAGTAGCCCACCAGGAAAAAGCCGCGCACCGGCCAGCGCAAGCTCAGGTTGTGCGAGAACGCGGTGGCCTGCTCCGGGGCGCTGGCGTCGAACCGGATGCCTATATCGTCCCGCTGGCCCGAATTCGGGTCGTACACCCACAGGGTCACCTCGCGGCCGGACAGGTCGTAGCCGAAGGCCAGGGCCTGGTGGTTGTGGCCAAGCCGCGCCGGGCTCGCCGAGGCCACGGTCACCAGCCCGAGCGGGGCCGGGATGCCGTCATCCAGGCTGGTCCGGATCCGCGGCCACTGCACCGCGATCGTCCGCCACGACACGCCGCGCACGGTCTTTTGCAGCCGGCCGCCTGCCGCGGTGATCTCCCGGTCGCCGTCCGGCAGGTTCATCCACCCGCAGTACCTGGCCACCGCCGGGATGCGCCAGGACGCGATCAGGCGGCGCACGATGTACTTGAACAGCGGCGAGCCCGGCTCCGGCCGGTCCGACGGCGGGCGCGCCCGAACGTGCCAGTAGTCGAGCGCGGCGAAGATCATGCCGCCGCACAGCCCGGCCGCCGCGTTGCCGATGCCGATGTCGCGCAGCGGCGTGGGCACGGTGACCGCGGGGCCGGGCGGCCAGGAGTTCGTGAACGCGAACCCGTCGGTCGACGGCAGGAAGCCGCAGCAGTCCGGCGGCGAGCCCGGCCGCGAGCGGTACCGACCTGGCCGCGTCATGCCGTCATTAGACCACCAGCGGGCCGGCGGCCGGGTGGGCGGCGGGCAGCGGTCAGCCGGGGCGGTCGGGCGGCGGGCAGCCGGGGCGGTCGGGCGGGCAGCTAGGGCGATCGGAGCGGTCGGCCGGGCAGGCGTCAGCGGCGGGCCGCCAGGCCGTCGATCTGCGCTACCTCCGCCGGGTCGAGCGAGAACCCGAACAGGTTCAGGTTGGCCGCGATCCGCTTGGGGTCCGCCGACTTCACGATGACCGCGATCTCGTGCTCCAGGTGCCACCGCAGCACAACCTGCGCGGGCGTCACGCTGTGCGCCCAGGCGATCTCGGTCAGCACGGGATCGTTCAGGTTGGTGTCCTTCAGCGGGCTGTAACCCTCGACGACCACCCCCCGTTCGCGCAGCCCCTGCAGCAGCGCGGCGTCGTAGCGCCGCGGATTCCAGTGAATCTGGTTGACCGCCGGAGCCTCGCCGGTGGCCGCCACGAGCTCGTCGATCTGCGGCAGCGAGTAGTTGCTGACCCCCACCGCGCGGGCCAGCCCCTGGTCGCGGAGCGCGAGCAGCTCGCGCCAGGTCCGGATGCTGGCGCCGCCGCGCGGCGGCCAGTGCACCAACCACAGGTCGAGGTAGTCCGTGCCGAGCGCCCGCAACGAGGCGGTGAGCACCTCCCGCTCCCGCCCGGCGTCGTTCGCGCGCAGCTTCGAGACCAGGAAGAGTTCCTCCCGCGGCACGCCGCTCTCGCGCACCCCCTTGCCCACCTCGACCTCGTTGGCGTACATGGTCGCGGTGTCGACGTGGCGGTACCCGGCCTGCAGCGCGGTGAGCACGGCCTCGCAAGCCTTGTGTCCCCGCAGCGGCCACGTGCCGAACCCCACCATGGGCATGGCCACGTCGCCGGTCAGCGTGACCGTCGGTACCTCGCGTGGATCAGTCATAACGCCATTCTCCGTCATCGGGTTATCCGGCATCAGACGAGCCGGAGACTGGGGCGATCAGGCCACCGGCGTGCCGGTCCGCGCGGTCAGCTCCGCCAGTAGCTTGGTCAGCTGCACCGTGACCGGGCCGGGGGAGCCGTCCCAGATGCGCCGCCCGTCGAGGGAGATCACCGGCGCGATCCCGCCCATCGTGCCCGTGACGAAGAGCTCATCGGCCGTGTAGAGCTGCGTCAGCGAGTAGTCGCGGACCGCGCACTCGATGCCGGCCCCGGCGGCCAGTTCCAGCACCGCCCCTCTCGTGATCCCTTCGGGACACGCCGCCGCGGTCGGCGTGCCCAGCACCTCTCCCGTTATGAGGAAGACGTTGGTCGCGTTGGTCTCCGCGACGAAGCCCCGGTGGTCGAGCATCAGCGCGTCGTCGGCTCCCGCGACGTTGGCCTCGATCTTGGCGAGGATCGAGGCCAGCAGGTTGTTGTGGTGGATCTTGGGGTCGAGGCTGTCCGGCGCGGTGCGTCGCACGCTCGAGGTGATCAAGGTGATCCCGGACGCGTCGTAGACCGGGGACTTGTGCTCGGCCAGCACGATCAGGGTGGGGCCGGCCTGGTTCAGCCGCGGGTCCATGCCGCTGGTGATCTTCACGCCCCGGGTCAGCGTGAGCCGGATGTGCACCCCGTCGGTCATGTTGTTGGCCCGCAGCGTGCGGCGGATCTCGTTCGTGATTTCCTCGTCCGGCGGCACCGAGTCGAACGCGAGGGCGCGGGCCGACCGGCGCAGCCTGGCCAGGTGCTCGTCGAGCCGGAAGATCCGGCCGTTATAGAGCCGAAGGCCCTCCCAGACCGCGTCCCCGCCCTGCACGGCCGAGTCGAACGGGCTGACCGCGGCCTCGTCCCGGTGGGCCAGGTGGCCGTTGACGTTGACGATCAGGTCGCGGTTGCGCTCGTCAAAGGTCTGCAGCATCGAAGCTCCTAGGGGACGAGGCGGTGATCGTACATTTCGTCATAAAACGGCTGGCACTCCCGGGCCAGCGGCTCCAGGCCGGGCGGCACGTCGACCGCGGCCTCCCGGTACGGGCCGAACCCGGTCGATCGCCGGACCCCGTCGTACCAGTACCGGGCCCAGACGCCGTCGGTCGGCCGCGGGCCGGCGGGCCAGGACAGCATCGCCGGGTCGAACGGGACGCCGAGCGCGTCGCAGAGCGCCTCCAGCATCGGCCGCGGGCGCCGGAGGATGTCGCCGGCGTCGACGACCGGGCCGCCGAGCAGCCGGAAGATCTCCAGCTGCTGCGGCAGGCCCAGGTCGGCCAGTACCGGCTCGGCGCGCACCCGGGCGTACGAGGCGAGCAGCTGGCGCGGATCCCGGATCA